>Ga0265797_10003025_pt1 | contig 27405 bp, 39 predicted proteins | sample P2T30metagenome_FD_192433 | JGI IMG/M metagenome (GOLD analysis project Ga0265797, IMG submission 192433) | Plant litter microbial communities from East Loma Ridge, Irvine, California - P2 T30 | ecosystem: Environmental > Terrestrial > Plant litter > Unclassified | place: USA: California... | reverse complement strand
CCGGCGGCGCGGTCGAGTTTGATCATGTGGCGGCCTACCGGTCAGGGTTCGAAGTGCGCTCGCGGACAAACGCCAGCAGCTCCTCGTCGGACTTGCCGACTACTTCATCAGGGAAGATAACCACCCTGCCCTTGCCGGACTGGATGGCGATCATGAAAGCGCCCGGGACCTCCGCCTCGGCGCGCACGTTGGCGAGCCAGGCGGTGGTCGCGGGGCTCATGGATTACTTCGAGGCGGTCGATTGCGCGTATTCGATGGCAGCCGGATCTGCATCGACCACGCCTTCAAGCGACTTTACTTGGGCGGCATCGATCTCGACCACGTCATTGCACTTCCCGTGCACGCAGTCGATCAGGACGCGCGCTTTGACTTTTTTGGCTTCTGCCATGCTTGAATCTCCTGTGTTGGCGGCCAGCACCACGCCGGCCGCCTGTTTCGATTAGGTCGCCGAGTTTTGGAAGACCTTGACGGCCGCCGGCTCGAGCAGGTTGCCGCCCGAGCGGGTCCAGCCGCAGAAGCCAGCCTGACCCTTCAGCGCGAATGGCGAGTCGTCGAAGCGACGCATGATGGTGCTGCCTTTGACATCGCGGATCGTATACTGGGTGAAGTCGCCGAACGCGATCGACTTGGCATTCGCGGCCATGGTCGGCACGTCGTCGTTGATGGCCACGGAATGGCCATTCAGCATGTCCGGAGCGCCTTCAGTGATGGCCGGGATCCAGATCGGGCGGCCGACGGTGTCCTTGAGCTTCGACACGCCCTGGACGGTGGTGTCGTTCATCATGTATTTGGCGCCCTTGCGATACGCGCGGTTGACCGAGTGCTTCAGGTCGACCAGATCGTCATAGGTGACGGTCAGGGTCTGGCCGGTAGTGGCAATCTTGCCCACGCCCGCAACGGTCAGCATGCCGAGCGGCTGGCCGGTGCCCGTGCCCACGGTGAAGTGGCGGTTCTGGATGCGCGCAATACGCACTGCCAGGCGATTTACCACGAACGCGACGACGTCGACGGCACTGTCGTTGATCAGCTGCAGCGGCAAGGCCACGGCCTTCGACGAGTAGTTGAAAACCGGAAGAGCGACGGTGCCGAAGGAGACGTCTAGAACGTTGGTCTGGATGTTCTCAGCGACGATCTCACCCTCTTCGCCGGTGCCGTCCGAAGTCGGCCAGTTCATCTGGTCGCCGGTGTTGGTCGGCATGATAGTTGCGACGTCGCGCATGCCTCCGTAGGCCTTCAGGCGTTCGATGACCATCGAGGCCACTTCGGCTGGGACGGTGAAGCCGCCCTCGGAGCCAGTGGTGGTCGACATCGCATTGCGGATCTGGGCGGCCTGCTCGGCGGTCAGGTTAGTGCCATTACGCAGGTAGAGCGCACATGCGACCAGGGCGGTGACCTCCACGCCGTCTTCCGGCTTCTTCGGGGTGGCGTTCTGGAAGAACTTGTCAGCTTCCATCTCGCGCATCTTTTCGAGGTTCGAGATCTGCTGGCGGGCGCCGTTGATTTCGTTCGTGAAACCGTCGAACTTAGCCTGGTCGTCGGCAGTCCAGATCTGGTCGCCCTTCTCGTTGATCAGGTGTTGGGCTTGTTGTGCGAAATTGGAAATCTTCTCGCGCAGGGATTGGATCGTAACCATGTGGGTCCTTAAAAAGAAAAGGGAGCCACACGGGCTCCCAGAAGTTTGAGGCGTCCGGCCTCTGCGGGTGTAGCGCGAGAAGCGTTACGTCGTTGCTTGAATCAGTGCGAGGCGGTTGCGGTTCGCCTGGGCCATCGAGTTGACGACGGGGGCTGGCGCCGCAGCGGGTTCCGGAGCGGTTTCGGAAGTTGGCACCATGACTGCCGCCGGTGCCGGGTTCGGCGGCTCGACCGCCGCCGGTGCGGTCGCCAGCGCCGCCGGCGCTTTGGAGTAGGCCGACAGATTCCATGCGTTCGAAACAGCGGTTTCGCCAGCGATGCTGTCGATGAAGCCGTGCTCGAGCGCCTCGGCTGCCGTCATCCAGGTTTCCGCCTCCATCATGGCGATCACTTCCTCGGCCGGCTTCCCGGTCTTGGCGGTGTAGTCCTCCACGATCGACAGCTCGATCTTCTCCATCAAGTCAGCCGTATCGCGCAGCGCGGACTTGTCGCCGAACGCTGCGCCCTGGGCGTTGTGGATCATGAAGAACGCTCCCTTTTGCATGACGACCTCGTTGCAGGCGACCGCGATGCTGGTCCCGGCACTGGCACACATGCTGACGATGTTGGCGATGGTCTTGCCGGGGAAGTTGCGAATCGCTGCGGCGATTTCCTTGCCCTCAAAAACGCTGCCCCCGGGCGTGTTGAAATGGACGTTGAGGTCCTTGGTCGGGTCGGCCTGATCGATCGCGGCGACGACGTCCGCCGCGTTGGCCTCATACCCAGGCGCGATCACTCCGCGGACGAAGATCGTCTGGCCGGCGGCGTTCGTCACAAGGACGGCGCGTCTTCCAGCCACGGTGGCGGTTGCCGCATTGTCGAGGCAGAGTTGGAAAAATGGATTCATTCAGCTACCTTGTTGTCTGGCGGGTTGTTCGGTTTGTTCGTCGGCGCGGAGCCGTCACGCGGCGCTCGGTAAATCTCGTCGCCACCGTCGATCGGCGGTAGTCGGTGCCCGCGCCGAACTTCGTTCACGGATTTGTAGCCATCCCCCGACCCCGGCCCACCGAGGGCCGATCGGTCGGCCTCGGCTTGGGCCTTGATATCGCCGGCGTACAGTGCCTCACGATGGAATTCGAGGAAGCGACCGTTATTTCGCGGGTAGAGCTTTCGATTCAGCTCCTGCTCGATCTTGCGGAGCCAGGTCTGCAGCGTGTACTGCACGAAGGCGCGGCCGATCGATTCCAGGCCCGTGCCCCAGCTCGTGGAGCCTGTCGATTCGTTGATCATGAAGCCCGGGACACCGAACGCCCTGGAGATATCCATGACTTGAAACTTGCGAGCCTCCAGCAACTGAGCATCTTCGGCTGAGAGGCTGAGCTCCTTGGCCGTGAGTCCCTCAGTCAGGACCAGCGGCAAGCGGTGCGCGTTGGCCAAGCCGGCGTAACGGCTGGCGAAAGCCGCCTGCAGCTGAGTTACCTGGTCCGGATCCATTGTTCCGGCTGCCTGCAGAATAATCGATGGGTGCGCGCCGCCTTCGAAAAATTTGCCGCTGTATTCATCCATCGCCAGGGCGTTACCGATCGCGCTGCGCGCGCCGAACTGGATCACGGACATCGACCGCATGGTCGAATCGTCGAAGCCCAAACCAGGAAAGTGCAGAATGTCGGACGGGTCGAACCAGGTCGAAATCCCATGCGATGGTAGGTTCACGTAATAGCGCACACCCTCGCCAGGAATGCGCATTGGCGACACCGAGCCCCATGGCAGCGGCAGGATTTCGCGCAGCGTGCCGTTCATGCGCCAGCGCAGCAGGCCGTAGGCGTCGCCACGCAGCAGCTGTGCCATACTCACACCCTCCCACATGGAAGCGGCGGTGTATTGCGGGCTCGGCTGCTCATTCAACAGGTACCAGAGGTCGCTGCGCGCCATTCTGGCAGGGATCTCCCCCCCGTCGAGACTATATTCGTGAATCGGCATGCTGACGATTGCGCCGGCGATTTTCGCCACGCAGGCCGCGACCGCTGACACACGCATTGCAGAAGTGGCCGACACGGTAGCGCCGGATTGCGCTACGCCGAATGCCTCCATCACATTCGAGCTGTACTGGGCCTGATTGCTTACTTTCCCGTACGTCGGATCCGTCACGGCCTTTCGCCAGTGCTCAGTGGCGGCTAGCGCGTCGAATAGTTCCATAGGGTTCCTTATAGGACAACGAAGCCCTGAGTAATTTTGGTGCTCTTGGATTCCACACGGTTGATCAGCCCGGCAGCCATCACGGCCGCAACTATCAAGTCGATGCGCCCGGTGGCCTTTTCCTTGTCGAGCTTTCGGCTGCCCGTTCCGTCCTGGACGGTCACTGCGTTACCGGCGCACATCGTCAGCACCTTGTGCCCGTTGTGCGCCAGCTCGCCGTTGAGCAGCATCGTTTCGAATTGTTCAATGGCTGGACTCATGTCCTTGTAGCCCTGCCCGAACGCCTCCATCGGCGGCAGACTGATGCCATCGTCGGACGCCATTTGCTGCAGGTCTTCGATTCGCCAGCGGTCATATCCGCATAGGGTGAGATCGAAGAAGTCGCACATCGCCGACAGCTTTTGCAAGATGATCCGTTTGCTGATCGCACGGCCCGGCGTCGTATCGAGCAGGCCCTCCGCCTTCCAGTCGACATACGGAACCATGTCCTGCTGCGCGCGTCGCGCGAGGTCAGCATCGGGCAGCCAGGCGTACGGCACTAGCTTCCACGGCTCACCCGGCTCTACTGGTTGCACCAGAAAGACCATACCGGTAAGGTCGGTTGTGCTCGACAAGTCGAGCGCAGCAACGGCCCGGCGCCCACGCAGCGATTCGACGTCGTAATCGAGCTTGGCGCCCTTCCAGACTTCGTGGCTAATCCAGGGCGACTCAGCATCCGTCCACTGGCAGAAATTCAGCCGGCGGACCAGAGCCTCTTTCGACGGCATGCCCTTCGCTTCGGTCACCTGCTCCCGAATGTATTTGTATCCGGGCAGGTCCGCGTCCTGAAGGCTTGGATTGGCCTTCGGCCAGCATTCTTCACTTTCGAACGGATCGTCACCCTCGTCTAGCGCGCAGACGTAGGGGAAGAACGCATCATCGATCAGCTCGCCAGATGCAACTTTTGCGGCATATTCGTGTGAGTTCCAGCACGGCGACTTGCGGCTCGCGCCTGCATTCGTGATCACGAAGATCAGCGCTTGGCGCCGGCTCTTTGTGCCGGCCCGCAGCATCTCAAGGACGGTAGCCGTCTTATGTTCATGGTATTCATCGACAAGCGCGACGTGCGGCCGCGGGCCGGATTGGCCATCGTCGCTGCTGATCGGCCGGAAGAACGACCCCGTCTGCAGGAACGCCAGATTCCAGGCCTTCTCGCCAGTGCCGCTCTTGGTCAGCCGCTTCTCCAGCTCAGGCGACTGGTCGTACATCGCGACCGCGTCCCGGAACAGGATCATCGCCTGATCTTTTTTCGTCGCTGCCGAATAAATCTCGGCGCGAGGCTCGCCATCTGCAACCAGGCCCTTCATGCCGACTCCGGCGGCAAGCGGCGACTTGCCACTGCCCTTGGCCGTCTCGACGTAGACGACACGGAAGCGCCGGTACCCGTCGGCGCCCTTCCATCCGAAGATGCTGCCGACGACAAATTTTTGCCACGGCAGCAACTCGAACGGTCGACCTTCGAAGTCGCCGCCGTTCAACTTCAGGATGTCGCGGTAGAACCCAATGGCCTTCAGCGCCTCAGCGACGTCCCACACCAAGCCGCGCGCGCCGCCGGTCGCAATGTCGGCCATGTGCCGCGCGCACTGATTGCGTACATGTGGTCCGGCGATGCGCACGCCGTCTACAACTGACTGGGCATATTCGGTAACCGGGTCAGCCGAAGTATCCGGCGAGCGGGTCTTTTTTCTCGTCGCCATCCGGTAGGTCCACGTTCACTTTTGACCGCGCGGCCGGCGTCAGGCCGAATTCCACCAGGTAGCTTTTGAATTGCGCGTCGGCCGCGCGTAGCTGGTTGACCGCAGGGTTGTTCTTGATGAGGGTGTTGGAGTTTTGGTCAATGGTCGTGTACGTGCGGCCATCGCGCTCGATAAGGTCGCGGCATGCCAAGATGTCGGCGTAGCAGTCGCACAATCGCTCGAGCGCCAGGCCGTCCGCTTCGGTCATTACTCCCATTCGCCTCAGCAGCGTGCACAGCTTCTTCCACACCGCCTTGCCCTTCGCATCAAGGTGCGGCGGGCAAACCAGCGCTTTTGTGCGTGGTTTTGGCTCCTTTTTGTTCAGTGGCCGCTTGCCCGGGTTACCCGTGACCAGCTTGAGCGCACTGGGTATCGGGCGCCTTCCGGCCATGATTTCGGTCCCAGAAAAAAAGTTTCATTTCGCGGTTCTGCGCAAAGAGGGGGGAGCCGGTCCCTTTGGACGAAAGCTCCAGAGATTCGATACCCCCCCCTGCCTATTTTTTAGGCAATGTTGTAGCGAAGCATCAAAACCGAGGGGCGTTGCCGTAGGCACATCAAATCGGCCAACCATCAGGCGCAACGCCCTGCCTCGCCTTCCGTTTCGTCTTCCCCTGCTCGACCTCAGTCTTTACCGCATGGCAGGAGTTGCAGATGGCTTCCAAATTCGATGGATGGTCAGTCTTGGCGCGCGTCCAGCGCAGAGTCGTGGCCTTCGCTTTGCTGACGATGTGGTCGACCGCATGCGCTAGAGTCATGCGACCGGCGCGCTTGCAGGGTTGACACTGGCCGCCGTCTCGCTTCATTACTTCGTTGCGCACCTTTACCCAAGCGCTGTCGTAGCCACGCTCATGGCGCGATTTCGTGCCCCAGACCATTAGGAAACGTGTGTGTCGAACTTAATGCCGCGATCAACGATTGCATCGATCAACTTCTCAACTCGAGACGGGCAAATGGCAGCGCAAATGACCACGGCAGCCAGCGCAGGGCGAACCCACCAGGCGATGCGGGTGCGCAGCTTCACAGTTAGGGTCGCCATCAGCCAGCCCTCGCTGGCGCAAACAGAGCGCGGACAACCTCGCGGACATTGGGCGGCACCTGGCGCGCGCTGTCGACGATGGTCGTCCCCGACCGGCCGTGACCCTTGGCCCGCAGGATGCCGTGCACTTCTTCGCACTCGGCGAGACGCTCGGCAATCTGGTTGAGGCGGTTCAAGTCAACTGCTTGCGCTGGCCCAGCACCAGGCCCGAAGGCAGCGCGCAGGATCTCGGCGCGGTAGATGCGTGCAATGTTATTCATGCTGATGCCTGTTCGCTGGCGGCCCGATGGCGCTCGACCGTGTATCGCAGCCAAGCCAACTCGTCTTCGACGGTCATGCGCATCGCGCACCTCTTGAATAAAAAAGCCGCCGGCGCATTGCTGCGACAGGCGGCGAAGTCCCGGGGTTAGCCGGGGCTGGAGACGCGGGGAATCGTTATAGCTTTCACTTTACATAAGCTATATTTAGGCTATAATACTATCCATGAACTCGATCAACTGGACCCCGAAAGCAGCCAAGCAACTCCGCAAACTGGACAAGCAGGCGCAAGCCCCGATCCGCGATGCGGTGGAGAAGCTGGCAGCGATGCCAAACAGCCAGAACGTCAAGGCGCTGACGAACCACTCAAGCGGCTACAGACTCAGGGTTGGCAACTACAGGGTGTTGTTCGATTGGGACGGTCAGATCAAGATTGTCGAAATCAACGAAGTGAGCAAACGAGATGAACGCACCTACTAATATCCAGATCATCAACGGGCCGGACGGGAAACCGGCCTTTGTCGTCATCCCCTACGAGGAGTATCGGAAGTCCCGTTCCGAAGGCACCATCCCGCATGAGGTCGTGAGCGCCACGGTTGATGGCGCCACGCCGGTGCGCGCATGGCGCGAATACTTGCGGCTAACCCAGTCCGAGGTGGCCGAGCGCCTCGGCATCGCCCAGTCGTCCTACGCGAAGCAAGAGGCCAGCGATTCGCTGCGCCGCTCCAGTATCGAGAAGATCGCGGCCGCGCTGGGCATCACGTTCGAGCAGCTCGATTTCTGATGCCGAACGCTGCGCGTCGGCCTTACCACACTGCTGCCACCTACCAGCCGCACACGTCGACCTCGCGGGCTATGCCCTAGAAGCAAGAGGCAGCAGTGTGGTGACTCGTTGACAGGAGTCAGGCGACCAGCCCCAAGGCTATCTGCACAAGTGGGCGGTAAACGACAAAGCCCGCCGAAGTGGCGGGCCATCTGATGGAACTGCTACACATTTTCAGGGCGAGCGCCGGCTTTACTGCTGGCTGGACTGCTCGACTGCCTCGGGTGACGTTGGCGCCGAAGCGCGCATTACGTGGATCGAGGGATATGTGAAGACCGTAGTTTACGCCCGGAATTTTCGCTTTGCAAGTCCGTTGTATGGCGTGCTCGCACAACGGCCAGCGCCAGTGCCGCTGCGCCCCTTTTTCCGCTTGAGATAGGTGCGCGCATCGGGACGCGCCTGCGGCAGTCCCACCACTACAAGTTCGCGCGCCGATCGCAGGGCAGTCGACGTGAGCGACGGGAGAAGTCCGGCAGGCACTCGCTCCGTCAAGGCCGCGTTCCGCATTGCTGCATCGATCTTCGCGTGCAGCTCATCCACGACGATCATCGAACAGTCGCGGCCCAAAATTTCATCTCGAGGTGCGCAGAGAGTCACCTCAGCGCCTGCATCGGCGAGCAGTCGCCGCAGTGACTCCGCTGATGCGCCCTCGCCAACCAGGACCACGCGCCTCATGCTGCTTTCCGCATCTTCGCGGCGGCACGTGCACTGTGCGCCTGGTACAGGCCTTCCAGCTCGCTGACCATGTCGAGCACCTTCTCCCGCTCAATGGCGCCACCCTGCACCGGCTCGCGGCCAGTGCCGCCGCAATGCGTGCACGCGCGACTCTCGACGATCTTCGTGCCATGGCAACACTCGCATTCACCGCCCAGCCAGTGCGCCAAGCTGACACGCGCAATCTTTGCATACATCGCGTAGGCGGCCTTGATGTCCCACTCGGCCTTGATGTTCATCCACTTGCGCTCGAAGCCCTTGCGCGCCACCTCGCCAGTCCAGACGCGCAGCAGCACGCCCAGCTCCTGCGCCGCACTCTCGATGGCTTGGCGCGGCACGCCATTGATCTTCGCGCGAAGTAGCATGCTGCCGAACAGCTCACCCGATCCGCCAGACAGGTCAGCAAGCGCGGCAGCGGCCAGCGCCTCGGTCTGGTGGTGCTGGGCGTCGTCCTTCAGGTTGGAAGTGCTCAGCGCGTGCAGGTATCGGTCAGCGAACATGGTTTTCTCCGTGGCAATGCACAGTAGATTACCAGCGGCAATAACTTCCTGCGCGTGCCCGAGATTTTCCAATTAGCAATCGTGAGGGGTAGTATATGATTCTTAGAAGTGCACCAAGCCATGATGACACAACTCAAATACCTGCGATCGGTTCAACATGCATACCCTAGAGCCATTAAAAAAGTTGTATGAACGCCTGATTTTGATCCTTTCCTATAAGAACGATGCTAAGAATTTAGCAAGCGCTCGAAACCGCCATCTTCACCAACTCTTAAACGACCCGGATAACCCACTACCGAAAGATTCTTTCATTAGCGGAATGAACTTTTTCTACGGCGACCCGCTGACAGGGAATAAAATATTCTACGGAGCAATTAAGAAAGACGTGGAAAAGGAAATTCAGAGCCTTCAACTTCACCAGAACAAACAATACCAGTGGCTTCTAGCGGAAGCTTATGAAGAATACGAAGATTTCTTAGAGCTGATATATGCCACGGCAGCTTTTTTAGACCCGAACTTCTGGCCGCTTTCGCATTACGGCAACAATAGGCTAGAAGATTTAAAAGGAAGAACTCTAGAATGGTATTTATCAATTGTTAAAAATTCTGCAAATCGCATAACCCCAGAAAAAATCTTGGCGAATTTTAGGAAATATTTGCCGGAATTTGAAGAGGCAGAGCGCAATAACAAATGTGGGTATGATCTCCGCTTTCGTATTGCTCTGATTACTCAAACGCGGCACCACATCGTGCATACGGGCGGAACAGTTGGAAATCGCGAAGCCTTTTCAGAAAAGATAATAAATGCATCTATCAGGCCAAGTGAAGATAAAGTTGCCGAGCTAAGATACGAAATAAACAGCTTGTTTGGCCTTATTCCTCCTTACGATAATATTATTACTCTCTTAGAGCAGGAAATTGATAGCGAATCACGCATCCCTATATATCACGACGTAATGGAAAACTATTGCAGGGACCTATTAAGCAGCGCACATTTGATTACATATTCACTTAAAGTCCATTTGGAAAGGTTGAAGGACGCAGGTTAGCAACCTACAGTCGACTATTAGAAGTCCTCGAATCTCCATCCGCCGCCATCTTTTTTTGCCTTGACCTGCACTGCAATGAATCGTATTGGATACAGGTCGGCGGCAATCTTAATCTTCGCGCGTGCATCGTCCTGCCAAAACCCCTTCACCTCGTGCATCTCCAGCGCGCCGTCGGCTAGCATGACGGCGAAGTCTGGGGTGTAGAAGGTGTTGTCGGCCAGCCGCAACTTCACGCCCTCGAACTTGAACCACGCCACCTCGCCTGCGTAGCGCCGCTGGTCGAGCGTGGCGGCGTACGCGGCTTCGGTCTTGTTCATCGTGCCGGTCTTGAGCCGGCCCAGCGCCTGGAGCGCGCGCTGGCGGGTCATCGCTGCACCAGCAGCTTGGCGGTTACGGCGTCGACAATGGCGTGTCGCAGCAGCCTGTCGTCCCCCTCCCCTTCCGATCGGGCGCGCACCATGTTGAAGTCTGGCAGCGCCGTGATAACCGCGCAGCTGTCGTGTACTTGGAACGCGAGCACGTGCTCGGCCATCAGCGACCCGCAATCCTCCCATCTGCCGGTCCAGTCCGGCACGCGCGCTTGGTTGCGGCACTGCGGTGCGCCCGTCGGCGGCGTGCCGAGCAGCGCGCCGCCCACGTTAAAAATCCCTGTCCAGCCCAGCGCCTCGGCCAGGCGACGGTTTGCATCCAGTTCCTGCTGTCGCATATCATCCCTTCTCGTTTTTCGGTTGCTTCTTCTCGACCCATGCCAGCCGCTCAGCCACGTTCGGCGCCGGCACGAAGCGCTCGCATGCCGGCGTCTTCCATGGCAAGAACGGAGCGATCTGGTCGGCCCGGGCGCCAGCGCGGCTGGCGCAGCGCCCGATCCCGACCTTCGCGTGCTCCGGGTATTCCTTCACCTTGAAGTGGCCGCATAGCGCGCAGGTTTTGTTGCTCACGCGGCCCTCGCCGGCGGCGGCTCGCGGCGCACCAGGTCTTTCAGTGAGCCGATGCCGTCAGGCTTGCGCGCGCGCTGCTCCGGCTGGGCGGGCACGGGCGGCGTGGCCACCGGCCGAATCGGCGAGACGGCGGCCGGGGGCGCGAGTGCAGGATCCATGGCGACCTCGATGCGGGCCTTGAACTGCCCCATGTACTCGCCCGAACGCGGTGCCAGGCCCAGCTCGGCGCCTTTAGCCAGGATCGAGGCATCCGACGCCCACCAGGCGCCGCCGGCGGCGAGCTTGGGCTGGCTGGCCGGCGCGGTCCAGTCGGCCGCGAAGTGCTCGCCCGGCCCGAAGAACGTCGCCGCCTGCTTGATAAACACCGGCTCGATCTTCATCGCCTTGACGTAGGCGGCGTATGCCTGGGCGCCGGCCAGCATTTCCGCCACAGTCGCGCCGTCCTTGAGCCGGGCGGCCCAGGCCTTGTGCGCGGCCTTCTTGCTGTCGCCGGGCCGGTCCGGGTATGCTTCCCAGGCGGCCTCAAAGTCCGCCGGGTAGTCGTTGCGCTTCAGCTTGGTCGGCGCGGCGCCGCCGGCGCGCAGGCGGTCCAGCTCGTCCAGCAGCTGGATAACTGTCGACGACTTCAAGTGCACGCTCGGCGCACCGGCAGCCAGGCCACGCAGTGGGGAGTAATCACGCATGGGCCACCTCCCCCTGGCGCTGGCGCTGCGCCACCTGGTGCTTTGCCCACTCCCCCGCGATCCAGGTCACTCCCTTTGGGGTGAAGCGCGCCGAGTTGAACGCATGACCGCTCTCCGCCGTGCCGGCCTTCACGCAGAAGCGGCCTGCGTCGATGTGCTGGGCGTGCGGCGTCAACTCGCTGCCAAGCCGGTACAGGATCTTCTGGTCGATCAGGAACTCGCGGAACAGGTTCTCTTTCGCGGCCAGCAGCTTGGCCACCTGGCGGAAACCCTTCGTGCCAGTCGAGTCGGCGTAGCGCTCGACGAACTCCACCGCCGGCGCGGCGGCGGCGAGCTGCTCGGCCTGCGCCGCGATCAGGTCCTGCTGGTCGGCCGCCAGACGCAGCGCTTCCGCGAACGTGCGCGGCAGAGCCGGCGCCGGCGCGGCCAACTCCAACTCCTGCCAGCGGTCGACCAGGCGCGCGGTGAACTCAGGCGACAGCTGCGCCACGATCACATACGAGTCGCGCTTGCCGACGCGGTATTGCCGGATGGTCTTCGGGCCAGGGCCGTCGTTCGGGACTTCCTCAGATTGAGGGGGTGTGATCGCGCCGCGCGCGGCCAGGCCCTCGATCGTGCGCAGCACGTTGTCGTGCCGCTTCTCGACCAGGTCGGCGATCTCGCGGCTCGACATCGTGACGTCGGCGCCGCCGGTAGTATGCAGTGTGAGCATGCTTCCCATGGTGTTTCCTTTCTATCCTTGGCGCCGCCTCAGGCGGCATCCCTGTAGACGTGCCCTTCATCGATCCGCCGGCGCACCAGCTGCAGCGCAGCCACCGTTTCGGCGCGCGTCGCCACCTGCATCTGGGCGTCGTGGATCGTCAGGGCGGCCTCGATGTCGCGCAGCGCGTCGCCGTCGAGGCGGAAGTTGCCGCTGCTGGCGCTCCGGGTCTTGGCCCGGAACGCGCCGGCCAGCGCGCGGACGACGGTCTGCTCGTGCTCGGCGCCGATGTCGGCCTCGGTCATGGCCATCGCGATGTTCAGTGCCGTGACCACGCACGACCAGGCTTCCTCGGTGGCCGCGCCGGTGCGAAGCTGCTCCAAGCTGAGCCAGTACGCCAGGCCCAGGTCGGAGAGCTGGTCACCGGCCAGCGGCGCGGCATCCTGGCCGCGCGCGACGCACTTGGCAATGGCGGCCAGGCCGCCTGCCTGCGCCACCAGGCGCGGGCGGTACTTCTTGTTGCGCGGCTTCTTCACGCTGCCTCCCGCTCTGGCTGGGCGGCGTCCATCGCCTCCATGTCGAACAGCGACGGCATGCTGACCTCGCGCTCCATCGCACGGCAGTAGTGCACCTGGTCGGCGAAGTACGCGGGGTTCAACTCCGACCCGGCGCCGCGCCGGCCCAGCTTCATGGCGCGCACCGGCACCGTGCCCAGGCCGCAGAATGGGTCGAAGACGACGTCGCCCGGGTTGCTGTAGCGGCTGATCAGGCGGTCCACGATGTCGATCTGGAACGGGCACACATGGTTCTCGACCGCGCGCGCCGACTGCTCGCCGTTCAGGGTGCGCATGCGCGCGATGTCGTGCCACACCATCGGATCGGCGCTGCCGGGCGCCAGGCTCATGAAGGTGGCCGGCAGCGTCTTGTTCGCCAGCATGGCCTCGCCTACCCGAACGTGGAACTCGTAGTCGTAGACGTTGGCCAGCGACAGCTCGGTGAACATCTTGGCCAGCTTGCCGGGCCCGTAGCTGGCCAGCTCCTCGGCGCTCAGCAGGCGGTCGCCGCTCGAGCGCCAGAATGCGTGCGCGTCAACCTGCCAGCGTGCCACGCTGTAGCCAGTGCCCGGGAGCGGCGCCAGGCGGCGATCGAAGTCGACCGGCGCGCCGTCGTCGTTCTGGCAAAGCGGCTTCGCCTTGGTGACCGGCACGTCGGCATAGCCGCGGCTGCGGTCCGTTTGCGGCTTGTGGAACAGCAGGATGTATTCGGGCGACCCGACGCCCATCTTCGTGCCGTCCTTGCACACCTCGGAATAGCCCAGGCGGTAGGTCTGGTTGTTCTCGCGCACCACGTCGGTGACGACCGTGATCATGCCCATGTAGTCGAAGCCGTGCTTCATGCCGTGGAACAACGCCTCTGCATGGAACGGGCTGACGGTCGGGATGCCAGCGCCGGTCACGTTGCCGAAGTTGATCCGGTCCTTCACGTGGCAGGCGTAGATGCGGCCAGGCTGCAGGATCCGGTGCAGCTGCGGCGTCAGGAAGTCCATCTGCTCCCAGAAGTGAGCGTTGTCCTGGGTGTGGCCGAAGTCGTTGTAGCTGGGCGTGTACTCGTAGTGGTTCGCGAATGGGATGCTGGTCACGATCAGGCCGACCGAGTTGTCCGGCTGCTCGAGCGCTTCCAGCACGCAGTCGTTGTTCGCTACGGTGAAGCGCTCGCTCTTGACCAAGTGCCGTTCGACGCCGATGGTGCGCGCCAGGCTGTCCTGCATCGACAGCTGGTCCAGGCCGTAGGTGCGGATGATCTCGCCCATCTTCTCCTGCATCTCGTCGTGCCGGCGCCATTTCTCCTGCAGTTCGGCCAGCACGGCGCGCTCGACCTCGGTGTGGATGATGTCGATGCGCACCGGGTGCGTCTGCTGGAAGCGCTGCACGCGGTGGATGGCCTGGATGAAGTCGTTGAACTTGAAGCCGATGCCGGCGAAGATCTCGCGGTGGCAGTGCACCTGGAAGTTGCAGCCGCTGCCGGCGATGATCGGCTTCGTCGACAGCAGTTTGAACTTGCCGTCGCTGAAGTCCGCGATGCGCTGCTCACGCTCGTCCAGCTGCTGCGTGCCCCACACGCTGACCGCTTCCGGCAGCGCCGCCTGGATAGCGTGGCGCTCGTCCTCGAGGTCGTGCCAGATCACGAAGTGGTCGTCCGGCGCGGCGCCGACGATCTCTGCCACCTTGGCGACGCGCGCGGCCAGGCTCTGCCGCTTCTCGCCGGCGGCCGCCGACAGGCCCATAGCCACGTTCGGGATCAGCAGGCCCTGCCCATTCTTCTCGTTGCCAGCGGCCTCGTAGTCGCTCGGCACCTCGTGGTAGTGCACCTCGAGCGGCGGCAAGTCGTAGCCCTCGTCCGAATGGCCCAGGTCGCTCGGGCGCCGGATGAAGCACGCCCAGCTGGCCACCCACAGCCAGAACTCGGTTTCCTTGTGCGGGTACAGAGTCAGGTTGCCCGCCTTCTCGCTGTCGCGCTGGAAGAAGCGCGTCAGGGCCTGGCCGGTGTCCATGACGCCCAAGAAGCCGGCATAGTGGATCAGCTCTTTGAATCGGTTCGGGCTCGGCGTGGCCGTGAACACGAACTTGAACTCGACCTGGTCGAACAGTGGCAGGAACTCCTGGTAGGTCTTGCTCCCGAAGCTGCGCAGGATGCTCGCCTCGTCCAGCGATGCGGCGCCGAAGCGGCGCACGTCGACCTTGCCATCGCGCACACTCTCGTAGTTCGTCATGTAGACGGTTTCGGTGCCGCCGATTTCGTCATCGGAGCGGATGAACTTCAGGTCGACCGCGCAGTCGCCGGTGAACCGCTTCGCCACCTCGCGGGTGAACTCCTGGCGCACGCCGAGCGGCAGCACAATCAGACGCAGGCACGGCCGGTGGATGCCGATCTGGCGCATCACCTCGAGGTTGGTGCTGGTCTTGTGCAGGCCGAATGAGGCGAAGATGGCGCGCTGGCCACCCTGCAGCGCCCACCGGACGATGTCGCGGGTGTGCGGCTTGAGCGCCGGGTTGATCTGCTCGAGCGCCACGTCGAAACCCTTGCGCGGCGCGAGCTTGATCTTCTTCCGGAGGAACTCGTTGTATTCGCTTAAAATCTTGGCAGACATAATTACTCCGTAGTGATTTGTTCAGAGGCCGTGCCGGCGGCAACCGTCGCGGCCTCGCTATTCGAGAGCAGGCCCATGGCCCGCAAGATCTGTTGGCTTTCCACCCTGGCCGCGTCGAAGCGCGCGTCGACCGCCGCCCGGCTGCCGCCGCCAGCGGCGTACCCGCCGTCCAGCCATGCATGGCAGTCCGAGCAGCCGTAGCAGCCCTGCTCGTCCGGCGCTTTCAGGCTCATGCCCTTCCCGTCCGCCAGGCGGTTCGAGTGGCACCAAACGGTGGTCTCGGGGTTGCGGTTGCAGATGCCCGGGAAGCGCAGTGTGCAGTCCTGATCGCGCGCGGATGCGCGGATCGGCGTCATCTTCGGGCGGCTCGGCTTCGCCAGCTTCGGTGGCTTCTTGGGCTTCGGCTCGCGCGCCCGGGCCTGTGCCTGCACCGCGGCGACGCGCAGCATGCCGGCGCCGGCGGCCGCCGCCTTGAAGCCGGTGCCGCGCGCCATCGGCGCCTTGCGCTGCAGGGACTTACCCTGCTTGAGGGGTGAGCGGCGCATCATGCTACGATTCCAATCCCAAATTCGGAGAAGACAACATGCTTGATGCAAAACCTCGCCACTACGGGCAATACGTCATCGTCACCAAGGTTTGGCCCGCCTCGGCTAACATGCACCAGTCGTCTTTTACTGTGCATAAAATGCAGCCGGGCAGTGAGACACAGCACCTCCCTCAAGTGCACCAAGAGGGCCGTGAAGGCGGGATGGTGTGCGAAACGGCAGCACAGGCCGAGCACGATGCATGGGAGCGCGCAGTTTCTTGGATTGATCGGCGAACTGACTGAAAGCAACGTCATGACGCCACCCGCTTGAACTCGACCACCCACACCCAGGGGTTGGCGTCCCAGCTTCCGGCGCCGTTGATCGAATCCCACAGCTTTTCGTATGCCTGCGCTGGCGACGGCCCAATCGGCGGCTTGGTGCCGGCCGTCACGGCTTCCTCGAACAGGCACCTCCACGCCGGGAAGTGCTCGCGGTCCCACGCTTGGCTGCGGACGTGTGCCATACCCTCGGCGATCGCGTCGACCTCGCTGATGTCCTGCAGCCGCTCGACGCGCACCGACACCACCTCGAGCAGGATGCGGCTGGCCCAGCGCGGCATGTGGATGCTGGGGCGCCAGCGGCAGACCCACTCATCGTCCATGGTCATGAACTCGGGCGCAGCGCCGCCGTCGGCTGCGTACTGGCAAAATTCCGGGCTGTTGAACACTTCCGGATCGGCCCGGTACTCGGACTCGCGGTCTCCGTCGAACAGCGGCCCTTGGAACGTCTCGCGCACCCAGAGCCGGTCGCCGGGCTGGCCGTAGGGGCAGGCATGCCAGTGGTCGGCGGCGGTGTCCGGGTGCTCGGACCAGGGCCAGCGACTACCATCGGCGCGCTCGCCGATCTCCTGACACCGCACCTTCAAGGCGCGCCGCGTCTGCGTCTTGCTGCCGTCGAGCAGCGCGCGCACCATGGCGCCGCTGAACAGAATCGGGCGCTCTTTCACCTGGCTGCTCACGACTGACCTCCGCCCAGGCTCTTGAATGACGCTTTCTCACGCACTGACCACGCCGGGATGTCCTGGCGGATGCCGCGCGAGTTCGGCATGTACTTCTTGCTCAGCGTCGGGCGCTTGAATACGTCGTCTGCTTCACGCATGGCGGCGATCTGGCCGACAGGGCGAACCCTCTCACCCTCCAGCTGGTCGTAGTGCGCGCGCGCGTACGCGCTGATGTTGACTTTGCCGTCAATCTGCTCGATGAGCCAGCCGCTACGGATTGCGCGCTGCAGCGTGTCTTGCTGATGACCGGTCTTGTGGCCCATGTCGACCTTGGCGAACAGCTCGTGCTGGTTCATCGGGCCATGCTTGTGCAGGTGTTCGCCGGCGACGTACGAGGCAGTGCCCCGCTTGGCGCGGCCGGTGGTGTTGGTACTGGCCATGGTCGGCCCTCCGAAAAGTGATTTTTGCGATGCGGTCGACACTGACTGCTCCGGGCAACCGCAGACGGCGCAGTCCAGCGATGAGTGGCGGATGCAGGTCATGCGGCCACCCCAGCGATCTGGCGTTCGTGAGCAAAGTTCGCGCGGATGAGCGCTTCCGACAGCGGCGGGCAGACGCTGTTGCCACACATGCGCACTTGGGCCGACTTGGTCAGAGGGATCCGCGGCAGCGACAGCGGGTCTCCGTCCACCTGCTCACCGCCCACGAACAGCAGCTCCGGGTCCGGGATTTCGTTGATGACGTAGTCGGCTGGGAAGCCCTGTGCGCGATATAGCTCGTGCGGCGCCAGCATGCGCAAGCCAATGTCCACGATCTCGTAGTCTTGGCCGTGGATCGTGACCAGGCCGAAGCGGTCGCGGCTAGTAACGGTCGCGAGCGGCGTGCCGGGTGTCTGATCCTGGTCGGTGCCGTAGTAAGCCAGCAGGAAGGCGCGCACCTCTGCGTGATGCAGGCCGCCGGCGCTGATCGTGTGCAGCGGCTCGTCGGCGCCGGCTGCCGTACTCGTGCCGCGGAGCTTCACCAGGCTGCTCGACACCAAGGCCGACTTGCCTCCGCCACCGGCCGTGACCGTGCCGAGCGGGGCGCTGGCGGCGTGGCCAACGCTCTGCCCCATGTCGCGCTGGATGTGCGCGGTGACGATGCCAAGCGCGTGCGGCGCGCCAGCAGGATTCTCTTTCGGGCCAGCGGTTATCGTCGGCACCGGCTCGGCCAAGTCGCTGCCGGTCGAGCCGGTGCGGAACTTGGTTAGGTGGGCCATGACCAGGCTGTGGTGGTCCGAGCTGGTGACGGTGCCGATCGGATCGTCGAGGTCCGAGCCGACCACTCCGGTGTAGTGCTTCGCCAGGAAGGCGGTGGCGATCGCCGTGTCGGCCTTGGCCGTGATCGTGGCCGCCGGCTCGTTGGCGCCGCGCGGGCGGCTGTCACCGGCACGGCCGCCGACACCCACCAGGGCGGCCGAGACCAGACCGAAGTGCCCGCCCTTCACCTGGGCGCAGACCGTGCGAAGCGGCGCATCGGCCGGCATCACGCGCTGATTGCTCGCGTTGGCGTGCTCGTTGAGGAACGCGGTGACCAGCGCAGCCTTCGTCGAGCCGACCACGGTGCCGAGCGGCTTCTCGATGTCCAGCGCGCGCGGCGCCTGGCCTTCGCGCTCGCCGTAGCCGACCTGAACCATCGTGGCCGTGGCCAACGCCTTCTCGCCGCGCTGCGCGCCGGTGATCGTGCGGAACGGCTCGTGCACGGACTCGCTGCGGTCGCTGCCCTGGTGCGTGACCGGGACGATGGACGGCACGACCACAGCGCGATGGTTCTCCGTGGTCAGGGTGCCGAACGGCTGGCGCGCCGACACCGGCTTGCCGGCGTAGATCGGGCCGCCCTGTCCCACGATGAACGGCTCGGCCGCGTCGACCACGTAGCGCATGATGCCCTTCGCGATGCGGCGCAGCGTGGCATCGGCCAGCGGGCGCTTGCGCGTGAAGATCGAGGGGCACGCCAGCGACCAGTCGATGCACTCCGCCGCGGTGCGGTACGGCTGCAGCTTGCCGGCACGGACGCCAGGCGAGTCCGGCGCGCCGTTGGTCGGCGCCGGCCAGATGATCGGCAGTCCGTCGCGGCGCGCCACCAGGAAGAAGCGCTTGCGGATGGTCGGCGTGTCGTAGTCGCTGGCGCGCAGCTCGCGGTGGTCGACCTTGTAGCCCTGCGCCTCCAGCTGACGGACGAACGATTCGAACGTCTTGCCGCGCTTAGCCGGATCCGGTTTCCAGGCGCCGTGCTCATCCTGGATCAGCGGGCCCCACGTTTTAAATTCTTCAACGTTTTCGAGCATGATCACCCGGGGCTTGCATTTCGCCGCCCAACGCAGCGTCACCCAGGCCAGGCCGCGAATACGCTTTTCGACCGGCTTGCCGCCCTTGGCCTTGCTGAAGTGCTTGCAGTCGGGGCTGAGCCACACCAGGGCCCCCGGCTGGTTGCCGGTCACCTCAATAGGGTCGATGTCCCACACGCTCTCGCACAGGTGCTTGGTGCGCGGGTGGTTGATTGCGTGCATGGCCAGCGCCTCGGGATCGTGGTTGATCGCGATGTCGACTGGGCGGCCGAATGCGGCTTCCAGACCGGTGCTGGTCCCACCGCCGCCGGCGAAGTTGTCAATGATCAGCTCGTGACCCAGGTCCAGCTGCATGGTGATGAGGTCGCGCTTCATGCCCGCGCCTCCGGTGCGCGGGCGCCGAACAGCGCAGCCACCAGCGGATCGCGCGCCACCGGCGCCGAGTGCAGCCGCACCGAGTAGTGCACGTCGTCCCTCATGATGTGGATGTGGCGCGCCGGGTCTCCCGCGGCGACGTCCTGCGCGCGCTTCGGCACGCCGGTCGGGCGCGACACCGGCATTGCCGCCAGCTGCGCCAGGTAGGCCTGGGCCTGCGCCGGCGTCATGGCGATGAAGTACACCGGGCCATCCTGGGTGCGCACGATCGACACGCGATCACCCAGCTCCTTGACGTACTTGCGTACGCCCGATGGGCCCATCGCCAGCAGGTCGCCAATTTCGTCGCGGCGCAGCGAGCGCACCAGCAGCGCGGCCACTAGGCGGCGCATCTTCTCGATTCGCTCGGCGGTCTGGCCAGGGGTGACGTAGCGGGCGCGGGTCATGCTGCGCTCCTTGCTTGATTGGCAGCGGCATCGGCGACATGAAGGTCGGCCACCCAGGCTGGCGTAGCTGACTTGAGCACGTCGTCACGCATCGGCATTAGCACGCCAACGAAGTCGGGCTCCACCGGCAAGCGGATCACGGCGCTTCCGTTCGGATCGCCATTCACGTTGAAGAACTGCATGCCGCAGTAGATCGTCCGGCCGCTCTGTTTTGCAGCAGCGAGCGCAGCCTTTTCTGCTGGCGCCAACACCGAAGCGCTGTACGTGCCGAGCAGCCCGGGCTGCAGGGTTTCGATCTTCGGGATCACTCGCTCATAGCGCGGGAAAGTGCCTTCGATGTCGGGCTTTCCGGCCTGGATGTACACTTCCTGCCCGGTCTTATCGATTATTGCCAAGCGGCCGCCGATCATCACCACTTCGCGCTCGCCAGCCAGGCCGACCGCGCAGGCCTGCTGCATGCGCGAGTCGAAGCGCAGAATTACTTCGTGCTCGCACACCGCGTGACGATCATGGATGGCACCGAGCGCATGGCCATTCGTTGCAACGATGATCGCGCCGCCGTCCTTGTGCGGGCGCACGTTGACGCCGTTCAGGTAGTAGCGGATGTCGGCCTTCGCCATGAATGGAAGAATCAGGGGAAGCAGCTTTGCCGTGAGGCGAAGCTTGGCGTGTTTGTCCTCGCTCATGCCGCACCGCCGATCACGGCGCGCGCGGCCGCATTCAGGTCTGCATCGGTCAGGGTGTGGCGGCGGGTCTCGGTGATGTAGACGACGTCGCCGGCGCGCAGCCAGTCGTTTTCGATGACCAGCTCATTGAGCGTCGCAGCCTCTGGCTCGATCGGCTCGACCGTGTAGAAGGTCACCGGCGCAGCGCCAGGCGAAGAATGATCTTCACCAGCGTGCACCGCCGGCGGATTTGATTGTGCTAACATTTGGTTTCCTCTCAAGGATTCGCTTCACTAAGCCCGGTTGCACCCGGGCTTTTTCACTTCTGGCTTTCAGCCATCTCTGCCTGGATGCGTGCCCACGCTTCGGGGCTCATCACGTGGCTTGGCTCGAGCGGCGGTGCCGCGGTTTCATTCGTCTCGGGTTGATCCATCTACTCTCCTCATGTGATCCGGCGCAGGCCTGTGGCCTCGCGCCGCGGTATCGTGGTATCGGTGGGGAATCGACTACTCCGCCAGTTGGCGAATCTCTTTCACGGGCATGCCCAAGTGCTCGTGGATACTCAGAATCAGGGTCGGGCCCAGGTCGGCGCCGGCGCGAAGCTTGCTGATCTGGCTCGGGTTCACGTCCAGCTCCCGCGCCAGCGCCGCGTCGCTCTTGATCTGGAAGCGCTCACGCAGCGTGTCCAGCAGCTTCGATACGTTTTTCAAGTCGTTTCCCTGGTGTTGTTGGTGGCGGCGCCATCCCGCCGCCTGGGTACTACCTACGTCGACCTGTGCTGGAGAAAACCCTTCTCGAGCTTCTCCACTGCTTCAGCCAGTTCGTTCCCGTCCTGCCGGTGGCGCGACTGCGCGCGCTCACGACCCGGGCCAGTAGCAGCCGCCTTCGCGCGCCGGCTCGACGCCCAGCTGCGCGCCTTCGCTACCACCTTGTCCCGCTCTTTCTGATCGCTCTCCTCGTCCATGCTTTCACCTCTTGTAATTCGCTTTTCGATGCACCCAAAACCCGGAATCCTTTAAACCCGCATTGGAGGCTTGACGGCGCCGCCACGGCCCCGGCGACCGTTCGCCGCTGGCCATGCCCGCGGCAGGCCCGGTTTAGGCATATGCCCTACCCCGACCGTCCGGGTACGATGTGCAGGGTCGAGTCCACGGATGGAAGCCGCCAGCTGCTGGAGCCCCAGGCCGATTGCGGCGCTCATCGACAGGCCAACTGGATCGAACACGGCCTTGTTGGCGAGATAGACATCCGGCGACAGATAGCCCTTGACGGAAATGGTTTTGGCGTTCGGGTTGTTCATGGTTTTCTCCTAGTGATGCGGGTTACAGGAAAGGGTGAATCGATGTGACGATCAAGCGATCTACTCGGGCGGCGCCGGCGCAAAGCTCAGCAGCTTCTCGGCGTTCGGCGGACTGCGTCCGGCGCGGCCAGGACCGGCAACAGGATCCGTGGCACGGCGGTTCTCATGAGCGAGCTCGGGCCAGATGGTTGCCCAGTCAATCGGAAAGAGCTCTTGCCGCGTGACTGCGCCATCGGTGGCCTTCTCGATCGGCGCTCCGAAGTGAACCGGCACCGGTCGCGTGCCATCGGCCCAGCGGCTTACATCTGGAGAGTGGGCGCCGATGGCCTTCGCCAGTGCCGCTGCCCGGCCGCGCTCCTGAGAAAGATAAGTTTTGAGGTCCATGTGACGATATTAGCCTAAGGCTAAATATTTAACAAGCCTTTGGCTCATGTATTTTTTTAGCCTTTCGCTATTTAATGCCCATATGAAAACAACAGAACAGATTCGCCGAGAGAACCTGCTCGTACTCGTCACCGAGTTGGGCTCGGTGAAGGCACTTGCTGAACAGGTCGATCGATCCGAGGCTCAGGTCAGCCAGTGGATCAATGGCTCCATCAACTCAGGCACAGGCAAGCCACGCGGCATGGCTGCCAGCTCGTGCCGACTCGTTGAAACGCGATGCTTGAAGCCTGTTGGCTGGCTAGACGCAGATCACGGTATTCCCAAGGAAGATAAGAAGTTTGATGAGAACGTTTCACCGGCGCGCCTCGGCGGCCGTCCAATTCCCGTGATTTCGGCCGTGCAAGCTGGCGCGCTCAAAGACATGGAAACGCCGTACTCACCAGGGGCTGGCTTTGCGGTCGAGTACACGGACGATGAGAATCTTTCCCGCTGGGCGTTCAGCCTCGAGGTCGAGGGCGAGTCGATGACGCCGGATTTCCGCCCTGGTGACCGTGTAATTATCGACCCAGATCTGGCACCGAACCCGGGCGACTTCGTCGTCGCGAAAAACGGTGGTGAGCAGGCGACCTTCAAGAAGTATCGCCCACGCGGCATGGATGCGCGCGGAAACACGGTGTTCGAGCTGGTGCCGCTCAATGACGACTACGCTACCCTGCGCAGCGACACTGACCACCTGGTCGTGATTGGCGTGATGGTCGAGCACCGTAAGCGGTACCGGCGCTCGCGCGGATGACCCGGGGCCAAGCTTTCCCCGACGTCGACGCCTCGGCCGGCACCATCGCAGTACGAGCAGTGAAGCTACGGCTGCGCGCCGGTATTGCTGGCTTCGAAGTTGAGCCTGAAATGTTCGGCGCGAACTCCATTCCGGTACCGGCTGCTGTGGTGCACGACCTGGGAGCTGATTCGATGCGCCTGCTGGCCCTGCAGGTTGCAGATCGAGGCCTGGAACCTTTAATTTTCGAGGACGATTGGGTGGTGATCGACACTGGTGATACGGCGAAGCGAAACCGAGAGGTATATGCGGTGAACTGGGATGGCGAGGCGGTTGTGGCGCAGCTGATCCAACGCGGCGGCCAGTGGTATCTCAACTTCCTTAACCCGGACTTCAACCCGATCAATGCTCGCAGCGGCCAGATGAAAGTGGTTGGCCGCGTGGTGTATCAGCTTGGCAGGCTGCTGACCGGGCGCCTGTAGCTCCGCCGCGCCCAGAACTTACTGATAAAGCGGGCGGTTCGGCCAACCCCAACGCGAATCGCGACCAGGTTCCGCGATCATGGCAGCGGACTGGACGCATGAGGACGTGCACATCAAGTTACTTTGCTCTGCAAGCATTGGCTGCAACACAAAATTTGTATCCAGTGTGGCGCACGCGGCCCATTTGAGGGAACTGGCCGAAAGAAAAGCGAAGGACGCGGCACGATCGGCGACTCGGTGAATATTGGCGAGATTTCAGCGCAAAGCGCTCAGCTATACTTCTGCAGCGAACTGGCACGCCTGAATGTCAGATATCTATGGGACAACATGAAAAAATTACTGACTACCTGCGCCGTAGCGGCGATGGTCTCGGGATGTGGCGGCGGCGGTGACAGTAGCCCTGCAGCCCCAGTCACTTCGGCCCCAGTCAACAAACTCGCTGCCTATGTCGGTACCTGGGTAGCTAGGTGCGATGACCACGAGTTGATGGAAGCTACGATTACCAGCCCTGCAATAAACACCCTCAAAATCGCGTCGCGCTCGGACTATTACGCCGGAGCGAACTGCACTGGAGCCATTGTCGCTACCGAAACTGAAAGCGGCGAGATTACTGCGACGTACGTCGAGACTATTGACTCATCCATTGTGCTATCCAACGGCGCAGTGGCGACCCCCGGTAAAGTCGACAAGATCACGGCAAGCAGGACCGCATCTACCAGGTCGATCACTGGCACGGGCGTTACTCGAGTAGTTGCCAATGGTCAGCCTCAGTGGTGCATCAACTTCGGCAATGGTAGCCAGAGTTGCGTTCTGGATGAAGGAACGGATCCTGCCCAGAGCGGCATTGTGGGCGGTCTGTATATTCAGAGCAACGTGTTCTACGAGCTTTTGCCCAAAGGGTCGTTGTACGAGGCTTACGGCCGTTACACCAAAAAATAATCGCCGCCGAACTATACTAGCCCGCACAAGCGGGCTTTTTTACTTCCACCGCGTGGCATGCTCCACCTCAAGGACAGCTTCAACGCCTTGGCGATCATTCCCGCCAATTACACCTGAGTAGCGCTCGGCCGGCGAGACCCACCACCTGAGGTTAACCAGCAAAGACGGCGTGGCGGCGTTGCAATAGCAGTGATTATTGGGTAGATTTCGACGTCCGCGGTCGAGCTATACTCGCGCGAGCGAAACGGCACGCTTAGATGCCGAACTGATGAGTTTCATGAAGAAGTTGATTTTGGTGTTCGCGCTCGCTTTGACGGGCTGTGCCAGTAATTCTGGTGTCGTGGCCATGGGTCCAGACATGTTCTTCGTATCCCGACAGGCCGCTACCGGCTTCTCTGGATCCGGCACACTGAAGGCGGAAGCGATGAGCGAGGCCGGCAAGTTCTGCTCTGGTAGAGGCAAGACGGCGACCGTTACCAGTGAAAAGGAAGCGCAGCCGCCTTTTATCTTTGGGAATTTCCCGAAAGCTGAAATCACATTTAAATGTGTTTAGCTGACTGGTTGAAATATGCCTACTCGCACAACTGACAGGGCTTCATTCGCTGGAGCAGAAACCGAAAACGAAAATTTCGAGCTAGGCTCGTTTACGCAAAATATCGTCTTACTCGAGTCCGCTGTGAACAGGATGGAAAAAGAGTTCGATAGCGGCGACCCCAACCCTGATCGACTCAATATATATCAGAGTGAAGTCCAATCACTACTGGGAGAACTTAAAGCACAGCAGGCTCGGGTAGTTGCTGCTCGTGGCACGCAAGACGAGAATGTCCAACGTCTTCAGCACCTGCTTCACAAAAGAATTGGCGCTATTCTAGATAGGGCTAAGGATTTCATGCGTGACGCGCAACGAAAACTTGCCTCACTAGATTCGCAGCGGGCAGAACTCGAATCATGTGCGACCTCGGCTGGCCGTGATACGTATGCACAAAAGCAGTCAGATAACCAGTGGCTCCAAGTGCAAGAAGCACCGGCCAAATATTTGAAAGCAGAAAACGCCGCGGAAGAATCTTCGCAATCACCAACGATTCCAGGGGACTTACTCTCTGATGCAGGGCCTGTGCTCGCCGCTGCCACCGCGCGCCTGAATGAAATCGCTAATAGCCATCCGGCACTAAAAGACGAGTTGCTTCCAGTTTTGAAGCAGCTCCTCGACATAACCATGACGGCAGTCATGCAAAAGGGAGCTTCAGGTGGCACGCCTCCGCGTGGCCCGGTTGACACCCCAGGCAAAGGCGGGGATGATGGCGAGATGGAAGCTCGAATCACAGCGCTGGAAAAAGATGTCGCCGCCATCAAGGTTGATGTTGCGGTAATCAAGGTCAATGGCGCAACGAAAAGTGATATAGCTGATACCAAAGCGGTTGTATCAGAGGCCAAGACCTCAATCATTTTATGGGTGGCTGGGGTTGTTATACTGGCTCAAGTCTTGCCCGCTTTACTGAAGCTGATCCCGCAATAGCGGGAACGACGACCAACGATGCCCGCCGAGAGCGGGCTTTTTTACGCTCAGAGCGCCGGCCCACGCAGGCAATAGCGCCGCGCCTTGCGCAGCACGAACCCCTGAAGTACCCGGGCTGGCGACGGGCAGCGGGACACATGATCTGCAGCCTGAATTGGCTCGGCCTGCTCCGATCCCTGTGACGCGCGCCCCTCGACGCCCTCCAGCCCGCGGCGCGCCTTGGTTGCGGTTGACTGCCTGGCCGTCGTGATGCGTGCCGCCAGGTCTTCGAGCATTGCCGTCGTAATTTCCACAGCCCCAAAGCGCGCCGGCCAGCCCGACACGAGAGGGTACGGGACGCCAAATGCCTCGGCCTCGATTCGGGTCAGCGACTTTACTTCGCCCCTGCCCTCCAGGTAGCGCGCCAGCGTCAGTTTTTGCGACATTTTCGGGCCTTTTTTCCCACGCACCCGTATCAGGTACTGTTGAGGTGTTGTTCTTGGCTGTTCGAAGAAGATCTTTCTAAGTTACTGGCTTCGATTTATCCCAGCAGAGCCTCGGTTCCAGAGCGTAACCCTCCCTATAGGCCGACAAGGAATCGGCTGTGTGGAGAGCTACTGCATCCCATGCTTTCGCCTTCGGACACTTTCGCTTGTTCGCAGACTTTCCAGGTGTTTCCACCTGCCCCCGGCGCGCTCTACGATCCACCCACGCGTTGCCCCTCTCGGTCGTCCTTGGGCTCTTAGGCCTGGGCGTCGGCGGTTTCCCCTCCCTACTCCAGGCATGCAATCAGCCAGACTCGGCCAATGGGCGCATCATAACATCGAAAATAGCCTTAGGCTAAAAATAGTTCTTGCGACGTTCTTAGCTTTAGGCTAAAGTTGCCTCCAACGCAGCGAGCTCAGCACCCCTTGAGCCGTAGAACTGGAGAGCTACATGAGCAAGCAGTGGGACGACGAATACATCAGCCAAGCCCTCGACGAAGAGATCGAACTGGCGCGCCTGGACAAGAACCTGCGCGGCAGAAAGCCAGCCGGCGCCGGTCGCGGCTCTCAGGTATGGCACTCAACGGGCCGCGCGCCGGTGGGCGGCTACGGCGGGCTGACCGCAACGCCTCTGCCCCAGTACCGCCGCGAGCCGCGCGACGCCGGTGAGCTGTGCATCCGCCGCGGCGTGAGCGTCAAGCACGACCACGATGAATTCAGCGTGTCGGCGTATGGCGGCAACAGCCGACGCGCGGTGACCGAGTTCTACGGCGCGCACC
>Ga0265797_10003024_pt1 | contig 27421 bp, 24 predicted proteins | sample P2T30metagenome_FD_192433 | JGI IMG/M metagenome (GOLD analysis project Ga0265797, IMG submission 192433) | Plant litter microbial communities from East Loma Ridge, Irvine, California - P2 T30 | ecosystem: Environmental > Terrestrial > Plant litter > Unclassified | place: USA: California... | reverse complement strand
GGCCAATAGTTAAGTCGTTGGCGTCCTGCGCCACAGGTACGTCTGCTAGACTAAGTAGTATATCACGCTAAACTCCCTAGTAAGCGATCGGCCAGCAAGTGCGCTCCATCCAGGGGCCAGTATTTTGCAGCGTCTGGGTTCCCGTGTCCGTCAGCGCTATGCGCTGTTGCTCCTCGCGACGAGCCTGCTCGCGCTCACGTACAGACTTAAGGTGTTCGCCAGCACATGGCAGATTCGCTTAGCGCAATGTGCTTCCATTCACCAACACTGTCCAGGAACTGCGTGTTAGGCCGCTGCCCTAAGTCTGAAGGAATACGTTGTCGTACAGGTCGTCCGTCCTAGGCTTTAAAGCTCGTTCGCTTAGATAGACTTTGCTTAAGTGGCTAGTTATCTATTTTAAGCTAATCGTATAGAAATCGCACTTGCGGCAGGCATATCCTTCATGCACGTAAAGCTCTAGATGGGGCGCGGATCTGTGCGGACGAACAGGGAGGTTGCAGGGGTCCTTGAACTCATGTAGGTGCTAGCGCAGAGATCGCATTAGTGCTAAGCGCAGATTCTTTAAAACGCGGTGCTTCTTGTCAAGATAGGTGGTAATCTAGGAGTTTCTAGTAGCGAGAGCGTACTTGCAGCTGCAACAAATAAGGGCTTGACTCTCCACGTCCACGTATAGGCCGCAGCGCGCTAAAAGAGCTGTCGCAGTGTCCGTATCCATAATAGCATGAAGACTAGAGGGCAAGGTTGCGAAGACAGATAGGAGAGCTAGACGATAGTAGTGCGGGCTAGTTGCGGTTGTTGCGGTGTTTTGGCTGTGTAGGTCACGAACGCGTCGCGTGCGTGCACAGACGTTTTCGGGAAAATTAAATAAACTTCCGCGGTTGTTGTGGTGTTTTAGTTTTGTGGGTCACAAACGCGTCGCGTGTATGCACGGACGTTTGTCGGGAAACTTGATCAAACTTCCGTCTTGATCAAACTTCTGTCGACTATTAGCCCAGTAGATGTTGGGGGGTCAATGATGCAGATGTTGGGGGTCTGATTTTCCTAACCGGGAGCGCACAACCCTAGCGCTAAGCTCCTCTGGGCGAATGTGAGGCCCGACATCTCGCGTCCTACTGGCTGAGTCAAGTGAGCAATGGTCTGGAGGCGGCGGTTGTGAGAGATTTGGCGTGGCAGAGCGAAAATTGGGGCAGTGCGAGCAAGGAGTCCAGCCTGGGTATGTGCTAAACGTGATACAGGTCATGGCGCGCTAATCGGAGCAGGGTCAAGTCAAACGCCGTGATTTCTTCGTCGGCTTCGAACATCGGATCCTTGAAATCATCACGTGATGGGGAGCAACTCCCATGAAGGAGGCTCGAGAGTTGCCCCACTGTTGCCCTGCGCCTTCGGATCTGCTTCTTGTCCACGACTAGCGTTCGAATTCACTTTGAACGACAAAGATGCAGCGATATGAGACAAGGGCTATCGGGGTTGAGGCGCAGTTCAGGCGTCCATGTCATGCTGCTGCCTAGCACCATCGCACGAGATGAGGCATTTTCCACCGCCACGGCTCTACGCCGCTCCTACATCACACGCTTCTAATCAAGAAAATGTCGCGACGTGGCTCAAGCAGCGACGACGACGCGGTCGTGATTGATCGCGATGACATCAGCAACTACAACCCGGAACACATCCTACCAGAGTCGCCAGCCGAGATCAAGAAGATTCGGGAATGGCTGCAACCTACCGAATATGCGCAAGAAGGCGGAGAGTTTCGCCGTCATCTGGCGACGCACATGGAAGGTACTGCAACGTGGCTGACCTCCAGCGAAACGTTTCGCAAGTGGACCAACGGCAGCGAGCACGGTGCGTTGTGGATCAAGGGCATACCAGGCTCAGGGAAATCTGTGATCGCCGCACATCTTGTGGAGTTGCTCAGGCAGCGCAATCCTGGCGCTCCAGTACTGTATTTCTTCTTTCGTCAGATCATCGACGCGAACCATGAACCCGCTGCATTGCTGCGCGACTGGCTGGACCAGGTGCTAGAAGTCTCTCCCCCACTGCAGAAAGAGCTAAAGGAACTCATCGAATCCGGGCGTTCCTTGACCAGCTTATCTATGGACGACTTGTGGAAATACCTGCGCCTTGCGCTGTCGAGACTCCCTGCGAAGGCCGTCTGTGTCGCCGATGCGCTTGACGAGATGGATGGAGGGAATGACGATTTCCTTCGGGCACTCGCATTGTTCGGACAGTGGAAGCCACACAAGGTTAAGCTGTTGATCACCAGCCGCCCAGTTCCCAGCGTCGAGGTCCCATTGCGGCACGCAAACATGCTACGCATACGTCTGGACGAAGACATGGTCGACGTTGACATTGCAAGCTACGTTGAACGTGCACTACTCTCCACTGCCTTCTCTTCTGCCGAGAAGAACGAGATCCGCCACGCTGTGCCCGGACGCGCGAACGGCATTTTCCTCTATGCTAGACTTGCGATGAATTCGTTCCTTGAGCCCGGCGCACAATTCAACGAAGTGTTGAAGGCACTGCCAACTGACCTCAACGACACCTACACAAACTTGTTGCGTGAGCACGGCGCAAGATCTGGGATCCCAAGCGATATTCAGCGTCTCATACTCCAGTGGGTGACACACGCTTCCCGGCCATTGCGCCTCCTTGAACTGGCAGAGATGATTAGCGTTACGTATAATTCGAGAGACTCGAGCCACAGCAAGCCAGATCTTGCGTCTGCGAAAGTACTCATTCGCGCTGCCGCTGGTCCTCTGTTGGCAATTCTTCCTGATGAAACAGTCTGCGTCATCCATCACTCCTTTACTGAATACCTGAAGGGTACTACGAGGTCCCACGGTGATGGCGGTTATCCCGTCCTCGAGCTTGGCGCCACCCATACACAGCTGGCTCTTGCGTGTCTCGAGTATCTGCAAGCCGGATGTCTCGACAGCATCGCCGTCACTGACTCCTCTGGAAATGCCGAGAGCGACACAGACTCCGAGGACGCCTACGAGCGGCTTGAGAACCGTCGCTTTTATCGCCAAGAGGGACAGCTGGGTAAGCAGGACCAACGCCTGAGACTTCAATTCCCCTTCTTCGCCTACGCGGTTCCGAACTGGTATGTTCATGTGGGCAAATCCTATGCCGCAGGATACGACCAAACCGAACTCGTCGGCTCGATCATGCGCTTTTTGAATGACGAGAAGCGTAGGAACGCCTGGGTCGGCGGTGTCGACATTGAGCTCAGGCGCATGACTTCTTTACACATCGCTGCCAGATTTGGATTGACGGCACTTGCACGAAAACTTGTACCAACGGCAGTGGACTTGAACAAACGAGACTACTATGGCAAGACTGCAGTGTGGTGGGCTGCAAATCGCGGTCACGCTGACATCGTCCGCTTGCTAGTGGAAGGTGGCGCGGACCCCAACGAGCCTGATAAGATTCAAGGCCTGACGCCTCTGCACGAAGCAGCGAACGAGAACCATGGAGAAGCTGTCCAGGCTCTGCTGGAAGCTGCCGTTGATCCGCTCACCCCGAAGACCCGCGAGACTCCAGGCAGGTGGTGCGGTAATGCGCCTACCTCGAGAGGTCACACGCCTCTTATGGTCAATTACCTCCCTGCCGTGAATATGGACCCTTAGCTGACATACCTAGTACACTTGCCATAACGGGCACCTCGAGGCCCTGAAGGTTTTTTTACCCTTTCTTAAGGACATTGACATTGTGCACCGCGCCCTCTCCTGGTCTGCATCACGAGGACGCGTGGAACTTGTGAACGCGATTCTGCAGCATCCAGGAGTTGATGTCAATGCCAAATATCGCGAAGACACCCCGTTATATCGAGCATGCAAGGGCGCTCACCGCGAAACCATCCTTACCCTTCTGGATAACGGAGCGGATCCTAACATCTTCTGCGGCGCGCTTGGCGATGAGTTCGGTGGGATCGGCTCCGGACGATATTGGTACCCAGGCCAGAAGAAGGACGCGACGCGTGGATACACTGCGCTGCAGGCGCTGTGTTCATCCGGAAGGCGCGGTTATGGCACAGCTGATAAGGAGCCGGAAATGTTGCAGGAACTATTCCCTCTCTTCCTAAGCAAAGGAGCTCGACTCGATGTGCGGACCGACAGTGGGAGTACGCTTCTGCACGCTGCAGTCAACAGTCCTGTCCTTGTTCGCATGCTCCTGCGGGCCGGAGCCGACGCTAACGCCCTGGACGACAGTGGGTGCGCGCCTCTACATTCCGCAACATCGCTGGACTCGATGAGCGTCCTCATCGAAGAGGGTCATGCCGATATCGATGCTGTCGATCCTAAAGACGGACGCACGCCTCTGCTGGGCTTGCTTGCAACATACTCGAAGGCACCTATAATGAAGCTACTGGAGTACAACCCAAATGTGAAGGCTAAAGACAAAAATGGCGATGGCCCGCTGCACATCACCCTCACGCAGTGGAACACGGATCCAGAGATCATTTCGGCCTTGCTCACTGCAGGCGCGGATCCCAATGAATGCAACCGCGCCGGTGAAACGCCCCTCCTCAAGATGAGAATGGACAACAAAGAGTCGGGTGCCATTGTGGACCTCCTCCTCAAGGCTGGTTCGGATATCAATCTGCGGGATCATGCAGGGCTGAGTCTGTTGATGCGAACGGTAGCAACTAGGGTGCCGAACAGCAGCCTCCACGGAGCCACGTCCAATGATCACAAGGACATCACAGACCTCGTCGAGAAGGGTGCAAAACTTGATATCCGTGACTACAAAGGTAGAACCCTGCTGCATCACGCCATTGCCACGCAGGAGGGCCACAACGTTCATACCAGATGGAGCGCAGCACGCCCGAACAGGTTTGACTTCCTCATCAGTTTGGGTCTTGATTTGCAAGCTGTGGACTACCATGGTAACTCTTTGCTGCATGAGCTGGCTCTGCGATCGCACATAATGGATTCCTACTCCGGACCCCACCTGCTACCACTGTGGAACCAGCTCATCTCTATGGGTGTAAGTGTCAATCAGCAAAACAACCAAGGAAGGGCAGTGCTTCTTCAACTAGCCGCGAAAGACGCTGGCGGTCATGGCGGGCTCAAATGCGACCATTCCACCGTACTGGATTCGACCATCTCGCAGGTACAAGACATCAATCAAAGAGACCATCAAGGCCTCACAGCTCTGCATCTTGCGAGCACAGTATGTGTATACACTACGAAGAAGCTTCTCGACGCTGGCGCAGATCCAAGTCTGGCTAGCAATGACAGTCTGACGCCACTTCACCTTGCCGCTCGTGCAAGGCAATGCAACTCTGCTGGGCTTCTACTGGATTTCCTGTCGAGAGATGACACGACTGTCATCAATGCGAAAGATAAGAGAGGTCGCACAGCGCTGTACTATGCTTGTCAATCAGGCAGGCCGGAAACCGTGAAGTTGTTGATCGACGCCGGGGCGAACACTTCTGACAAGACTCTGTTCGACGCTTGCGCGGCCTTTGAGGATGAACAGAAACTCTGGGATATGCCTCGCCATGCAGCAGATTCTGAAGCCAACCAAAGTGCCACGGGTCTAACAGTTGATGACCCTTCGCGACCGACCTGCCACAACAACAGTGACTGGCGATCGTATGGCTTCACCGACGCTAAGCACTCTTTGCGGTTGGAAGAAATTATTGAGATGCTGGTCGCGCACGGGTGTAATACGGCAAGCTTGACAGGCGACCACGGTGATGATTCTTCTGACGATGATGATTCTTGGTTCAACCCTACGCTTCTACAATCCGCAGCGCGCACCAATCGTTCATACACATTCGGATGCTTCAGTCGAGCACTGCAGAGGAGAGGTGGGGCAACCCGACACACCAATGCACGAATAGTCTTTCAGCAAAACGTCAGCGAAAGCTTGCGGGCGGCAGAAATTATCGCCGCGACTGCCGCCAAGGTTTTGCATTCGGTTGAACAGCCTGACCGCAGCCTGTTCGTCGACTTCCTCAAACAACGGCAGTTCCATTTGATGAGACCCTGGTACGACGCTGGTGTGAACTTCTTGAGTATGGAAAAGAATACGAACAAAACATTGCTAGGCTTGTTCGTCGAATATGGCTATGCAAACTTACTTCGAGAGTTTGGGGAGCTTGAGACTAAGCGGCAATTGGAGCACGGAAAGTGGCATGCTTTCGACGACAAGAACAAATCTGGTCTCTTTTTCGATGTGGATCTCAATGCCCACATGGAGTACAGCGACCCCATTCCACGCCTCCTGCTGTTTACTGCACTCGAGAGGGCCACTCCCAATATGGACGTTCTTCGCCTCTTAGTCGACGAGTTTCACGTCGATATTAATCAGCCTCGATACGACAAGTTGCATGGGGACGGGAAGTACACCATGACGACCATTGAGCATGCCTTACACTATCTTGCTAAGGGCGCACATTGGTGGCATGTTCATCTGGCGATGCCTTATCTAATCTCGAAGGGGGCCGAGATCAACGCGAAGGACAGCAAGGGCTGCACCCCTCTGCACGTCGCCCTCGGTGGACCGGATCGATACGTCGGACTATTCCACATTGATGCAGCAAGGATATTGGTAGCAAGTGGCGCTGACGTGAATGCTTGCGACAATGACGGACGAAGTTGCCTGGCAAGTACAGCCGGCAATGTGGACATGATTCGTCTCCTCATCGATCGTGGCGTTGTAATTGATGCCCCTGCGATCTTCATGGCTATCGACTCGAGTCGAGTGGATGTGCTTAAGCTGCTGATTACATCTGGAGGAGATTCGAACAAGCGGCGCGACCCACCGCTGCCCACGCCGAAGAACAAGACGCGGAAGAAGAAGGGGAGATGGCCGATATTCGGCGACGATATGCCGAAACATGAAATCTATCCCTTGTACGCTGCCGCAACCCAACACGGCGCGCGAAGTCACCCGGCCCGACCTGCGGAGGAGCAGCGCCAGTATGCGGCTGGAGCGATACAGCTTGTGGAAGCGTTGCTGGAAGCCGGCGCCTCTCCGTATACTGCCTTCATGCAGAAGTCAACGGCAATGGGCGACCCCATCGACAAGCGTGCACACGCGGAGCACGATCTTATCGCCGCGGAGAAGAAAAGCGACCCAAAGCAAGAGAATGAGGAAGTGACTCTGGTCCACGAACTCTTGATGAAGGCAGAGCTGGTCCACCCGATCCTCAATCTCCCAGACCTGGATGGGAACTTTCGCAATGCGCAGGGCTTGACATTGCTACACGCCGCAGCGCACAAACAGTGTCTCTGCGCTCCCATCGACTCTCTGTTTGAGTCAGGTACAGATTTTGAATCATCGCTCCCATCGTACTTGGACCGCTTGATAGCCAGAGGAGCAGACGTCAAGGCCCTTGACAACAAACGACGCAATGTGCTGCATCACATCTTCCTGCCACGCGGCCGTTCGCTTGGCGACGAGCGCGACATTCAAACATTTGTCCGGCTAACCAAAGACTATCCCGAGCTTCTCAACCAGGCAGACGTCAACGGCACCACTCCACTGCACATGGGGCTCAAATACGCCATCTACCAGCACGACACAGCCCCCGCAGAGACGCTTATAACCGCCGGTGCAAACGTCCATGCCATCGAGACGAACGGAAACACATGCCTCCACATCCTCGCGTTCCGCATCTATACCAGCGCTAGCGTACGCGCGTTGTTCTCCAAGCTCGTAGAGATGGGACTGGACATCAATGCCCAGAACATCTATGGTGAAACACCAGTCTTCAACCTGAACAGAAACATTACGGCTACACGACAAGCGCTCAGTGCATCTCCACTACCGCTCACTGCTCTAGAAGCTGTATCTTTCTTCGAGAACATGGGTGCAGATCTCTTCGCTACTAACTCCGCGGGCCAAGGACTTCTCCACATCGCCGCCAAAGAAACTGTTGAGCTGGCGAAGAATCCTCATCAAGCGTATCCTTGTCGCGCGGACAAAGGCATGGAGGGAGAAAAGTCGATCGCAAGGTTCGAAGCGCTGCTGCAGAAGGGCTTGGATCCGATGATGGAGGATGGAATGAAGAGGACGTGCTTGGATGTTGCGGCGGCGTGTGGGAAGGAAAGTTTGTTAAAGCTGTTTGAGGGGGAGGGGGATGGGAGGGTGCCGCAGGTGGTGGGGTTGAAAGGGAAGGACAGAACGGAGAAAATGGGCGATAGTGGAGAGAATGGAAGCGGGGATGGAAGCGGGGACGATTTGGAGGATGATTTGGATTTATGAGAGTGGGGGGGTTATGCGACTTCCCTAAGCACTAATTTCTTACTATACTGTTGCCCTGCGCCTCCGGATCTGCTGCCGTGCCCTACAACTACTTGAATTAACCATATTCTAGTACTAACTTTAAACAAACAAGATAAGTTCCTATCTAATTATTAAATTGTACTTGACGTATTCCATTAGCGCGTGGGTCACATCACCGCGTGGGTTAGTGTTCCTTAGCGTAACTAATCACCTGTTTTTGCTAAATCAATAATCTAAGGCTTAACTATAAGGTATATAAGTATAGGTAAGAACCTCCTAGGTTGCAATAGTTATATAGATTAAGTATTTATATGCAGATAGTGCAACACGCATAATCCTCGCCCCGAAAGGTAGCTACTACTGCACCTACAAGTGAAAATAAGAAGAAGAAGAGAAGCTATATCGTGAGCCGCGCAAGAGATGTATTTTCGAGCGCAAAGGACTTAATACCGTGTTATTGCATCGGCCTGTTCGCTATATACAAGTAGCTCCGCGGCTAGCCTACAAATCATTTCCCTCGACACATACGTCCATCGGTCTGCACCTTCCAAGCCTCGCTTCCCACACCTACCGTCACGTAGAACAAATCCGTCGGGTCCCATTTCTTCTTGATGCTGAGCAGTCTGGCGTAGTTGTCACCCCAGAACGTCGACTGAAAATTGGGCTGGCGGAAGTCGGCTTCGTTCACGTACGAGCCACTACCAGGTGTCGCAGCCTCGACCAGCGGCATGATCTCCTCCGTCATCTTCTTCTGCGTCGCGAATGCCTCTGACCACGGCGCGGTGAAGCTCCATGGAAGGGTCAGCGTCGCATGAACGATGGCGTTGCGCCAGGCTGGGTGGACCGATGTTGATTGCTGGGAGCCGAAGGAATTGACGTTCGTGCCGACGCCGATCCAGGTCACTCCCTTCTCGACGATAGCTTTCCACGTGGCAGGGATAGTCTTGACGACGCTGCGCGGGATCAAACGAGTGCCGTACTGCGCGATGCCGACTTGGATGTTGCCGAGAGGAAGCGGGCCAAAGTATTTGTCGAAGTGCTCGTAGTATGTCTTGTACTCGCTGTAGGTGGCGGTGTGGTTGATGCCTTTGGCTTCGAGCTTGGCGACGAATGGCGCGAGCATCGTCTTGACTTGCGCCTCGGTCTTGTTATATGCACTGAGAGGAGAGATCATGAAGAACGAGGTGGTGAAGTAGTGAACTACCATGGCTCCTGCATCGACCATTGCTGGAAGCTCTTCGTGGAACGCTTGAATGCCGTCGTAGAACTTGTCCTGTGGGTTGTCGGTCGTGAAGAATGAAAGCGTTGCACCACCAAAGGTCGCCGGAGCGGCGTGAGCTTTGGCCGTCATGGAGACTACCACGCCAAAGGTGCTGCCGCCTCCACCGTTCAGGGCCCAGTACAGATCGGCGTTCTCCTTGCTACTTGCCTTGACGAGCTTTCCACCAGCAGTGACGACCTCCCATTCAAGCACATTGTCGGCAGCGAGACCAAAGCTGGTGCTCAACGCAGAGTGCCCGCCACCCTGCGTATATCCACCCGCGATACCAACTGTAGGGCATTCACCGCCGACCACGACCAAGCCTTTGTCCCGTGCAGCAGCCATGGCCTCGAAGCCCTGAACACCAGCACCAAACTTGAAGGCCGAGCCACTGTACTTGGCGCTTTTGTACGACGAGATGTGGGTGATCTCCTTGAGGTGGTGCGTCCAAACTGCCAAAGCACCAGCGCCAGTAGAACGACCAAGGTAGTCGTGGCCAGTGTTGCGAATGACAAGACGAATGTTCTTCGACGCAGCAAACGCGATGGTCTTCTGGACATCTGCAGGCCCGGAGGCGTCCACGGCATATCGCACGTAGTTACCAAGCTCACAGAGACGCTCTCGGGGCTGGAAAGGATCACAGCTCTGGTTGGCGAAGAAAGGTGCCATCACCGACGAGGAAGAGTCGTAGCTGCAGAAGTTAGCATCGCCATCTGCTTGTGTGCGATTGGACCTACTGAATCTTCTCCGTCTGCCATTGCGTCTTGAGACTTTCGCAGGTTGCAGCATCGAAGCTCGAGCCGTGGCATGGTGTTCCGAGTGGTACAGTCGCTACCAGACGTCCGTTCACTGTCCTATTGAAGGAATCCCACTCTGCCTTCTTCGGCCACGTCTTATCTCCTGGGAAGGTTCTACATGCTGGACGTGCAGGGGGAGCAGCGGCTGTAATCACGCCGAAGAGCGTGGCTGCAAGGACGGATAAATGCATCTTTGTGAGCTTCAAACAAGGTAAATGCCGTAGCACCGAATGTCATGGCGGGCACGAGATTTGGTGCATTATATGAAGAGCCTCACGGGCGCGCACATGTTGCCGCGGAATCTGCGTGTATGCACGACTAGAACGAATGTGGGAATACCTCCTTGCGCGCAGAGAGAGCGGGTGTCGGCGCAGAGAGTTGGAGGTGGTGGGTTGGTCCAGGCGCCATCGCGGGTGCTCGCGCGGCTACTCTCCCCGTCTCCCCGCATCTGTTCCTCTTACAAGTTGTCATCGCGACAACAACGTTTCACCACTCAACCACAGCACGTGCGCACTCAATCGTCGCGACAACGCGGCACCTTGGCCGCGCCTTGCAAATAATCTGGGTGCTCGATAACATCTCTGTTACGAATGCTCACATGGATGCACAGGTGCCCACGCCGAAGTCTTCATTGTACCTTCCTTCAGACGCGCGAAGCGATCACAATCTACATGGATGCGGCACATGGTGGTCTGGCCGCCGTAACGCGTAAGATTGCCGCGAGTCCAGATCTTGGATCTCCCAGGTATACCGGTTCACAGCCTCGTTCAGAAACGGCTTGCCGCCTCGTTTGCCCACGCGTACATGCTGGCTTTTGGAGAATCCGGTGGCGGATGAAGCCGAGCGCCAGTACGATGGTCCAGCCGTGCGCGGTCCTTGTAGATCCAGATTCAGTTGCTATTGCTTCGGAGATGCGTTCCTTGATATGGACAACTGGTCCCGAGAGCCCAACAGTATGGTACCGACCGTCAAACGACGGTCGCGCCTCCGCATTTTGGGAAGGACACAAGGTAAACTATCTTCAACGTGCGGCTGGTCTTGTTGGTATCGCGAGGATACTTGCCTGGTGATGGGCTTGTGCGTGGAGGTAAGCTTTGTTGAAATTTGATTTTGAAGACGCGCAATGTGATTGCACCCTGACATCAACTCACCCGGCGTGGGATGGTTCAAACCTGATCCTGCCTCAAGCCATCGACGGGGTTGTCTGACGGAACGGCAAGAGCTGCAAGGAACAGACGCCTCGGTTGCATCCGCGACGATCAAGCGACAAATCAGAAGCAACCATTGACACGGCTTGAAGCTGCATGGTGAGTTGGAAGTCCAAGTATCGTACCGATATGTAAGCGGTCTATTTTTTGGAGGGCTTGGAATCACACGCTATCACGTAGATCATCTCGTTGCAGAGACTTCGTGCGGCGCAGTGCTTGCGGCGTGGCGGTCGCAGCGGTGATCATGTTATGATTATAGTGGGAACATGTCTCATGCACTGAAGTAGCAGAATCACCGGAATTCAACATCCGCTTCTCGTCATCCGTTGGCACAATGGGTTGGACATACAATACAGCGGACGACGTCCAGAATGAGGGACCAAAAATCACAGCGGTAGCAGTTGTCTTGACTGGGGCATCACTGAGTATCTCGCTACTTCGCTTCTACGTACGGGTCTGCATGATCAAATCTTTTGGGGCAGGTATGTCGTTCAATAGATTATTCTACCGATTCGTTGCTGACAACATATTGACAGATGACTGGGCATTGCTGTTTACTTGGGTAGGCCGACGAGTCTGCATCTGATATAATTGCACCACTGACTGCTGAGACAGATCGCAGCTTGCGGATTTGCAGTAGTTACGATCATCCGTATGTTGATTCCCTTCGTTGCGTGGCCCAACTGATGAGCTTGACAAGAAACGAAATGGGGCCTCGGGTTGAAGCTCGTGGACGATATGCCACCAGAGAACATCTTAAATTTTGGACTCGTAAGGCTTACTTCCAATCTCGTAGGACTCTGCCACTGACCAGAACAGTTACAATACATGGGAGCACCGTTGTGAGTTGCAACTCTTCTTCCACGCGCACGACGGAGAACCTGATTGCCGCACAGCTACATCAGCAGCATACTAGGATTCAAGCTTAGTCTGCTCCTTACGTATCTCCGATTCATGACCAAAGGATCAGCGCGCACCGCTACGACAATTGTTCTCGTTACGTGCGTAGCATTTCACCTCTCGTTTCTTCTTGTCCAATTGAATCTTTGCCAGCCGGTATGTCCACCTACTGCCAGGGCGGCAAGATCCTCTCTTTGACCGAAACAGATCTCAAAGCAATGGGACCCCAGTGTCATCGGAGGAAAGTGTCTACCCGCGGTGCACTTCTACACCAGCATGGCATCGCTCACTATATGCTATGACATTGCAGTGTAAGCCCTGGTTGTCCGCACTCCCTACAACTTCACTTTCATTGACTTCAATAGCATGCTCCTTCCCTTCCCCGTCCTCGTCAACAGCCAGATCCAAAGGCGCAAAAAGCTCGCTCTACTCGGCCTCCTCGCGCTCGGCATCTTCATCACTATTATTCAAGTCATCCGCATCCAGACCGTCAAGAATCTCGCAAACTACCTCGACTCAGCGAGCCTGATCATGTGGTCTACGGTTGAGAACAATACGGGCATCATCGTCGCTTGTATTCCGACGCTGGCGCCGCTATTCAAGTACTACGCCGAGAAGTCGACGGCGAGCAAGTCACAGTCGCAGTCGCGGTCGCGGTACGCTCTCAAGTCGAGGCAAGGCTCAGTACCGCTCGGAAGCGTTATTGAAAGAGAGACACGCATTATGGGGCCGGACAGTGGGAGCGAGGAATTCATCTTCGGTGACGTGGGGGTAATAACGAAGAGGACAGAAATTGTCGTCTTATCTGATATGTCGAAGGGGTCCGATTCCTGAAACTAGAATTCTTCTTTCGCAAAAGCTTGGGCTGAAATGCAGGTAGCGGAGTTGTGCAGATGTCTCTATCTACCACTACCATGCAACTCTAATCGTTACGAGAAACAATGCACGCGAGCAGCAGAGTTATCGGCGGGCTATATCTAAGGGCTTAGGGCGCCGTGAATTTTCCAACGAGGTGGCAAAGTGTGCGAAACATATACGCGCAGTTTGCGATGGGTTAGATAATTTACACGACAGTCACAAAGACAGGCGTGATCATTACGCCCAAAAATGACAGAAGATCGACCAAACGAGTTCGGATTGTTGCTGTTTTAAAGTTTGGAACGTGTTCCACTCCATCTTCTCCCACTGTTCGTGCACTTCACATCTGACCGCTCGTGAGCCGACCTATCGCGCTTTCTCTTGGTGCCTTTGCCATTGCTCTTGTCATTCTGCGAAGCAGGAGCGGTACGTCCCGTGAGGAGTTGCCGCACGCGAGAAATGCGCGTCACGGCTGACACGTTCATATATGCTCCTAAGGAACACATCGAACTTACCGCGTCGATCTCGCCATTGCGAGTCCTCAATTGACAACCTGATGCCCGGCTGTTTTGTATCTCAGCCTGGGTACGTTCTTCGATCCTGGGCGCCGATCTTGACAAAAGAACGTTAGCAGTCACCGGGACGACTGGGACTTGCGGCGGTGCGTTGACCGACGGGCTTCTTCCTTCGCATGATACGACTTGGTCATTCATACTCGCACTAACGCAGTTGTGGTCCTTCGCCGCCGGAGATGGGTTGCTGTTGCGTGGCTCAGATTGCACATGTTCTTGGCCTTCAGCGGCATTCAGCTCAACATCTGGACTACGTGGCTGCTCACTCTCTCCTTACTTTGCGTGCGTTTCGTCATTGAAATTTGACCCGGCGCGTCCAGGTGAAGAGTCATTCAGGACCACCACGGAGTCTTCCAGTGGTACTGTCGGCTCAACGTCTAGCCTCCAGTCATACAACCTCTGGCATGACGGGTACAAGTCTCGCTTGATGACTTCAGTGCGTGTGCCTACTGGTCGACGTGGTACTCGGGTGACACCAAAAAAAAAATCATCGCGATCGATCTCTTCTGAGTCGTCACTACAGACGTCAACAGATTTGACGTAATTGAGGAGCACCTCAGGGACGCCCGCTTCTCGTGCCTGCTCTTGAGCCTCCAAGTACTCCGTCCTCGCTTTCTGCAGCTCTCTCTTGCTCTCTTTGGTCTTGCAGGGAAAGCGATGAGAAAATTCCTGTTGTATCTTCAACTTATCTCGACTGTCCCAGCCCCTACAGATGCGAACATAGTTGGCACATTGTTCGTCATATTTATAGCACAAGTTCTCGTGGTCGTCACGGGCTCGAATGAGATCCTGGGCACGTTTTGCCAGAGTCACGAGCTTCTTTCCGCTAGCACCAAGAGTGGCGACTGTGAGCGATGTCGCGGGCGTGGAGATCGAGAATATGCGCCGCGAGGTTGCTAGATGTACATGCTAGTGTCACGAGACCTCAAATGGGAACGAGACTGCCACGTGGAGCAGGATCGATGTCGAGGTTTCTGGATGTACATGTTGCAAGATTCCGACCGTCGAGACTTGGAAAGCGGAGGCGGCGGCCTCATCTTCTTGTCATGCTCAGCGGTGAAGCGAGGGGAATGACGAGGACGAAGACGCTCTTTCTCAGACATCTCGGTTTGCACGCGCCCAGCTTTTGAGGGAGGCCGCGATGTCTGAGCAGATCGCCGACGTTGCTGCAAATCTTGGTCTGCTCGTCTTTTGCCCTTGTCCGGTTTCGTAACCGGAGGGGGGTCTTGGGGTGCATGCTTGCCCGACCCATTGTCATCACCTCGTCCGTCGAGCGTCGCAGCTGCTGAAGCTTTGGAGACCGCATGCTTGCCAGCCACGTCCTGTACTCCAGGCTGGTGTTTCGCTTCAGGCTTCATCTCTTTGGTAAGATAAATATAATTCGTGCCGCCATGAATATAAATCGTGTTGTGGCTTTGATTTGCAGTGAGATGCCAGACGTGCGAGCCGCCGTGGATGTTGAAGCTGCTCTTTGTACTGAGTGGGTGTCGTTTTGGTGGCGGTGGGTCGTCGTACTCAGATTGTTCGTCGAAATCATACTGCTGACTCGCTGGATATTGATGTGTACCGCGCGGATGAGCAGAATCACCACGACGCGGCGCCTCCGCCGGTGGCGTCTCTAGGTCTGATGTAGCAGCGCGCTTCTTGCCCTTTTCTTGCGGCGTTGGGACACCTTCACCTCGCGCCTCTACTGCCTGTGCGGCGTTCGTCTTCTCCTTGAGTTCTTTCGTGTAGTCGCGCTGTTTCTGCACAAGCATCGCATCCTCGCGATGCTCAGGCGTCAAATCCAGGCGGAGCGCATCACGCACTGCGGTTGTGATCATGAAAGCGCGCCGACATTCCCTCCCACCCCAATACATCTTGCGCTTGCGCCCCTCGCGCTCAACATCTTCAATGATTGTTAGCACCTTTTCGACTGCCAGCTTCATGTTGCCGCGCCGCATATAATTCTTGTGTTCGTGCCGGAGATGTACTTGCAATAGTGTGAGTGGGAAGGGGTTGAAATCCGAGCCGTGAGCCCGGGCTGGAATACCATTATACTGCGCTTTGTCTGCTTCTGAGAGAATCATCCAATCTGGGAGCAGTTCTTGCTACTTTGTGAGTTCCATGTCGAGAACATGGCGCGCTTCGCCGCTTAGACGGAGCTTCTGGAGGCGATCTAATGGTGAAATGGAGTCGTCGAGACTTTCTTCGAGCGCTTCGATGAGCTTCGTGCCGTGGTTGCGCGAGTGGACGTCGATGTTCAAATCCGCATCGTCGTTGGTGTGGTCCACGATGAAGTGGTCAAGACCAACTTCGATGACGTCTTCGTGATCGAAGGTCGGCGTGGAGTGATGGTATTTCGACATTGTGATGAGAGGTGTTTGAGTGGGGCGAAAAGTTATGGGTGAGAAGTTGAGGTGCGTGGATGGGGTGGTTGGGGATGCAAGAATGGAGAGGAGAGGGACTGAGAAGACAATGGAACGGGATGGAAAGCAAACGAGGGTGAATGGCCCCAAACGTATCAATCATCGAGTGAGCACAATGACACAAGGAGATTGAAGTGACGGAGAAAACATTGGTATAGCAGAGAAAGGTGGGGACGAGATAGAAGTACACCAACAACGACTTTACCTACGTCAAGTGAATCCACGTCGTTCCCCTCGGACTCTCCGGCTCTTCGATTTGGTGATCATGCGCCTCAGGCCGGTTCCAATTCATGAGTCTACTCTTCTCAGCATACCCCAGCGGGATAGCTGCTTTGGGTACGCCAATAGGTTGAATCTGGCCTACCTGCTGCGTTTCCGCTGTTCGGAATGACTCGTCTGAGATAGTGTCTTCCATTTTCTACTTTTTAACGGGGGACTGAACACGTTCGTCTTCCGAGGCCTTGCGTTTCTGGACCATATGACCTGTAAAGAGGTTGGGCGTGGACATGGCAAAGAGAGTCGTCATTGGTGACTGGTGTGCCTGTTGGAAGAGCTGCGAGTAGCCGTTCATCGAACATGTCTGTGTGCAATGATGCTGCATATGTGGAGGATGTGAGCGATGGTTGTTCCTGCCTGTGTATGAACGCGCACAATGGCATTGTCGAACAAAAGCACTGCTCCCTCTTGCTTTCACATGAGTGTCAGAACAAAAGATTGGTATCCGTTGTGAAGGCCTCTCAACTACACAACTCATCGCCGATGTGTCGAAGCAGCTGCATGAGTCGCCGTAGCAAGGTACGACGCGTAATCGAGCGACGACTTGCAAAGACGAATGGTGAGGGTTAGTGACATCGAGACAGATGCAGACCCTCAATAATGCTACTCGGGTTCATCAATCTGCCTTGCGTACCGTATTATGTTGCTTGATGGCGTACATGCCAGTTCGCAGGCAATGCGGGGAGGCTGTGTGGTGGTGAAACGCAGGCGCTGGTGGGATAAGCCTCAAGCTTTTCACCCACGACAAGCCCTCTCGGCGCACGTGTGGCGAGTGAGACTGTACGATGTGCGCAAATTGCCGTCGCCGGGTAGATGGGCGAGGATAAAATTCACGGCGGAGTGTGGCGTGGACGGTGCAAAAGTGAAGTCAAGTCTGCTAAGGAGCTAAGAATAACGGGCGGGAACGATGGTGATGCGCGTGGCGTGCAGGGGTGTCCCATCTAAGCCTTGCAGTTGCGCCTCGCAGTACGTACGTCTACAGCGGCCGAAATATATGCATATGCCAGAGCCTTGCCATTACAGACTTCACTACTCTCTTAGCTGTAGTCCGTAAACAGCTTCATTGTATAGAGATCAACAGCGACATGCCGCAATGTTAGACGAGAACCTCCCCAGTACGTCATGCCCCAACACCACAGCTACTGCACGTACTAACGCACGCCTCCAGCCTTCTTCCTCAAGCCGGCGACGGACAAGCTCAAGCACCACGAGTCCTACTACTTCACCCAGAACGGCTCCGAGCCCGACGCCCAGTACGCCCTACACCACGTCGACCCGGCCGCCCGCGATGCGCGCAACACGTACGCCGTCGCCCTCTTCGACTCGCATCGCCCGGACATCCTCTTCGGCGAGGTGCTGGCGAAGCCGGGCTGGACACACCCGTCGCTCTCCCAGGACGAGATACGCCGGAATGGCGGCATTCCTCCCGCGCCGCAGCCAATCTACCCGACCGAGTTCGCGATCCAACTCTACAACCCGGACACGCAGGTCATCGTGAAGCAGCAGAGCGCCAAGTGGAGCAGCACCACCAGCTGGGAGTTCAGCTTGCCCCAGGTCACGTTTCGCATGCCAAGTGCCTCCGACCTGGACCGCACGCAGTCAGACCCCAGCAGCAATGCGAACACGCCGCGGGTCAACTTTGCGTGGCGGAAAGAGGGGCGGCTTGGCAAGGACATGACGTGCTACATGACGGGCAAGTCGACCGACGTGACGGGCAAGAAGGCGAAGAAGAGCAAGGAGCCGGACATTGCCGTGGCCATGTTCTCGGGCCTCAAGGAGATGACCATCATGGAGCCGAACCTGTACCGCGTCGAGCTGGAGGATTATAAGGGATTGGAGGTGGCATTGCTGTTGGGTGCGGCTGTCATACGCGATCTCTTCTTCAGCGATCTGCGGGAACAATTCCACATCAATGATGCGACGTCACGCAAGAACAGCGCGGGGCTGAGGGCACGCACTAGTTCGTCGCCCATGGAGGGGCCGTATGTCACAGCGCCGGTCATGACACCGCAGCCTCCGCCACCGCCAGCCTACAGTGGCCCATCCCAGCATCCGCCCGAGAAGGTGCCATTACAGCCAGCAGGCGGTGCGGGTATCAACGCCCAGGTACAGCCGCCCGCGTACAGCAACAACAATCTCGCCCACAAGCGATCCTCTCTTCCACCTCTACACACCAACGGTCGTCCTGCACAATCGCAGCCACAACGCACATACCAACGACCACTCGCTCCACAGCCTCAGCAACAGCGCCCGCAACAGCTCCAACGACCCCAGCAGCAACAGTCACAACCGCAGCCAGGCCCACGCCTCGACCCACGCTCACAGTGGGAGATCGAAGCCGAGACGGCGCGTCTGAAGAACCAAGTCGAAGCCGAAGCTCGCGAGCAACGGCGACAAGCTGAAGCCGCGAAGAAGGCTCGAAGACGACGCGAGGCTGAAGAAGAGCGACAGACGCTGCAGTTCCTCGACCAGGAGAAGAAGCAGAAAGACCGGGAAGAAAAAGAGCGCCGACGAAAACAGGCTGAGATTGATAAGGAAACTGAGAGACTGAAGAAGCAGTTTGGCGACCAGTCGAATCTGCTTCGGCCAACTATGCCACAGCAGGGCAGACATACATCACCGCTCGTACAAGGGCAGTGGCAGCAGCCACAGCAGCCACAGCAGCAAAGACCTGCGCCGGTCCCTGCACAATCTCATGGCCCATATTTAGCAGCGCCTGCACAACACCGTCCGACAGCGAGTCATAGCAGTTTCTTCAGCAACGGCCTGCCGAAACCTGCGCCGCAACCGAAGCCGAAGAAGAGTTTCTGGGGTCTGAGGACGCAGGGTGAGATGAATCCTGAGAAGCTCAAAAAGAAGAAGAGTAGCATGTTTTGATTGGATTGAGTGTGTTCGGCCGGCATTTTCATGGGCGTTTTGGGTGAGACGATACCACATACACGATTGAATTCAGTCTTTGTCTTCATCTTTTTCCTGCGTCGCGCCTTCCCTCCAGATGTGCGCTTGTCTCGTTCTGGCATAGCCGTCGATCTTCCGCGCTAGCCTCGAACGCTTCCTACCTTACATCTCCCTCAATCCTAAGAACGTTTCGCTCCACCTTCATCCCGTCTCATGTCTCGAGCTTCACGTAATCTCGTTGCTCATTTCTGTTTCTCTCGTCTGTCTGCGCCGCATGCGTGAGCAACAACGGCACACAAGCGGCTGCCAAGCACGGAAACTTGCTCATGAGCACATTTGTCTGGGGTGTATGCAGGGCAACAGCTGTAGCTTACGCCACAACCAACTCGCATATACACAAACAACCGCAGTCTTAAACGCGAGGGATGGATGATTGGACAATCGTCCTGCGCCGCGGGATTCTAGTCCTGTGGTGGAAACAATTCGTCTTGGCAGGTGCTTCAATGGCACGACCTTCATGGCGCTGGGAAGCGAGCATCTACGCGCCTGGCCGGATTGTGGGCAGATGATTCCGTGCAGGTAGATGCAGGAGCTGCAGGTATAAAGAGAAGGCAGGGGCTCCCAAGGGCGTGCTGCATCAAGGCAATTGGCTTTCTTCTAATACCTCTCCACCTTCACACCTCGCTCAACGACCTCCGAACCAACGTCAAGATGCTTGCCACCGTTCTCCTCGCCCTCGCCGGCACTGCGACTGCACATTTCCGCCTCCTCCAGCCCACGTGGCGCGGCGACTCCTTCGAGGAGCCTGGTGACCAATGGCGCTACCCATGCGCCAACATCAACGCGACCACCTCCGGGAACCGCACTCAGTGGCCGCTGACGGGTGGAAGCGTCGTCTTCAACGGCAGTCATCCGTGGGCCATGACATATGTCAACCTTGCGCTCGGCAGCATGGGATCATCGTTCAACATCTCGCTTGTGCCAGGGTTCAACCAGACTGGCAAGGGCGTGTTTTGCTTCAAGGTATGTAGAGTGGAAGCAAGATGGACGAGAGGACGGAGGGCTAACGGTGTGTAGGAAACCGGCCGCGCACACCTCGAGGAAGGTGTCAAGGCAGCTGGATACTCTGGTCTTGACGATCAGCGCCTGAACGGTCTTGATGCTACGGTCCAAGTCATTCAGCTTGGTGAGCGTGGAAGCGCGCTGTACAACGTATGTTTTAAATCCTACCTACCCTACAATCCTACTTTTCACTACCAAGGTTCTACTCCTCGCTGTTCACCATAGCTAACACCCTTCGAGTGCGCAGACATCAAGTTCAATTCCTCCGCCCAACTCCTCGCCGACGACCAGTGCAAGAACGCCACGGGCGTCAGCGGCGTCTCTGTCGCAAACGTCCAGGGCGGCTCGGCAACTACACCTTCTCCGGCTGCGAGTAGCACGGGCGCTGCGGCGGCAATTGGCCCGGTCGCGGGTACGGGATTTTTCGCGGCGGTGCTGGCTTGGGGACTGCTGTAGAGTGTGGATCTGAGAAGCGAATAAGAACAAGAAAGGTTGGAAAATGGGAGTGGGCGAATGCCAGGGAATGCATATTTACATGTTGATGATATGGAAATGAGATTCGTTCATACACGCCGCGGACCCGTCGACATGAGTCTACAATACACAGAGAAGACTAACCTGACGCGAATTATCACCTCACAAGAGATAAAAGGGCAGGGAAGGACACCAATCGTTGAGAGCATTCATCTACTCGCCCACTACGAAGCACATACCCTCGCCTCCATAGCCCTCAACCTATCCCCCTTTATCTTCGATCCTATCTCTAGCTCTGACGACGATGTACTACTTACTTCGGTCACTTTCTGCACTAGCACCGGCATGGGTGTGTCGAGCATAGCTGCATTAAAGTACGCCGTGTACGCTTTTACCACTTTAGAGAAGCTAGATGAATCGAGGCTGGCGGTGGGTTTCATGCGGTAATCTATAGCGACGTTGACGGGGTGTGAAAGTGCGATTAGCGAGTATGCACGTGGCTCCCAATCATCATTTCCATCGACCTTGATAGCCTGCGTCAGCGGAACGTGTCTGTGCGGCGGAATCTCCGCCTCCGACTTACCTCCCTTGATCTCCGCCATTTTATCCTCATACTGCCGTGCACTTAGTAACAAAAGATATACTGTTTCCCTTGAGCGTCCGTCGCGCGATTCTTACCCTTACCGCCGAAGGAGTGTATTGGGAGCGAAGTGGCGGTGTATGGCGAGGACGATGGCGTACCGGTGTTCCCGGTATATGGGGCCATGGGAGGTTGCGTAGATGCCTTTTTGCGTGTATGTGCCTGAGGCGGTGAGGGTGGGGTTTGTGAAGCGGCATTGCGAGATTACTTCGATGTTGACAATGGCGCCGCGGGTGGGACGCGTGTCGTAGAGGCGGGTGCGGTGCAGGGTTGGCGGTGGGTCGAGGATGGGGCGCGGGGGTGGGGGTGAGGATTGTGCGGTGTTGGGGGTGGGTTGTGCGGAAAGGAAGAGTGAAGTCTGGAGTTGAGATGGATGATGAGGTGCGGTACATGCTTTCCTGGTGGCGGTACTGGGCGCGCGACATGGTAGGAATCGTCGGTCTAAGTGGTCAACACTTGGGCGAGGATGGATTCTGATGTCTTGCTCCGGTAGGCACGTGTGCGTCTCTTGCTTCCGGGTGCGCATATGTCTTTGCTGGTGGCATTGTGTGGTGATAACGTTCGGCGTGTGGGCTGGTTTGACAGTGACGGAGGTGGTGCTGCATAGTGTTCGTGCAATTGCGCGCATGTGCTTGGGGATGCGTAGTGCGGGAGGAAAAGCACGTTGCTCTGCGTCGCAATAGTGATGAGGTGCTGGGATGTGAAGACCGAAAGTTGGTTGTGATTACAGGTGTGACCTTGAAACTCACTTGAAGTACGTCAAAAGCACAGCCTGTTTATCTTCGCTTATTCGGTCAACAGCTTCCTTACCTTTCCAAGTTATCAAAATTAGACAGGTTGCTATTTCGGTTGGCAATTTTTTTTTGGTAAACCATTACACCTTCTTTTTCTGGTTCCCTTTCTTGAATACGGGATTTTACGGCGCCTTCAGTGTATGCAGTGACAGAAGTATAGATGTTAGTCCTAATGTTGATATGATTGGAATTACTGATGGTAAAGACAGCTGAGCCGCCGTGGAATGATACTACGATAAAGACTGAGTGTCACTTGATACGCCCTCATAGATGTTTTTGAGCTTACGGTTTTGCCCTGTCACCTGGCTGCTGAGTTTTGTCAAAGCTAGCCTGCTCGTCGTTGACACCTTTCGCAAGCCGAAGGCGCTTTGTAGAACTCTCTGTCGCTATTCCATCTTGGTCATCGGCAGACGGTACTTGTGTTGGCGATTCTTCAGTTGCCGTTGCCGTTGAGTATTCTTCAGTTGCCGTTGCCGGAAAAAAAAGTGTAGCAGCTAATAAGCTTTTTAGCAATGCCTCATCTTCGTTGAGTTGACGGTGCATCACTTTGATGTCCATTTGTGCTGTATCGATCTCTTGGCCCTGGTCTTGCTGGGCCTTGATGCAATTGCTCAGCTTTTCGCTTGTGCGTTTGATCATAGACATATTCTGCGCAATGCGTTGTGACACCTGGTCGGGTTTTGTCAGCACCAGAGTCTTTGCACAGTCAGCTGTGTGAGCAGCAGTATTGTCTCGACTCTTGTCAGTTTCCATCGAATGCACAGACGTTGACGGTTGCAAAGTCTGCGGTGCCGTTTCGGTCATGTGCTGGAAAGTACGTGGAGCATTGGGCAACATGTGCTTGAACCAGGGGAACTTCTCGAGACCCTCTTTCTGTAGATGTCGCTAATCCGGTGCCGTCTTGCGCAATTTCATGTAAGCTTGCTTCATCTCATCCAACATGAGTCCGCTCGCCGGCTCCGGTGCAGCTACAAATCGCATGTAGCTGACTGATACACGTATGGTCTCCGTCAACAGGACGCAAGACTTCTTCTTCCTAGGCTTGAATTCAGTACAAGCATACTCTGCAACCAAGTGGAAATCGCTAGGAATGAGCACATTGGCCGAGCCTCCTTCGATGGTTCGGATTTCTCCCTTATCGAGCTTTGCCTGTGCATCAGCTGCAAGACCTCCCAGTTCCGACCGAACCGCGAAGGAAATGTGGTAAATCTGCTTCTCAATGAACTTACTGTTAGCCCCCTGTTCGTGGTAGCTTTTAAGCATCATTAAAGTTGCAACGTCGCCGTGTTCGCTCGGATCAATGGCTGTGACTACACCGTACCGAGCCTCAACATAAGTTAGATGGCGATTTTGAGGTCGGGTACACGGTAATGTCCTTTTACGTCTGGATAGGAGACTGCGCCTGTAGTGGGATCGATCACTCGTTTTGAGTCATACACGTGACTTATTGTGACTTATTGTGACGTGGTCATATTATACAAGATCCCAGTGTCGCTAGTCGCCCATGTATGTCCTATGACCTGGGGGGACAATATTGCGATCTTGCCGCCCGAGCTGGGGACCTGGTAGCAGTACGGTGGGTGGATTGAGACGAGGCTGAATCTGCGCTGCTTGGTGGCTCCGATTGGCTCGTTGTGCATGATCTACGTTCCGCACTGCAGGTGTAAAGCCATTGCCAAACTGAACCTGGGGTATAGTATTGAATGCAGCATGGTTAGTTGCAGGACCCACAGTAGGCACATGTCCATGACCACGACTGGTCCAACGGCTTCCCTGTACAGCAGTTTGATACGATGAATCTGCTGTGTTGGCCTGGGACTGAAGCTGGAGGTTGTTGAAAGGTGCCAGAGCCATCGATTTGGGGCCATGACTGGCCGTCGAAGGTGGAGGAAGCCCTCGGCCATTGCCACTAGTACTGCTATTTGTAGTGACTCGATCTTGGAAGCCACCGTGTCGTTGTGAACGGTTTGAAGGCATAGTTGCGAATGCTCGAGAGACTGTGACTGCGATTGAGCTTGATTGTGTTCGGAAGGAAAAGAGGCTAGACTGGAGAAGTGCATGTATGAAATGCGGAGACGTCCAGCACCCTCCATAGTGAAGACATGTAGTTGAGCCGCAGGTCTACTATCAGTACACGATATTGCTGGTGCTCATTTCAGCACGTTATGCTCAGAACTGCGCAGTGAACGAATCGAACAAAGACCTGGGTTGCTAGCACGACAACAAAGAGTTGAGATGTCACAATAGAGTTGTTGTATGGTGCAATGACAATGAAAGTGTTGGATGTGGGAGCACAGGGCAGACAGGAAAGAGGCAGAAGGTTGTTGTATTGAGAGAGCTACAGCGAGCGGTTATATACACAACCAGATGAGTAAGCATGTGACTAACAGAGTCACGTGAGGTGCAGTTCACAATGTACCGTGTGAACTGAGGTGCCAGGCTGACAGAAAGTATTCATAGTGTCTGGAACTCCATTCTCGACCTTACAGTGTTTGCAACTGCGCCTGTCCCGCTGAATCTCACCAAGAAGCCCAGATGAAAGGAATGTCGAAAAAGCACAAACCCCGCAGTGTTGCGGTGGGATCAATGCGAAACACTTCAAAGGTTACAAAACCTGCAGCGATGTCAAGGGAAAGGATCTTGGGCCCCACACCCGCCATCGAACACCATGCAGCCGATACAGATTATCATCGATTTGCTCCAATTAGGCATCGGCCATATAATTCGTCTGCCCATAAAACGAAAAGCCCGTTTCTCCGGCTGACTGCGACTAGAATCCCGGCTTATAGGGCACCCGCACGAGTAGATACGGGGTTGTTTTTGCGCTTCACAGAAGACGACGTAGGACCCTGTACGACCAAGAAGCACATGAACCAAGAAAGACAAAACGCAGCGGTACGCAAGCGTAAACCATCGCTCTGTGGTGAAGAAATTTTCGGGCACAAGCGTCCAAAGACTCAGGATACGGTTGCAGCAAGTTCACAGCTCAAGCGACCGCGAGAGGAAAACGATGAAGAGGGGCCTCATGCATCAAAGCGACCCTGTACAACACCCGAGTGTCAGTCGATCATCGGCAACAGTCGCGTCGAGGTAGATGCGTCAGCTGTACTCGCAGAAGACTGGTACCCGGAGTGGTGGGCACCGACCTCGATTCCCAGGCACATGTTCTTTCACGAATCTGGATTCGTCCTTGAGGGTCCCATGACATGTGATAGATATGCGGCCCTATTGATCATCGCAGAAGACTTCTACATCATGTACAAAGGTCTTTCGGCATACCGTGAGCGTATAGCTGCAATCAATTTACGCGACCAGCAAACTGAAGCAATCAATGCCAGCGTTGAACGTATTGACTCCGAGAATTGAAAAGATGTTGCTATCATCGATGCGCTTAACGACCAAGCCGGCGAAGCGACGGACGACCATGAGCGCGATGCGATCTTGGACGCGCATGATGCACTCATCGCAGAGGTGGAACGGAAGAACATTGAACGTGCAAATTTCGGTAAACAATACGATGATATCGGCCAAAGAACCAAAGAGAGAAGGAAGCCAAAGCCTGGGACGCTCTCAACGCACTGGTACAGATGCTTGATGGTATGTTCGGAAATCTCGGTGTTCTCCCAGATGCTGGTGACATCAACACCGCTCCGCTCATTCCCTTATTGGTTTTTGAGACAGCGGAAACCACTAGTGCTAAAGGCTCTGCGGTCGACCGTGAGCAAGGTGTAAGCGTGCCAACACAAACAGGCGTAGTCGACCTCCTCGTTCAGAAGATGAATGATGTCGGTAAAGTACTTTCCCAGGTCGAAAGCGAGTTCTATCGATTCAGGGATGGCTACGACCTCGAGCTCCAGAGGTACATTGCGCAAGTCCGACTGAGTCGCGGCAACGACGCCCGCTCCACAGCAGAACTAGAGGCAAGCTTTGGACCCGTGTGGCTTTCGAGGCACCTTGAGGTTTCTTCGAAGATGGCCAAAGCAACGAAAGACTACTTTGACGCGCATCGAGAACTCGTGGCTGCTAAGCGTGTTAAGAAGCTCGCAGCGCCTAATGATGCTTTACGACCTGACGAAGGTCCCTTCATCGATCTCACAATGGTGAACAAGGGCACCGACAGAGACGATGTTACCACTTTCGGTGACATACTTCCTGGTCGCCAGCGCAAGAGTGTCAAGGGTTGGTTGATGTCTGAGCATCCTGTCCCCGAGAACATCCTTGCGGAACCTGATATTGTTGACTTTCTTGACGTCAAGAGTTCGGACTCGAGGGCAAGTAGGCACTCCCTGGCTCAAGGATGGGGGCGGCACGTGATCGACGACTATGAACAATATGTCGGGCGAGGGCAGGTCGCCGAGTCCGCTAGCCAAGTTATCGCCAGTAACACCGACGACGATGATCTTGCTGAGCTCATGAAGCAGGCCAAGAATGTTATACATGTTAGCTTGGCGTGTAACCAGGTGAGGAAGATGATGCGGAATGGGGTGTGGGGAAGGGATGCCTGCGAATCTTAGTCAGCTTGCACTTCTATTGCCAACGATGGAGGGGACCGGATCAAGCGTCTAGATATCGCATTCAGACTTAAACTGTGAGCGGGGCGTTCTTGAACTTGCGAAGAGGACCGGAGAAATATTGATAACTAAAGGTAGAGATTGCTATGTGTTCACAATTTGCAGGGTCTCCAGAAACTAGGACTGAGAGGAATCCTGCAAAGAGTCTAAGGTGCGTATCTGTCACCTTAAGAAGTGGAGAAAATAGAGGAGGGCGAAGATCGTGCGGATTATATACTGATGTCGCCTGTGACGCACGGGCCGCGGCGCGAAAATGTTTTTTCCACAGTGTGAAGTGAAGTGAGAGTGATGATGGCGTGATGTTGAGGGTGAAGAATATTGCCGCTTCGAATGCCTTTCAATCGCGCGAGATTTCCATGGCACTGGATTTGGGTTCAGTGTTCGACGATGCAGGCCGGTCTTCGTGATCTTCTCTTCATGGCCCGCACTCCTCTTCTACTCCCTCACTCACCCCATCTCCC
>Ga0265797_10003023_pt1 | contig 27421 bp, 37 predicted proteins | sample P2T30metagenome_FD_192433 | JGI IMG/M metagenome (GOLD analysis project Ga0265797, IMG submission 192433) | Plant litter microbial communities from East Loma Ridge, Irvine, California - P2 T30 | ecosystem: Environmental > Terrestrial > Plant litter > Unclassified | place: USA: California... | reverse complement strand
CACCCATCTCCTTCTCGACATGACATCAGCCTTGTGAGTCTTTCTAGCACCTTTCTTACGTCATGCTAACCAATTAGAACCCAAGAAGCCATCATGATAGATCCAAACGACAAGTAGAAGCTCAAAGGTTCAGGGGTGGTCGAAATAGGTTTGGTAGACCCAAATTCGGTGGCAACTTTGGTAACAATGGTGGAGCAAGCGCAGGCGCTAGCTCAAGTGTCGCTGCCCCTGATGCTTCGGCTTCCGCTTCGGCAAACATTCCTGCCGCCCCGAGTACTAGTGATGCTGCCGGTGGAAATGGTGATGACGATGGTGGAGCGGCTGGTGGAGATACTGTAGGAGGTAATGGTGGTGGAGAAGGGGCAGCTGGAGACGGCGGTCAGAACGCTGGCGGTACCGCCAATACTGGCAATGGTGGTAATGGTGGTGTCGCCAATGGAGGTAATGGAGGTAACAACAACGGTGGCAATGGCGATAATGGTGGGAATGGGAATGGAAATGGCGGAAACGGTAATGCAGGTAACGCCAATGATCAAGGTGATGATAATGATGTCGTATGTCCCGCCTGCGAAGTAAATCAAGCTAATGTCAGGCAAATGACGCCGGAGCTAATGCTCAACAACCTGGTCCAGCCGTTCCGGTTCTAGTTTCGAACGGTGGTCAGAGTGAGTTACCTTTTTATTGGCAAAGCTGATAATAGCACTGAATCAGGCTTTGATCATGAGCACCCAAGCTAATCCGAATGCAACTGCTGGTCAGGCTGCTAGTGCCACTTCAAATGATAACTTCATCGATGTAAGTCTGGCTGATTGTGGTGGCGATCTTGACGCTGATGACAGTTTTGTCAAGGTCAGACTCTGACTAATGGTCTTCAAGTCAAGGAAGGATCTTGCGCGTGAGTCCAGGTCGTTTGGCTTCGCTCACGCTGACGATAGTGTGACCCCGATAGGTCAGATCCCTTCGACTTCCAACATGGTCTCGACAATGTTCGTTGTTCCCGTAAGTAGCCATCTTCAATTGCGATGACCGGGGCGTGACTGATATCAGGCCAACGGCGACACTTTACCTGCCGATGCGACTTTCACTATGCGGTTAGCTGTCCAAGGGATGGTGATGGGTGAGTCCCACTTCCTGGATACAAGACTCAACTGATGATTAGGATCATTCACAAATGCTCAGCTCAATTACTATTCCGCCCCACAACAGGTTGATGGCTCCGGGTAAGTCGCTGAGTCAACCTGAGGGCCGAAGGACTATACTGACATCCAGGCGCGTCGTGGGACATGCCCACGTCGTTATCCAGGAGATGACTTCGACGACATCCACCCAAATCCTCAATCCTCAGCAATTTGCCTTCTTCAAGGGACTGAATTTCCAGGATGTCAATGGCGTGTCGAGCTTGGCAGTTGATGGTGGATTACCTGCAGGAGCGTATAGAATCTGTACTATTATGTGTACGTCTTATTACGTGGACCATGATTGGAACTGAACTGCAGCCGCTTCAAATCACCAGAGTGTCGTTATGCCTGTTGCTCAACGAGGAGCGGAGAATACCTGCAGGTACGTATCCCGTGGGTCAGTCTCATTCGCTCGACTAACAATCAGCTACTTCAATACGCAGTAAATAGATGGTGTCAGCAGATCGTAGCTAGCAGAATGAATTTGTCATTACTCCAAGTACTTCGTTACACACTGGTTTATCCGTATAGTTCAGCGTTTGATCCAGCACCTCCGCTCCATCCCTCTTGCACTCCAAATAGCCCTTCCCAAGCCTTTGGCTCCTTTAATTGCGCATCTGGCATCAGATGAAGTCACGTTGCACTTATGACAAGGCTCACCTTGTCCCAACACAAGTAGACTCGCAGCGGCCAGCGCCCGGGCGTCATCCCGATTATCACCTTCGACACACCATGCCAGTAATGCTCCGTGTTCCACTTCAGTATCTTGTAATGTAGAGAGATATCTCCTGGTGAGACCTGCGGAGGGTAGGAAAGGTGGATAGGGTGTTTGTGCTATGCGAGGATCAATGAGTGGTGAGAGGGTTGCTAGTGTTTTGGAATAGCTTGATGAGGAGCTCGCCGTAGGTGGGAGAAGGTATTGATGTGGTGTACTATAAGTCAGCAATTATTTGAGCTAATTATGAAAGGATAATTACAGTAGCTGAGCATCATCCTGATTTGCGGCGTTGAGACTTGTCAAGAATAGGGTGAATGCGAATTTGTTGCTCGTGATAAACTGCTTGACCAGGTCGACGTGTTCATCCTTCTTTGACTAAGTTGTTCAGCTAAGTCACACAGAGGCGGAGGCACTGAGCTGACCTTGAGAGCCGGTGATCGCTGTTGCAACACATAGATCTTCTTCTTCTCATCCCCGTACACTAATATGAGCTTTGTCCTCGCAGGGTAGAGGCTTCGTAAAGCTCACCTTCCAAGCCACCAGTGACCAACTCTGATCCCTCACCTGGACCAAAGAAGGGTACGACAGTATCTCCATCCCCTATGACCCCTACTCTCGTGAGCCCAAGGGAAGTGATGAGGATATCAACGGCCAGCTGAGGTAGATTTGCCAGCGATACCGAAGGCTTTCCATCAGCTAAAATCATTTGTGACGCGAAAGCTTACCACCACGAGTACTCCAGAGTCAAATGAAGACGTCGAGAAGCCTGATAGAGGGAAGAAAGAGGTCATGATGATAAGCAGATAGAGGTGCAAGATACAGTGAGCAAGCGTCTAAAGGTGGGGTCGGAAAGTGGAGGTGACTTGTTGATGGTCCAGAAATTTCAGTATCACCACTCATACTACTGACTCAAAAAGATGGGCAGGTCAACACCCCTCTTACAGCTACTAGGACGAGGGCAGAGGCTAGGAAGACGCTATAATTCAAGCTCGAGCGTCGCGACGCCTACTGAAGGAGCTCGATTAAGATTCGCACCCTCTCCTACCGGTTATCTACATCTTGGCGGGTTACGGACGGCTTTGTTCAATCATCTACTAGCTCGGAAATGGAAGGGGAAATGGATACTGAGGATAGAGGATACAGATCAGGTCAGCTAAAGAAATCCTTATTCAAGATAGTAGCTGATGCGCAGACTCGATTTGTGTCGGATGCAGTAGACAATTTACGCCGGACGCTAGATTGGGTCGGGCTGGATTATGATGAAGGTAAGCGCCAGACTCGTGGAGATGGCTCAAACTGATAATAGGTATCGGTGCAGGAGGATCATGTGGTCCATATACTCAGTCAGAGCGGCTGGATATATACCAGCAACTTTCCGATCAGCTCATCTCGGTACGACCAGTGTATCACCCGAATTGTTCGGAGGAGCTGACAGACAGGAAGGGAAGGCGTACAATTGCTTTTGCACACCCGATGAAGCGCAGGCTATCAAGATGTCACTCAAGAGCCAAGGGGACAAACGTAATTATGACGGGAGATGTTCACATCTTACAGAAGAGGAAGTTGGGAGGCGGAAACGAGCCGGGCAAAAGCATGTTGTCCGATTCAAAGTATATCCCATAACTCGCAAATATGATATGAGCTGATATCCAGACGAGTCCAAGAAAAGACTATCCTCCTGACTTGATATTTGGAGATGGTCAGATATCAGGTTTCGGAGCTGATGACGATTTCATCATTCTGAAATCAGATCGTTGGCCGACATACCACTTTGCAAATGTCGTTGATGATCACCTGATGGGTATCACGCATGTTCTGCGAGGAGAGGTAAGCTGAGGTGCACGACTGTGTCCCGTTAGCTGAACAAGCAGGAATGGTTGACGAGTCTACCGAAGCATCATCAGCTGTACTCGGCGCTATCGTGGACACCGCCTGCTTTTGCCCATCTCCCTTTGTTGATCAACGCCGACGGTACGAAGCTCTCGAAACGTACAGGCGACGTCAGAGTTGACGCGTATCGCGTAAGTTTGGGTTTCCTGTGAAAAGGTTCCATTTCTGACGAGCAGGAAAAAGGCTACGAACCCGAAGCTGTGCTCAACTTCCTAGCCTTAATGGGATGGGACCACCACGCTATCCGACCTTCTACATCTCTAGAACATCCTCGAAACGACAACAACTCCCTCTCAGAGCTATTCACAATGGACGAGCTCATTCAGGCATTCGACATCAAACATATAAACCACCGAAAAGCTGCTGTTGATATGCAGAAATTGGATTTCTTGAATAAAATGACATTACGACATAAAGCAGGTAGGTTGGGAGATGATGGGAACATGACGGAAACTGTGGATGGTCATGAGAGGAGTAGAAATGAGATGGTGGGGAGGTTACAGGAGAAGCTGAGAGGTGTCAAGGTTTTGCAGGGAAAGTGAGTGTTTTTTGGCGAGTGCGGCTTATGAAAGTGCGCTTGTGCAAGATGCTAGCTATGTTGAGAAGGTTCTCGACGCCGAACTTGTGAGTTCACCCCTTTTGTTTGTACAAACATTGACCACCAGGCCCGTACAGTCCTGCTGGATGATATAGCTTCTTCATCCATTTTCTTCTTCCTGGACCCTCAGTACGATAGCCACGAAGCAAAGTCGATGATCGATCAGCGAAAAATGCGGGGATTTGGTAAGCCTCCCATCTGGCGGGCACCCAACGCTGACCAACAATAGCCGAGAACCTAGAGACTTTCATACCACAATTACGAGAGGATTTAGAACACCTAGCAGGAGATCGCGACGATCCGCTCGCCATTGATGAAGATACGATATACCGCACGATCAACAATGTCACTGCCGAACTTGCCCTGAGAGCGCGAAGTCAGCTAATGACGCCGCTGCGATACGCATTGACGGGTCGAAAGGTGAGTGTTCATTGTTGTCTTTAGCTCATAATCAGCAAGGACCCAGTGTCCCTACAACTATGGTCACTTTGGGCTCAAAGAGAAGTCTAGCGAGATTAGAAGCTGGTCTGAAGCATCTCAAGCAAACCTTGAGGCAATCCTCAGCATCCACATAAAGCCGGAAACGAGTCAGAGTTGTATTCTTAGAGATGCATCACCCCTATCTACGTTTACCCTGTCTTCCCGCTCGTTTCGGTCCACGAGCAGGACCCCGTTTCTGGGCCGTCTTGTAATTCATTCCGACTGGTATACCTTTTGCTCTCCATTTGGCTTCCCTTTCTTCTGATTTCTGCCTATTGTCCCTCTTTTTCTGCTGCGATAGTGAAGTATCTTTTCCTTCTTCGGCTGCGTGTAATCTTGCCGATTGACCTGCCAGGAACGTAGCGACCGTCCTCGATACTTTGGCATCCAATGTACCTTTCGCTACAGCCTCGCTCTCGGGAAGGGTCGATTCAAGCTGAGACTCGACCTCGTCCTCCTCTGTCATTTTGGGTGTCGTAGGATGTTCCAGCTCATCCAGAGTCCATCGCCCAACTTTACCCTCTCGAAATGCCTTGATCAACCATTCCCTCGCCACGTCCAGATCCTTCTCCCCTCCTTTCCTCAGTAATCCAAGTCTAGATGCTAATGCATCAAGTAGCAGTTGCAAATCGGGCGTAGGCTGAAAGTCGGCTGGTAAAGGGAGGAGATCGGTATATGGGAGATCTATCGTCAGCTGCCGGACGAGCAGATCGACTTACGTCTATTTGGGGCACATTCCGCCATTCCTGCTTCGGACTGTGTGCGGGAATTGAGTGTCCACAGTAAGTACTCTGCAACTACATCCGCATCGAAAAGTCCTTCTTTGATACCGGCTGACGAGTGAGCTGGGTTGATATATGACAAGATGAAACGAGCTGACCAGTCAAAGCCAATTTGAGACCTCTTTCCGCACCTTCCTCCCCTTTGCCGAGATATGGCACCATGACTCCTGGGGTATCGTAGACATACACATGCGGGTTCTCGTGGATCTTGACTGTCCCCGTCAATTTCCGTGTCAAGCCAGGTAGCGATGATGTCGCAAATGCTTTGCCTGTGAATTAGTACGACACTCTTACCGATGAGGAGTGTCTTACCTTTGTGCACTCCCACACGCCGCAGGGCATTCAATAGTGATGATTTACCAACATTCGGCATACCGATTACCATGACTTTGAGACCTACCTCCAAGGTGTCTCCTCGGCTTTTTGCCATGTCTGGAATCAGCCCGAACTTCCCCTAAACTCAGTTACGTACTGACAGCGTGAGTCAGGAGTGGCAGTACATCCTTATCCACTCTTGTGTCCGCAAAGTAAAGCTGAGTGTTCCCATGCTCTCCAAAAGCCTTTCTCAAAGGCTGAATATCAGAACAGCCCATGGTTATGAGCAGAATCACGCACCTCCTCATACCTCCTCTCCGCCAGGTCTCGCTTTGTATATACCACAACCTTCTCTTTGATGCCCAGCCCAGTCTCCCTCCCTTTACCCTTTCTATCCCATCCAGCACTGACTGACTGGTATCCCCATGCTCGACCGAGTGCTTGCTCAAAAGCGGGATTAACCGAAGTGAGCGGTAATCTAGCGTCTCGTACTTCGATGACTAGATCGATGTCTTGCAACACCGAGGGCAAGCGGCGCAGTGAAGATGCCATATGACCTGCGAACCATGATGGGATACGTGATGGTAGTGGGAATGCCATGTCGAGGGTGATAGTGCGATGATCTAGGTAGAGGTATAGCTGTAATCTGCGTAACCAGAAATGTTGATTGCGGAGACTCCACATCTAATTTGTTACCTGTTCCTGAATAATGTTGGTCAATGAGTCTGTGCGTTTCTCAATTGAATCAAGGAAAGGAAAGTTAATCAACACAGTATCATATACCAACAATGCAAACTGTTCACTTCTCTTCTCTTCTTCTATCTTCCCTTGTCCCATCTTCTTCTTCCTCTGACTCAGGCTGATGGTGACCTCGACCACCAAATCTATCATACCTCATCAATGGCAGACTCGGGTCTGTCTTCGATCCAATGAAGGTTTCCCATATGAGATAGATCGCCAAATCCTCATCGACAGCAGGTGAGTCTACTTCATCGACGGGGCCCTCACTGACGTTCAGTGCTTTCTTCGCAGATCTCTTCGACCTTCCCTGGCATCTTGTCAAAACGCGAACTTCCTCACAAACCGCTTCTACCTTGATCCAGACTGGTGAATTTACCCCCTTCGACAACGGTGCTATCTCGTCGACCACGACTACCCCCTTGATTCTGGATGAAGTGATCGACATCGATTTGTCTACCAAAGACTTGCGACTCTTCTTCGACTTCATGCAAGTCACGGCTCGATTCGGCCACTTGGCCTCTGCTAACACACTCCTGATCGACGTCCAACAGGCTCGAATCCTTCTGCCTTTGATGGATCAGTACGATTGCGAGTCCATGCACACGTGTATGAAGAAGAAACTCAATGCCTTGTCCAGATGGCATCCATGGGAGACCTTTCACATCGCTTGCGACCGGGATGACCTCGAATTAGGCAGGGCTGCCATCGACAAACTCTCTCCCAGGAGGCTGCACGACTTTGTCGGATCGAATCGATGTACCGAGGGGTGGAAAGGTCTCTTAAAGCTCAGCGAGGCTTGGCAATCAGAATTCCTACGACTGCTCTTACCAGGCGAGCAAAGGCACGACACGATCTTGCTTATGGAGCTAGATCCTGACGCTTATACCTGGTCATGGAAATTCAACCCCAAGGAATATCAGGAGGGCATAGAAACGAATGGGAAAAGGAAGAGAATTTAAGGCGAGTGTGGACAGATCGGCTAGTCTTCATCTGGTAAGTGGCCGCACTCCCTGATCTCATTAGCAACTCCTATCCTGATGCTGATTTCGCAGGTCATTTATGACATTTCGGGAGGGATAGTCATTCTCGACGAGTTGTACTCATGCAATCTGTGCATTGCACTACTCGCATCGGACTTGTTCCAGGCGAGATAGATTCGCTAACACAGCTTACTTTCCAACGCTTGGTGGCAGGTCTGCGACTTGTTTCCGGACCTCTCGTAAATGACGGAGACTTTGGTGTCTGCGGATACCTCTTCCCTCTTACAAGTACGATGTGGTACTTGCCTCACGATACCGCTAAGAAGACAAAGTGATTACGGAGACTCCAAGCCACTTCACCCTTCCCTAAATGCATGTCCGAAGCTCATTGTCAGCAAATTCAACTCATTAACCTTATTGTTCTTTATTACTCAGGAGATGGCGTCGCAACATACATATACTGGAACCATGATAGCCAGAATGTCACCCCCTCATCAATCATTATGACTACCAATACCTCAGCACCAGCATCTGCAGCTAAGAAGCCTTGGCAATGGCAGACCCGAGTTCTGCTGCGATCTAGTGAAGGAGACGGTTACGAGATAGACCGCGATATTCTGGTCGAAGGTAGGTGAGTGCGCAGAGACTCGCGTCTTGCTGCGTCGATCGACTGAATCGCAGCATCTTCTTCAGAGATCTCTTCGCTGTACCGAGGCCCGCTACCAACAAGACAACCGCTCCCGCATCGACCTTGGATCAGAGTGATCCACCACAAGGGCAGCTCGATACGAAAGGGCTGTCACCCACGTCCAGTCAAGCATTGACTCTTGACGAAGAGATTGACATCGAGGTTCCATCCGCGGATCTCACCTTATTCGCCGATCTTCTTCACTTTACTGTTCGATTCAGCCGATTCGGTCTGAACAATCATCTCCAAGTCAGTCTGGCACAAGCTGCTGTCCTTCTACAGCTGGCTGACAAGTTTGACTGTCCGTCTATGCGAAACATTCTTCGACAAACCGTTACACAAAAGTCGAGAACCGTGCCTTGGGAGGTACTGGTCCTCGCATGTAACCGAAACGATCTCGACATGGCTAGAGTTGCTATCTCGAATCTCTCGGAGAAATTGCTTCACGACAACACGAAACAGGGTAGTCAGAGAATATTCTGGGACAATCTATCGAAGCTGCGTGGTAGTTGGCAGCTGGAGTTCTTGCGCCTATGGATACCATCGACGGCGCGATTTCAACCCAAAAGTTCATATCATGATGCGACCATGGGGGAGCTTAACATGAATTTTGCGACTTGGGCCGGGGAGTTTGATCCAAAGGAATGATAGGACATGTCTGCCAAGTCAGGAGGACGTGATCGTAGGATAGTCCTCATCTTGAAGGAGTATGGCCGGCGGCGGTCCAACAAACTGTATACGATATGCATATATCCCTTGTCTCGGTTGATTTGTTAGGAAACATATTGATATCGCCTTACCGCGTTGGCGCGTGTGGTTAACACGGAAGTGGCCGAATTGTGAAGCGGACCTTGGAAACCTCTCTCTACATTACCTGCCAAAGCGCAGACCACCACCAATACTATTGAACGCAGCTAGAAACGCCCCAAGACCGCCCTCAAACACTCCTTTTAGCAATTAAAGGATACTTGTGTTGACCGGCGGATTGAGCATTCAAGCTAGCGTGGGAAAAGCGGGGCTTGGTATGAATTTTATTTTACAGGGGCTGACTTGAATCGCCTCGACGGAAAGATGGCGTCAGAGCAGGAACATTGTCTTCTACTGTTGTCCTTCGGCCAGTCAAGAGGACTGAGCGACGAAGTCGTTGCTTAGAGACCGGTTGGAGTTGTTGCTTTTTGCCACTATGCTCGATGTTACCGCCTCTTGGAAAGGTACATTGCATTATAGTCCTGGTGTTTCGGTGTCAGCATCGTCAAGCTATCAGTGCTCTAGCCTGACTACGCATTCCCTGATCAGCAGCGCTATGACCTTCGATTTCCGATGTTGAACATCATCTTCCTTTGGGCCAAAAAGTAGGTGTCAGCCAGTGCCTTGCCCTTGGACCTGCTCCACATGTGTGGACTGTGTGATATTGCAAACTCTCTTTGGTACTCTAGTTGTCTTTGAGACTGTACGAGTAGGGGGCGGGGGAATAAGGGGCCCAACCATTCTGACCCCGAGGCTGAAATATAGTGCTGTCATACGGGTATAAATATCGCTCCTGAAGGCTGACGAGATGTCTATTCCAATCGCAAATCCCACCACGTCAGTTCTCATTAGGCCAATCCACCAGTCTCAATACCTTTACCATGGTCGTCAAACGTGAGATATCATCATCACCAGCTCCATCCAATCCCGACTCGTTCTCCCTATCGGCTTCTGTACTATCACATTCGCCTCCCGCCAAACGAGCCAAGTCTAAGAAAGCCCCAACGCCCAAGAAAACAGCCTCACCTCAAAGCATCACCAGATCCAAAGCTGATGGAGTCATTACGAGTGAGATGAAGGCTGAGATGACCGAGGCGGCAATGGATAATGCGTACAAGGGAGGAGTACCGTTCGATGTACTGTCAGCCAAGGTAGGTTGCTCGATTCCCGTCAGCCAAATTGCTCCTATGATATGTACTGACACGAGATAGTACGGAATCTCGGCTGCCCGACTCAAAGACCAATTCAAGGGAAGCCGAAGTAATCTCCGACAGAAGCTGGTCGAGTATGCAAGCGGAGGAGCAAAGTAGGGCAAGTGGGCAGAAGATATACTGGATTGGGCGTTATGGTCGAGAAAGGCTATACATATCTGCGAGCGGGAAATACCATTATGAATCTTTTATACCAAACTCTTCACTCCAGGAGTTTTGTCTTCACATCTCTTTAATTGATGAGCACGTTCAAGGCCTTTTGGAAATCGTATGCGTTCGATTCCAGTGCTCCCACTGCAAGTTCACGGGGGAAGCCCATGGAACATAGCTATGAATTAACATATCGTTGTGACCTCCATGAATGGAGAAAGCTTACCCTCTTTACGTCCTCGAGATCATCAGGCTGGGGGCCTGTACCGGCCGCACTTGGTTTACGGTCTGGTAAAGTAGGTTTGGCAAGAGACTGCATACCAGATGAAGGTGGTGCACCAGCAGGAGGAGCGTATGAACTTTGCTGGATGGATTGCTGAGCGGGGGGGCTATTCATCAGCATGACTACGAAATTCGTGGATATGACTTACGCAGGCTCAAAGTCACCTCCGAAAGCATCGTCAAATGAGAACCCGCTGGCAGGTGGCGCAGGTCTCTGCTGTTGTTGACCTGCCGGCTGTCCCCATTCGTCCATATTTCCAGTAGACTGTTGAGCTTGCTGAGGCTGGCCTTGGGAGGGCGAAACCATTTCAAAGCTCTTTGACATATTTGACCGATCACTTCCAGAGTTTGGATTCGTAGGGACCGATTCGAACTCGTCATCAAATCCTGCAAACTCGTCATCGAAAGCGCTGGTGTTCTTTGCGGTAGCTGCTACTGGTTCAGAGTTGTCAACTTGAGCAGGAGGCATATCGGAAAAGTCGAAATCGTCATCATCGAATTTAGAAGTTTGTGGACCGGTCGATTGGGTTTGGACCTGGGCTGGTGCGGCTCCGGGCGGCAGCGATCCGAAATCATTATCGAAGGGTGCTGTTGTATGGGGAGCAGCGACGGCAGCAGTCGACGATGGTGCACCGAATGGATCAAAGTCATCAACAGGAATTGGGGCCATTCCGGTGGAAGACTTGCTAGCGGGAGGAGGAGGGGCAGATCGTCGTCCCTTGGGGGCGTCGATTGGGGAAGCCAAAGCAGGCGCAGCTGCTGTTGGGGATCTCAAGGCGGCTAGAGGGATATCGTCGTCATCCTGCGTCTGGTTGGCAGAACTGTATCCTCGCTTTGGTGCGTCAAGATCTTCTGGTCCATCATCCTCTTCATCTGACGACAACAATTCCTCCGTGGGCTCGTCTACGATAGCTTGAGGCGCAGTAGGCTCGTCAGGTACCGGAGTTTCGGTCCTTGAAGTCAAGACTGGGCTAGCTGGGGCGACTGCCTGAGTCGAGTCGGTGCGCTCGAGTCCAGATTGGAGGTCTGGTAAGGCTGATTTGGGAACACCGACGGGAATACCGGGTGACATGACATCCTGCTCGGGAGAGGCGGTCCTTTGCCCAGCGGTCTCAGAGATTTGGGAATCCGTGGCTGTTGCGGGGGCATCGAAATCGTCGAAGGCACTGTCAAAGTCCGCATTGCCAGAGGCGGCCTTTGTCTCTACCGCACCTGCTTTAGAAGAGTCGAAGGAGTCGCCAAAGCCGTTATCGAAGTTATCGAACGAGTCTTGGTTGGAAGCGCCGAAAGGGTCGGAGTCTACAGCGGCTGGATCGGAGAAATCGGTCTGAGCAGGACTGGAAACGCCAAAAGCATCCGTTTCCACTCCCTTGCTGACCGGCTCGGTGGACGTGGTCGCGCCGAACGGATCAGTATCGGATGAAGTGGATTCCGAAAAGCCAGATTGGGAGGGGCCAGTGACAGCGCCAAAGACATCTGATTTCTGTTGACCGACAGCGGGATCCTGAGAGCTTGGAGCACCAAAGGGATCTGTCTCTTCGGCGATGGGGGTCTTGTCCTCATCTTTGTCGACTACTGCCTTCTCAGACTCCTCTTGCTTCTCTCCTTCATTTGAGTGCTCATCTCCAGTGATGACGTCTTTTGCAGCGCCGAACACAGCGGTCGCTCCGGCTACAGCCACGCCAGCAGCCAGTCCAACAGCGGTTCCAGCACCAACCAAAGCGGTGGTGGCCATCGCTCCGGGACTTCGGGGCTCATCATGTGGTGTCTCCTCATCCTTGGGAGCAGGAGATCCTGACCGTTCAAAGGTGGGTGTAGAGGCGGTAGGGGGCGACTGTGCTTGGGGAACGGGTGGGGCAGGGCCTCGAGATTGAGTGCGTAGTCGGTCGAAAGGGTTGTTGGATCGATTGGAAGCACCGGTAGCGACAGGGCTGAGAGCTTGTGGGGTAGCCGGTAGAGCGATTCCAGCAGCAGTCTCGGAGTTGATAGGTGATTGTGGTTGACCGAATGGCGAGGCGGATCTTGTGTCCTGGTTCTGACCGAAGGCAGCGGCAGTCCCACCAGCTAAAGCAGCTCCACCGAGAGCACCGAACCCAGCAGCGGAACCTGCTCCTAGTCCCTGTCCTCGGTCCGACTCTTCTTCCTCCTCATCTTGTGCGTTCTTGTGGAAGTCGTCCAGGTCCTTCTGAGCATTGTCTCGATTGCCTTCCGAGGTGCTCAATTGCTTCTTGGCGATAGTGACCATCCCCTTTTGCTGCCTCGTCTCCTTCTTGAGCTTCTCCAATAGAGTCTTCAAAGTATTCTTCTCTTCGTCCGCCTCCTTCATCTTCTTTTGCAATCCCCTAATCTCCTCCTTGTCCCGCAATAATGCCTGCTCCAACTCATCTCGCTCGCTTCGCATAGCCGACAAGTCGCTCTCGGCAGCGATAGTATCCATGTTGAGGTTCTTCATCTTTTCCTGCTGGTCACTGACTCTTGATCGGAGATCAGCGACGATCTTGGACTCTTCTTCATGGCGAGATCGAGCAGTAGTGAGACTGGTTTCCAGCTCCTGGAGCTGCGAGGAGTTGCTTTTGTCAGACTTTTCTAGCGTAGCTCGCGTTGATTCGAGGGACGATAGGCCCCGCTGGGTGTTTTCAAGCTGGTTCTTCTTGTTGCCAATCTCGGCCGAGTTGTCGGGCACCTCGGGAGGTGCGTCGGCTGCATCCTCGCCAAGGAGATCAGAAGGAGGTGGAGGTGATTGAGCCGCAGGAGCTACTTGTCAGTACTGCTTGACCAGGCTGAGTCAGATACGCACCAGTGTTGGTAGCGGCAAGACCAAAGGAGCTCTGCGGTACAAATCGGTTGCCAGTGGGAGCGGGCGACAATTGTCTTGATGGTATGCCTTGACCAGTACCTTGAGCCTGCAATGGCTGAGCAGAGAATGCTCCAGCCGAGAATGGTTGGCTTTGGCTTGGTGCCTGACCGAAAGCCGCGGGGGCGGCCTGTTGAGCAGCTGGAGGCGGAGGATCATCAGCGAAAAGATCAAAGAGATCTTTGGTAGCATTGCTAGGTCCATTGTCCAGGATCTCCTGCTGTCCTCCACCGAATTCTTGTCGAAGCGAAGGCGGTACTAGGCTGTTGGGGAGACTTGCTGGCATATCCTTGCCAGCCAGCTTGTTGTTGATTAGGTGCATGGCGACGGCGAACATGTCCCGGTCAAGTTTGCCTTCGTGTCGAATATCGGAGAGATCCCAGATGGTCGCCAGAGTGCCCTCATCCAGTTGACTTTGCAACATGAACGGTACAGCTACATCACCCTCGATAGTTCCTCGATTTTGCTGATCTAGCTGAGCGAAGAAACGGTCTGATGTCGCCTTGGCCTCGGATGTCACATCCCATTGTTGTTGATTGCCCCTGTTCTGAGAGAAGGCCGAGCCCATAGTGCTGGATGTAAATCCAGATCCAGCCTGTCCTGATGGCAAGCTCGACATCGTTCCTTGCCGGGAAGGGGAGTTTTGAGCAGGAAGCTGAGATCCTTGACCGGTTCGTTGAGGCTGAATGGTTCCGCCAGTGTATTGTGGTCGAACGGGACTCTGTGGCCCGGTATTTTGTCGCGCTAGAGGGCTAGTTGGCGCATTTGGAGGGGCTCTTCCGCCTGATGCTTGTTCATACATTCCCTGAGGGAGAGTTGTGGGAAGCTGGACATTTGGATTGGCCATGCAGGTTTGGATAAGAAACATCCCAATGATGAAGTCGGGCAGATCTAGTGATCCTCGCTGTTGTGTGTCGGCGAGATTCCTGCTTGTCAGACCTGGCAATGCGAGATGATCTTGTCTGAGCTCACCAAATGAGACCAAGCTTATCGTAGCTGAGCTGACTCTTGACGAATACATCTCTAGCCTTATCTCCGGCGACCAAGCCATTATGCGGTCCACATCCTACAAAGATCCTAGTGAACTTTGTTCGGTCGGCAGCAGTAAGAGGAGGAAGACTCGATCCAGTGTTGTTGGCAGCCATTGGACGTTGTCCGGTAGTCTGAGCACTGAGCGGTGCCTGAGCAGGAGGACCTGGAAGTCCGTTGAAAGTGGGGTATGGTCCAGCTAAGCGTCAATAGGGGAGCTGGACTGATCACGAACCTTGAGAAAGCAGGGACTCCTCAACCACGGACTTGCCGCCCTTCTGGAGCCATCCAATGATCCTAGCTGCTCGATACCACGACTCTTTAGTCAAGAACCCATTGTTGTCCGGGTCGGATAGTGCCCAGATTTCCCCCAGTTGTTGTTGTGGTAGATTGGACTTGGTCATCAAGGGCAAGGCATCCTGGCCTGCCAGCATGCCAGACTGTGGGTCAGTACGATATTGATCTACTAATGTATCGGACGCACCTGATCCTTGTCGACAGAGTCAAAGAGCTGGTCATAATACTGCCGCTCGGCGGGAGCTGCGGATGAGTACTGTACGACAGGGCTATGATGTATACTTACCGTATGTCGCCGCCATGATAGTGTGTGTTCGAAGAATACTCTAGAGCTAGCCGGAAGATACTATAAGCAGTTGACAGAGATGTAGTATAAGCAAATGAGCAATGATGACAAGGTATATAACAGGAGGGTAGACACAGACAGACCCGGCCACCGGGCAATCGTCATCATACCCTGTAGCCTTAATAGGGGGGAGTATCTAGTCACGTGATCTGATTATACCCGAGAATCAACCGTTTATACTCATGCAAGCTGACTTTTGGCTACCGTAAAATCACTTATTTGACGAGATGACAGCCACTGCCCCGCCCACCACTCCTTCGACCGCAGGCTCATCTATTTGGACAGCTCCGAAATGGGTCACTTCGCTCTACTCCAAATTCCCTCTGGTCCAATATGAACAGGAGGAAGAATTACAGTGGAAGTCCCAAAGTAGATCAGATGAAGCGGAATGTTCATTATGGGTATGTCCACCTTGTCCACCCGAATTCATACTGACGATCAGGTCCACCCTTCGACATCGGATAGCCATTCACATCATCGCTCTTGGGCATCGTCGAACCCACCGTCTCTAAGGGCACAACTGCTATTCCTGCTTCGAGATCCGCCAGTTAGAGTGACTTTCCGACAATGGGAAAACGAAGATTCAGCACCAAGCGGTACCCTGCCCGCTTTACATGTAACGGATGATTCGAAATTGGTGGCAAGCGACGATATTCGTTCATGGCTTGATACGACACATCCTATTAAAGGCAAGGGTAAAGAGTAGGTTCCTCGTGCTTCCAGCGAGATCCAAGCTAATTACCCAGGCTACAAGGTCTACCATCACAGGAGGCGTATGATCAAGCTCTCGCAATCGCTCAGCTAATACTTGGACGCTTACTCCCGGCATACCTCATATCGCTACCGAAACGTCAATCCAATATCCACCTATACCTCCCCAGCCCGCCAATGCTTTCTGCAGGCCTCACGACGCCACTACCTGCATCCCTGACTGGCGATTCCCGTAATGTCGATAAAGAAGATATACTGGATAAGGGTATAGAGGCATTAGATGCTCTAGATACCTTGATAGGTGCATCAGATTGGGCTCTAAGCGCTACGTGAGTTGAGCCTCATCTTCGAGATGGATAACACAGACTAATTGTATAGCCGGCCCACACCGCTAGATGCGCTGATTGCATCCCATATATACTCCATCTTCTCGCTCCAATCGTCTTCGCGACTGAAGAGTCATATTGAGACCAAAGCCTCACTTGATGATTACGTCGAGCGGGTTATGTCTCATGCTAGTTCCAAGCTCATATAACGATCTACTTGTATGCAAGCTTTTCGGAAGCGGGGCATGCGTGAACACGGCCATCCCGCAACGTTCCCATCATCTGGGTGAGCCGGTCTACCTGTACTGATGACGTTCACAACGAGAATGGCAACAGCTAACGCTCTTTTCATTCATTGCTCCTTTCAGTTCTCACTGATATAGGCTCTGCGGGTTCGAGGCTGCGGTAGCCTCACCCTTTACTTTACAGCTCCATAGGAAGTATCCTGGGACGAGCTTCATTAGAGGTGATCACAGGAATTGTCCTTTCATATCGAAATCGAGTCAACCCTTACCCACGACATCGTCTTCTCTCTGAACTCAAGGTCCGTGTGTTCGATTTGCCCTATGCCATCCACTCAACGTCACTCCGCTGCAACCAAGCCTTACCGATCGCTCGTCCAATCTGACGCGTACCTCGACTCTATCAGTCAACAATCATGTCTGGCATCCCGAGTCGCCCCCCGAGTCGCCCAAGCTCTCATTGACGACCTCGCCGCCTATACACTCACCGAAATCCGAAGAGCGGAACAGTGGGGCCAAGATCTTATCCTTCTGACCACCCTTCAGAATGCTCATATCGGTAACTCATCTGATGCCGAAGATCCACAAAGTCCCCTCGTCTACCCCGATGGTCCAGCCATGGTATACCGATTCATGAGAAGTCCCGATGGCGAAATTGATGCTACATGGGATGAGAGTGGACAATATCATCCGAGTACCCGAAATATCGCCTGTAAGCCACCTTGGAGTATGAAGGATGTACCGGACTCTATGGTCATGAAAGCTGCCGCAAAGGTCTCTACGGAACTTCGCGACTCGTGGAAGCCGCTTGTCTGTGATGGCACGAGCCTTGGGTATATTAATACAATGATCGAGAACCTTGCCAACGATTCACACTTAGGCCAGACACCAAAGATCTTCCTCCATTTGATGGCTACCGAAGTGCCCGCTTGTCGTGAATATCTCAAGAACAAGGCCAATGGCAGCAACGATGAGGACGGCGGCACCGAGGCCGAGATGTCTCATCACAAATTGAACGAGTTCTTCCACGTTCTGGACATCATGACTCTCCGACGAGCCGATCCCCAAACTCCCGATCGCGCCCCTCTTGGCTCGATCTGCTCTAATGCATTCCTCAGTGAAGTCATCCCGCATTACTTTGACCGATGGGATCAAATCGAAGTCGAAGAACAAGCGCATGTCAGGTCCTCTTATTATCAATGCTTGCTCACATTTGACTCACGATACGGATCGATCCCGAGGGTGAGGGAGGTCGTGAATCGCGCGGCCGGACAAGCAACAAGGGCCGTCGAGTCAAGTGCGACCAAGATCGAGCCGTATGACTATGTTGGGAAGTACAAAGCATTAGACGACCAGACGATGTCGAAGGGGGACGATGGAAGTGAAAGGAGAGCCATGTTGTCTAGATTGGCCGGCGAGCTTCGCAAAGGCAATGCCTCAGAGCAGCCCTACCACGAGGGCGAGTCTGAATTGTTTTAATAGGTACTGGACCCTAGCAGCGGGCTTCTTGGATTGTATATAGTGACTCTGATTCTGTGATCCTAAGGTGAATATGGTAGGATGTATGTGATACCTCTGATTCCGTGGGTCATTGCAGCCCGAGCATATGAAGTCTATCAGCTAAACGTCACTTGCAGCCGTCTCAAGACTGAATTGTGAGCATTCGTCCCCATCAACAATCATGCACATGCGACGCAATGCATCTATCTTCTATCCAACTACACGCTGCAATCGTTGTATATCTGTTCATCAGTTACTACTCGGCAGGTCGTCAGATCAACTTACCGCTCAATAGGATGTCACCCTGCTTGAGGACCTGCTCATACACGACTCCCTTGTTCTTCGACGCCAATTTGTTGGTAGCGACAACGCCCGAGACCTTGTCGATTGTACATGACAGTCTTCCACTAGCGATAAACTTGCTAAGGTCCTGATCCATAAAAGTCTCGCTGACATCGAATGATCGACACATCCTCTCCAACGTCAGACTACTGTAACTCTCCAGGAGTTGACTGTATGCCTTGACTCGCATTTCTCGAACGTAGAATCGAGCATGAGGAGCGAGAAGGGGGTTGGGGATAAGGTATTGTTGTTCGACTTCGGCGAGGGAGCGGAAGAATTGGGCATAATTGGATTTATAGAGGGATTCGGTGAGGCTCGCGAGGTGAGGGATGGAGGAAATGGCACCGTTGACCTCTGATGAGTTGAGGATCTGCCTGTCAGCCAAATTCACGTGATACACAGCAGACTTACCCTCTCCTTGATATCTTTCCTGTCACATCCCATGGCTCCTGCCAATACGGTAAGCGCAACAAAGTCGTCGTACTCCATGAGCTCGGAAGCAGTAAAGGTAGACAAAGAGTCAATGAGAAGCTCGGAAGCCTGTGGGAATTCTCGAATCGATAGGTGGTGTAATGCTCGGTAGACCTTGAGTCGATTACGCCTGTCCCAGTCTCCTCCGGCATCGATAAGTCTGCAAGTCAGCTGTGATCTTTGAGCCCCCGGGAGTCCAAGGTTACTCGAGAGATTTTGTGATGTTCTCCGTGACGAGTGTTGTGTCGAAGCTGAATAGCCCAAGCCTGATTTTGGCCATGACCAAATCTATCCTAGCTCCAACTCCAGCAGTCTTTTCTAGGGCCTCGTCAATTGCAGGTAGAGCTTTCTCCTGAACATCAGCCGTGGCCTTGCCACTCTTGACATACCTTATCTCCTATCCTGCAGTAATACATTGCCCGCGCTCTGAGCTGTTCCGAGATCTCGCTGTCTCCCTCATTCGTGATCGCCTCCTTCAACTTTGTATCGATCTCCTCCAAATGCGCCTTGTTCTTTTCCAGCAGAGTGTTGATTAGGTCCGATCGATCCGAGTTGATAAGCTGTAGATATGGTGCCATCTCTGGAACAGTCAGCATTCACACACAGAATTCGTCAGGGACAGTGAACGCACCATCTTCCTCGACGGCTTTCCAGAATGATGTGCTCGCTGAGTCCTTGAGCGATGGGACTGATGTAAGTTGGTACTGCCATGTTGGTACCTGCAAGTTTGGGTATGGTTGAGGAATGCTATCGTCTGACATTGTGGTTGGTGTATTGAGTATGAGCAGAGGATGGTTGGGTATACTACTACTACCTTACTGCTGAATGACGCTTACGCGAAGGTTCACACGTGGCTACTAAGTGAGACAAGCAAATAAGATACATAGTCGTTCTTTCTGCGCGTCCATCTGTTCTGTTCCTGTCTCCTCAGGAATCAGGAGGATAAGAGGTCGCGCTAGATTCCCATTCATCACTCACTCTCTTGTACACTACATAGACCGCCCACAATGATCCCTCCGCCGGTCTATCGGGCATACAAGGGCGCATCACCTCGTTCACGCTTGCTATACATCGCTGGCGGTGTTATATCCCTCTTCTTCCTCATTCACATACTGTTCCCTTCGTCTAACCGAATCCTATCGACAAAATCATGGACATCCGCTTCCAGTACCGTTTTACGGTCCAAGTTTCTACGCGCAAAGGCACAAGCTCCCAAACCACCCATCGTTCATCCCATTCCAGGGCTGATGGCTGATGCGCGTTTGGCTTTCGATCAGAAGATCGCCAGGCAAAGTAAATCGTTATCAGCCGCTGTGACCGAATACAATCGACGATATGGTCGAAACCCCCCAAAGGGATTCGATGAATGGTACGAGTTCGCCGTGGCGAACGGTGCTACTATCATCGACGAGTACGATGCCTTGGCAAAAAGCATGGAACCATTCTGGCTATTCTCAGGAGAAGAGGTCCGAAGACGATGTATTCAAGTTGGATATCTGCCCTCGGTCGATCTCGTCAGGGTGGAGGATGGAGAAACTAGGACTATCGATGTCAGCAAAGGATTCAGTGATTCGGAAGTTGGAGCTCGAGCAAAAGGTTTCCGAGTCATGTTGGAAAAGTTCCAGCACAAACTACCTAACATGGATTTCCCCATCAATGAAAAGGCAGAAGGGCGAATCTTGGTTCCTTGGGAGGAGAACTTGTACTCTAATTTGACTGCTGATTCATCGCGTGAGTCTTTGGTTACAAAGTCATGTAGAGGTTGCAGCTCATCTTAGTCGGTATCGAACACGTCCTTGGCGGAGAGTTTATTCCCGATTGGCGGAACGATGGTAACGTCTGGGAAGCTTATCGACGTACATGCGACCCATCGTCTCAAGCTCGTCGTCTATTCGGCTCCTTACGGGCACAATTGAAGGAAGGTCAAATCCCAATTTCGCGACTCGCAGATGCTGGTATCGTCTCCAACGCCCCAACCGATGAGTTCACATTCCCAGCCACCGTCGACGACACGTACGATTTCTGCGATCATCCTTGGGCTCATTACAATCAAGGTCACTTCTTCTCCGATTGGCGTACAATCCGAGCTCTGTATCCCATGTTCTCGCCTGCTAAAGGCGTGGGATATTCCGATATCATGATTCCCAGTCATTATTACTTTTCGTCAACCAAGCGGTATACATATGGATGGGATCCCGTGAACCAGATCATCAAGGATGTGGATGACATGGAGACCAAGTGGGAGGACAAATCGGATGATATCTTCTGGCGAGGTGCAACTACCGGTGGAGGAAGTAGTCCTCCCGGTTTCCTTGCCCAGTACCAGCGACATCGGTGAGCATTTTATACAAATGTGCAGACCACCTCTAATCCCAGTCTAATCAAGATGACGACCGACCATAGCGATGCCAACAAGACAGTCGTCTTTGCCGAGCCACCAGGAACCAACAACTTTATCTCTGCCTCTGTGCCCGTTGGAGAACTCAACGAGGATATCATGGATGTCGCTTTCACAAAAGCCGTCGGATGTACCCAGTATCCAGGTGGATGTGACGGTATGCGAAAAGAACATCGATTCGCCGATGCTGTCCCACTCGGAGAGAATTGGAGGCACAAGTATTTAATCGATATCGATGGTATGGGTTACTCTGCCCGTCTCTTCGCTTTGGTACGTCACCCCAAATCTCGGCTGAAGTGTGCTGACATGATCCAGCTTAAATCCGAGTCTGCCGTATTGAAATCGACTGTCTACACCGAGTTCTGTTCCGAATGGTTACAACCATGGGTCAGTCCACATCTAATCGTTTTCGTGCATCCCAACTGACAATCAGCTTCATTACATTCCTGTCTCGCAACTCTACTCTGAACTTTATAACATCCACGCATACTTTTCCGGCCCCTCCAAGGCCGTGACAAAAGCTCTGAACGGCACGACGAATGGATACCAAGCTTCAACAATGTCCACAAGGAGATTAGACGGAGATGCCGAACTACGCAAAGTCGCTTCTGCAGGTCGAGAATGGATGTTCAAGCATGGACGAAAGATTGATATGGAGAGTGAGTGATCTTGTCCACCAACCTGTATATGGACTAATGACAGTCTACGTATACCGTTTGGCTATAGAATGGGCCCGTCTGAACAGTGACGATAGGGATGCCATGACCTACAAGTCTTAGGCCCAGATGATTTTTACTTTATGCATAGGGATTATAGATAGCAATCTAGCTCTACTCATCGTCCGACATCAATTCTGCTAATTCTGCTTCTTCCTCGGCTGTCATTGCTGATTCCTCTTTTTTCTTTTCGTACACCAGCGGTTTCGGTTCTAACAGATCTGTCCATCAGCAATCCTTCCTCAATCGACATGATAAAGCTTACCCTGCAAAGTCCACCTCCGCAAAGTACCATCTAGACTCGTCGAAATAGCCACCCACCCCTTACCCTTCACTCCGCCTAAGCTCTTGATAGAGGAGATCTCTCCGCAATGTCCTTCAACAGTAGATATGGTCTTTGGGGCTTCTCCAGGTAGACTTGAAGCATCCCATATTTTCAGATCCTCATCCTCGCCTCCAGATACCACTAATTCTCTGTTGCCCAGCGTCAAGCTGGTCAGGGATTTGTGATACCTCTTCTGAGTTAATATATGTTGTTTTGTTGAATCGCTAAATGGGTGGAAAATGACATTCTTGTCCATCGATACTATACGTCAGCTATTAATCGAGATGCTGAACATACCACTCCATAACCCATCCTCAACGACATGTAAACAACTGATACTCGTTTCGTGTCCTTTCCAGTCCTTGATATACTTCAATCTTCCAGCTTCAATCTCCCACTCTTTGATGACCCCCATCGAATCAGCTGTCCAGATTGTCAAGTGGCCTGTTTCATCGACTCTCCATGCCGCACAGTCGACAGGTCTCGTATGCTCCTTGATTGGAAGTGTCGACTTTGGCAGGCCTCCATCTCGTAAAGGTGTGAGATCCCATAAGCGGATTGATCGGTCTGAGGAGGTTGTGATCAAGTAGGGGGTTGTGCCGGGAATAATCGTTAATGATTTCACGAAATCGGTATGTCCTTGTAGCTGGTGCTTGAGCTCTCCCGTCTGCGGTTTCAGCTTCGACAGCTCTGCCAATTGGATAGAGAAAATAGCAGAGGCTTACTGTAGCATTCCAGACCCTTACAGTCTTATCCCAGGAGGCGGTGAATAAAGCTAACCAACTTCCAGTATCCCAAATAGCAAGTGAAGTCACAGGTCCTTTATGTCCTTTATACACCCTCTTAGTCTCGCCAGTCTACCATCAGGATTGCCTTTACACCTAATCGAGTAGTCGAGTAATGACATACCTCAAGATCAAGATGCCTAGCAAGCCAACCAGATTCTGCTGTCCAGGCATTCGGCCAAATTACTTGAACATCCAAAATCTTGCTCGACACCGTTATGGGATTCCCAATATCCTGGGACGCCGCGATTTTAAGCTTCCTCTGGGCAGCCGCATCAAGTTGCTGATTCGTCTGAAACAACAGACCGGTATCTGCCGTCTGCATCTGGGTAGTGGTGATGTGGAGGTATGATGAAGTATCAAGTGGACATGAATTTGTGCGACGCGTCTCATTTCGTCCATTTCGTCGCGGCGGAACATGACCCAGACTTTTGGGAGAAATGCATAGTAGTCGTGCTGCTAATAACTAGGTCTCTCAAATCGTCCCCTGGCAGCACTCTGCTCCTTCCCTACATTGTCCTGAGGCTGACCTTGCTGCTCGTTTCTCTCGGTATTATTTGCTTCCTGCCCTCGATTCGTTTCCGCCATTTCCTCATCTCCATTCGACACTGTAGCCGGGTCTACTACGAACTGGCGACCAGGCGCCCACCAATATTGTGGATATTTGCGTCTTCCGATATTATTGATGATCATTGCCCATCCGAATATAAGGCATGTGGAGGCGATGACGCCTGGAACGAACCGCCATGAAAGACGAACTGCTTTTGCATCAAGTGAAGCAATAAGAGCGGTCGCACCTCCTCTGCACCGTCAGCTATACATGTGAAGCTGGAGAATAGGAGAGCTTACGGAGGATGGACAGTGCCAGTAATGGTCATTACCAACATGGCTGTCGCCATACACAGAGCCCCATTGATGAAAGTCGCTGGATGAAATCCCGTATTCTCTAGGTGGTCGATATAAGCGGGATCCTTGACAAACAGTCTAGTAATGGCAACGCCGACGATTGCGCTGAATATCTGACCTCCGAACACATTCCGAGGTTGTGATAATGGTGATTCTACAGCACCATAGATCAAGACAGCTGTAGCGCCGAATGAAGCGACTATCAGAGGGGAGTGAAAGGTATCTCGAAAAGCGGTATGCGTAGCCATTATCGATTCGATCAAGAGGATACCAACAAAGGATGCGATCCAGCCAAGCACCCATACTTCATATTTCATGGGAACCGACTTCATGAAGGATAGAGGGGGTATTGGATCATATGGGCCTTTCTCCGCTTTTCGGAACCCGACAAAGCGGGCAAGCCATGATGGTAGTCGAGCTCGATGGTCTTGCTTGAACAAGAACCGATTTTTGGTGGGCGCCTCACTCCCTGGTCGTCGTTGTCGATTGCGCTTTCGAAATGGCGAGTGAGCTATAGCGCGTTTGATAGCATCAATCGAAGACGGGCTATCGTCACGCCGCGTATCGTACTCCGGTAGTCCGCCGAATCTGTCCGTCATGTTGTTAGGATTGTTGATGATTGTAGAGGCATGACTAGTGATTGAGAGACAAGGGGTTTGGATGATGAAATAGACTGGATAGCCTCATAGCCGAGGGTCAGCCGAGCATCGGCATCTTCGTCACGCCTGCTTCGATTTAACACGATAAATAGGCATGCCGGCTGATTACTGGATTATTCCCGCTTTATCCGGGTCGTCGGAAGGTTTACGGGGGTTCCACGGGGGTTAGGCATCATCTTCGCGAAGCCAAGCAAGTACAAGAACCAGCCTGCATCGTGACTCCGAACCCCTTTCTTACAGACTCAACAACTAAATCATCATGCCAGCACCACTACTCACAGATATCTACGTCGCAGACCCTTCGGCTCACTCCTTCAACGGTCGAATCTACGTCTACCCCTCTCATGACCGAGAGAGCAACATCCAATTCAACGACCGAGGCGATCAGTATGATATGGCCGATTACCATGTTGTCTCCATGGACAAGGTCGGTGGAGAGGTGATTGATCATGGAGTCGCCATGAAGGTCGAGGATGTCAAGTGGGCTAGTAAGCAATTGTGGGCACCTGATGCTGCCAAGGGCAGCGATGGTAAATACTACCTGTATTTCCCAGCCAGGAACCAGGAAGGTGAGTACATCGGTAGAGGAGATTGCAACGATGCTAATAATATAGGTATCTTCCAGATCGGTGTAGCCGTTTCCGACAAACCAGAAGGTCCATTTACCCCCGACCCCGAGCCCATCCCTAAATCCTTCTCTATCGACCCTGCATCGTTTGTCGACGAGGATGGCGAGGCATACCTCTACTTTGGCGGTATCTGGGGTGGACAACTTCAGTGCTATTCCTCTCCATCCGGAGGCAAATTCGACCCGAGCATGGATGGACCACACGAGCCTTCCGGTCCCGGCAAGAAAGCACTTTTACCTCGAGTCGGCAAGCTGTCGAAAGATATGCACACTTTCGCCGAAGAAGTCCGAGAAGTTCAGATCGTAGACGACAAGGGGGAGCTTCTAGGCGCCGACGATCATGAACGACGATTCTTCGAAGCTGCTTGGATGCATAAGCGAGATGGAGTATACTACTTCTCTTACTCGACCGGTGACACCCACTTTATCGCCTACGCTACTTCGGATTCACCATATGGGCCTTTCAAATACCGCGGGACAATCTTGGAGCCCGTTGTAGGCTGGACGACGCATCACAGTATCGTCGAGCACCAGGGCAAATGGTTCTTGTTCTACCACGATTGCGAGTTGAGCAAGGGTGTGGATCATTTGAGGAGCGCCAAAGCAGTCGAGATCTTCTACGACGGACAGGGTGGCATTCTCCCCGCCAGGCCTCAAGCGTAAAATATGACCAGCTTACTGTATCTACTATCATGCATGGAAGTTGACTTGACTCTAAAATTGATCTAAACTCGGCGGACGGCGGCGGTTTTCATCACTTCAGATCGACTGACCATATTCACATCTCGCGCCATCATCCTCTCCTCCAGCACTTTTGGGGGCCAGACGACGAGGTAGATGATGGCGAATAACAACATAGGCAAGGTGTCCAGGGTGTAGAAGGCGGCTTCGCTATGCGCAAGACTTGACCCTGCTCCAGCAGTATACTCCGCGACTCGATAACAGGATCGAATCTACCATGATCAGCTTCAACTACGAGACACTGGCACGTCACTCACCAACATGAAAACACACGATAAGCCGATTGCGAGGTAGAGTGTGGTGATCGAAGTCAGAGTAGGATTGGTATGTGAACCTCTCCATCCACCAGATTTCCTCTTTGAGCTGAGGGTCAGCTGCTAAATACATTGGAGGGGTCTGACCTACATCCTGTACCCAAAGATCCCGTACACAACCACCGTCAAGAGGAAGAAGACCAACTGGACCCAAAGTCCAGCTGTCACATGCTAGCTTATCAGCATGTCCAGCTTAGATGCTTGAATGAGACCTACTATTTGGCCGATCCTCACAAGATCGCCAAAGGTGATTGTCAAGGCAGTCCCAGCTAGCTGAGCGAGTACACAAACGACGTCCATTAAGATGAAGGTGATCTTGAATGCTCTGATATTGAAGAGAATACAATCCTCTGCTCCCATTTCAACCGCCAGCTTGGGAAGGAGTATATCGATCTCCGCCAGGAAGGCACATGGGGAGAGGAGAATGAACTTCACATGAGCTGGTGCTTTGGGAGAATAGGAAGCTGCCTACCAAAGTCTCGAAGAGCCATGACCAGGCAGAAATTCCATTTCGACGACTGAAACGGGCAATATAACCAAATGCCATGAATGTACAGCCGATATTGACTGGTCGCATGTACTTCACTCGGGGCTTCCCCTCTTTGTAGTATCCTGTCCTTGAGCTTCGGCTCGAGTATCCTTGGGAATTGACTCACGGTACCAGAGAGCAATAGCCACCCCTAATAAGACAAGGAAAGCGATGATAGCGGCAGGTCCATTTGGATCGTATAGTGCACTGCATATTCAGTGATGGAGAGGGAACCAAGACCTACATTGCCCCATTCACAGTATCGTTGATCCTCTTGTTTAACATTTTGAGTTTCAGCTCGTTTGCAGATCTCTGTGCCTAGATGAGGATCTGTGTGTATGATCACAAAGTCTGTGTGTTTACCCGGTAGATCTGAGTGTGTGTGGTCACGGGATAGGGGGGGGGGGGGGAGGGCTGGGTTCCTCGGGAGATCTGTGTGTATGTTCACGTGGTGAGGAGGGGGTCGTCCTCAGAAGATCTGTGTGTGTATACAAGGGATCTGTGGACGGATCAAAGGCAGCTAGAGTAGTGATGCATGATTC
>Ga0265797_10003022_pt1 | contig 27423 bp, 19 predicted proteins | sample P2T30metagenome_FD_192433 | JGI IMG/M metagenome (GOLD analysis project Ga0265797, IMG submission 192433) | Plant litter microbial communities from East Loma Ridge, Irvine, California - P2 T30 | ecosystem: Environmental > Terrestrial > Plant litter > Unclassified | place: USA: California... | reverse complement strand
TAACCAAAAAAAAAAACCCCCATTAATGTATAAGAAGTAGTAATAATAGAATTGGTGGGGTTAGTTGTTACAGAATGGGAGGCGTGATGAAACTCTGTACAGAAAAGGGGTTATCGAACGGAAGAGAAAAAGAAGAACACCCTGAAAATGCCATGAATGGAAGCTGCTGCTGCTGGTGGTGGTGGTGGTGGTGCTGGTGGGAACTCTAGCCTGCTATGAGGACCCAAAGGAGGAAGACTGCGAAACGTTAGCATCTCGTCACCGCACAGAGCGTACCAGGAGGCAGTGAACCACTCACAAATCATCAAAACACCAAACATCTTCGCCACCAACCACCGATTCCCTTGCACGCGGCCCCAATACTTCATCAACTCCCGCTGCGCGCCCTCGACATTATCCACCACGTCGTCGGTGTTCGCGTCGATCCGCTGGATCTGCTCCGCTTGCTCGGACACCATCGTCGCCAGTTGTCCGAAAATCCCGCCGAGGTCTGCGATTGTGCGCTCGATGGCCTCGATGGCTTCGCCGCGCTGCTGGATGTAGCTGTTGCTGCTGCTGCCTTCTTCCATGATTTGTAGCTGTTGTTGGGATTGCGGGCTGTTGTTGTACAAGGGTGAGCCGGAAGAGGGGTCGAGGGAGAGGACGTCGTTTTGGTGCGATTGTTGGGCGCTGCTGCCACCGCCGGGGGTGCGGCTGCGCGAGGGCGGTTGGTAGAGAGGGCTGTCTGAGCGGTCGCCGGGCGCGGCGAGGTGGGATTGGGGGCCGGATTGCTGGGAGACGGAGGAGACGAAGTTGTCTTGTCGGGAGCGCGAGGCTTGGATGTTCTTGGTGCGGACTTCGAGGACTTCTTTGAAGTTGACGCCGACGTCGGCGAGCTTGCCTTGCAGCAGCATGACTACGTTCTTGTTGTGCTCGCCTTCTTGGTTGGCGGTGGTGTTGGTGCTGCCGCCGCGCTGGATGGTCTGCAGGTTGCCGATTTGCTGGTTGAGGCCGGCGAGGTCTTGCTTGATCACGTAGGTGAGCTCGGCGATTTCGACGGGTCGGTCGTCGAAGAGGGTCTTGCGCTTTGCGAGCTCGCCTAGGCGCTGCAGTTTGCCCATTGTCGCTGAGATGCCGCGGCCGATGGCTGCGGCGTTGCGCGCAAACTCGGAGCGCTGCTTGCGCGTGGGCGGTGTCGCGGCGCCATTTTGGAGGAGTGGTTGGGCTTGGGGACCGGTTTTGCGTTGGCGCGCGAGCGTCTTTTGGGCTTGTGAGAGGATGGAACGGAATTCGGGGGTGCGGTCTTGGATGGAGGAGGCCATGGCTGGCAGCATGGGTGCGCGGAGGCGCGGATAAGAGAGTTGTACGGCGTACGCGAGAGGCCTATATGCAGGAGAGGGTGAGGATGCGATTGTGTTGTTGGAAGGTCTCGAAGGAGTAGATGAGCGGCCAGGTGTTCTTTGAGGGCAGTAAGGATGGCTGGTGTTGCGCTGGATTGGATGTCGGGTAAGTGGTGGTGGTGTTGATGTTACTCCTGGGGTATGCGGAGAGAGAGTCGGGGTAGCTGTGGTGTGTCGGGGAGTTAGTGGTGGTGGTCGAGGCCGAGGCGTGGGAAAAGGTTGTTGCTTTGAAGGACGTCTAGCCTGGCCGTGGATGCGCGCAGCAGCACCCCCAAGCCAGCATCCCTGCACGGTGGCGCAACTTTAATCTGCCTTATGTAAGATTATATATTATTTTGTTACTTGTCCCATTGGATTATCGTATCCTTGCTGGATGTAAACTGCAGACTGCATGTTCACGGACATTTCGTTGCGCATCGAGCGATCTGCTCAACCAAGTCTTTGTTGATTCTCACCTACCAATGCTAGCAAGACTCGTTGCTGCATTTCTCAAGGCAATCGATCAAAGAACTTCTAGAAAGATGCTTACTGCTCATGAAGAAGCTCACACCTCTAGTCTATTACGCATTGAATTTGACGTGAGGATGTAGTGGTGTTCGATACAGCGACAAATGAATGCTGCCATGGCACGACATGAAAGCATCAGGCGATTGCTCTGCGACTGCCAGTCTTCAGTGGCGTAGCCGTTTGTATCAAATATCCGCGCGATCCAACCAATTGTGTCCGATGGTGGCACTGGTAGGAGGGCGTTTCTCTGGTGAAACACGACCGTTGCACTATGGTGCTCAATGAGATGACCCCGCGTGGGTGGAAGAAAACAAAGGGCAGGACACGAGGAGCTGCTGCGGGTGTGAAGCTGATGGGGGCATGCATGCGTATGCGTTGCCTTGCCTGTGGCGGAGCAGAACGTCCTACGCAAGCAAGCACTGCAGGCAATGCCTTCATCCATCACCAAGCATGAGTCGAGTATATACAGTATATGTCGATGAATAATAAGTTATATATCCACAAGCCACAGCTCATCACCAAAAATAAAAGTAATCAAATCACCATCCATCATCATCATCATCTCCCTCCGGCACGTGCATCTCCATCAAAACTAACTTAGGCGCAATCGGTGGCATCTGCCATCTATAGGCCCGCGCCCGCACCACCCGCCCAAACCAAGTTTGGAGCACCCCTGTACACGAAGCTTGGACGGGCAACATCATTCGCCCTCGCATCATCCACCACATACCTGCTCCAGCCCGTCACTATCTATCCCTCGACCGCTCGCCCACCTTCTCGCGTAGTCTGTCAATCTGCTGGACACATACTAATCACCTAATATCTACTAATCACCACGCCCACTACGCGCGCCGCCACTACATACATTCCCGCTCGAAACACCTGTCCCTCACCCCCAGTAACCTCAGGCTTGCCCTGTACGATGGGATCTCATTAGGCGCAAATACTCAGCAAATCGATCATTCAGTCGACTATCATGTCGCAGCCTAGCCAGAATCCCAGCCAGCAGCCCATTTCTTTCAAAACCGTCCCAGGCCGCAACCGCACGCAGAAATGGACCCAGGCCAAGACAAACAATTACGATGGAGACGATTGGGGTGGATACGATGATTACGACGATTATGGAGGATACTCAGAACCATCGAACACGCAGCAAAACTCAGGCCCGCAGCTGCAGCGGCAGTCCAGCTTCGACCGCGGCGTGGATACTGAGAGGCGGCAGTTCAGCTCCGGCACTGCAATATATGAGCCGGAACACTATACCAGTCCCACTGGGAGCGGTAAAGGAGCAGTCCAGGATGGAAAGAGCCCAGAGGATACCCGTCGGCGGATGCGAGAGTTTAGCAATCCAGGCCAGGTTCCACAGCCTTTGAACACACCTCGCAGTCCAGTGACGCCTGGCAGTGTGGATCGACCGCCGAGGAAAAGCAGTCTTGGGGGCAGCCCTGCGCCGGGTGTACGAGCCGTGCCTGCAACTACATCGCCACCTTTGGATAAGCCGTTGCCATTCGTCCGTCCAAGCGATATCTACAAGCGAATGGAGGAAGAGCGGCAAAAGGAAAGGCAGTCGATGGACTCAGGAAGACCGAGCACGGATGCATTGCAGAGGGAAATGGGCTCGCCTTCAGTCACTCAGCATACCCTTCATCGCAAAAAGAGCCAGGAAAGTCTTCCGTCAAGCTCGGGAAGGCGACCAAGCTTGGAGCCTGTGAGCGAAATTGAGGCCCCCAAACCTACCTCACCGGACCTCTCACTGCCTGCAGTTACGGGACATTCGACGCCTGCCATGGCCATCGCCCAGCCATCAATTCCGCCTACGGAAACATCGGATCAACATTCCCTCAGACCGTCAGACAGCAGCCCAAGACTTCCCCCAGTCAGTCGAATCTCCGGCTTTGGTAGCTTCATGCCGCGTGACGATGAAGAGGAACGTATCAGCGCTACGGGTCTTGCTGCATCCACTGCTGCAGCTAATGCCGCAGCTTCTGCTTTGTCTTCTGGCTCGCGCGACATCACTCCTACTATGCCTACGCACCAATATTCCGACAACCACAATCAAACAACTCAGGCAAGTGATCCAGCAGCAGAGATCGCAGCCGAGCGTTCGACTGGTGCTCCGGTAGAGCAGCTTGGCAGAAGCGCAGACGAACATTGGGGTGGACTGTCGCACCAGCCATCAGCAGGTTTCCGCTCAGTCGTGCACAAAGCGTTTGATAACCAGGGCGACAGTTCTGTCCCTGCTTCACCAATCTCGCGCGATACCACGCAGTCTGGGATTGGTAGAAGTGACACCAACTCTACTCGCTCTATCAGCCCGATCATGTCTCGTGTTCCTTCTGTTGCAACTACACAGCAAAGACAACAAGAAAGGGATGCCGTTGTGCCTTCGATCGCTGAAGAGACACCTCTTGAAGTTGCAAAATCACGACCTTCGCACGATTCCACTGCGCCTCCAATCACGTCCAGGCCCAGCATCATGCGAAAGCCCACGCCGAACCACAGCAGAAACGTGAGCTCGGAGATTCCTGGCTTTACACCCGGATACAGGAGAAGCATGGACACGCCGTCGCCTAACAATTCGCCGGCGCGCACCCCCGGGCTCGGAGACACTGACACTCGCCGACTCAGTGGACCAATGTCCGCTGTGACTGTCAACGACCCCGAAGCTCCTGATGTCGATCCTTCGGCTTCTGAAATGCCCTCAGCTACCCTTGAGCCGGTTGAGACACCTCTAGAGACTCCAGATTCGATTTTCCCAGGAGCAAGTGGCCCAGAAGTTGTCAAGCCGCTACCCACGACTGGCCGAGGAAGGAGCGGTACGGACTACAGTGTTCGCGAGTCCGATCTAGCTCTTGAAGCCAAGACTTCTGGCGAAAACAGTTCGTCTGTAGCAGAGGCGGTGACCATGAACCAGAATTTATTCCTCGACACGCATCCAAGCAACCCAAGCTCGCCCACTATTCGCTCACCAACAAGCTTTGCGCGTCCGTTCCCACATCCAGCCACGTCCGGAAGTGGCCGAAGCAGCCCTGCTGGCAACAGCCGCAGCCGGGTGCGCAACATGGTTGACCAGTTCCACCAGATTGATGAGGACTCCAAAAGGAATAGTGTTGCTTCTGCGATGTCCTCGAAGTCGTCCTGGAGCAACTTTGGCGCCGATGATGAGGTGACGCCTGGTTTAAATCGTAGAACAACCGGAGGATCTGCCCTTTCGCAGCAAAACCCTGGCAGCCCTGCTGATGGTGCTATGTTCCCTGCTTACGACCAAGCTGGACAGAACACGTCGACCACACGAGCTGCGACATCGCCTACAAGGCCTGCTACTGAAAGGCTTGACAGCTTCAAGCCGCATCTGCCGGGCGAGTGGATCAGTGCTGCACCGACGCCTGCGAGCGAAGTACCCGATCCTGCTCTGGACGTTGAGAGAGGACGTGACCAGACAAATAGAGACATCACTCCGATCGCGCCGCCCACTCTGAAGGGGACATCGGTAGCTTCTCCTGAAGAAGAGGTCGACCTGACACCTACCACCCGCAAAACGAAGTTGCATGGACGTGATTCTTCCGCGGACATCGACCAGTCGCAGAGTGCGTTGGCTGCTGTTAAGAACGCCGGCGCCGCACTCGGCACAGCATTTATATCTTCTGCTGGCTATGGGCATCAGACTCGAGACTTTGCGGACAAAAGAAATGCCGCGCCTGTCGATGTGCCTGAATTGCGACCTCATCGTGAGACGGGAAACATTGAGCATCTCAATCTACCCATCTTGAGGCGCGGAGACAGCGATGCGCCATCCGATGGAACTAATAGTGTTGCAGACTCAGTGCCGCCCACACCGCCTGCCAAGGACACACCCCTGCCACCTGGACAGACTTCGGATGCTGGACCTGGTGTAGGCAGACCTGTAAGCAATTACTTTGCCGGTGCATCATCGGACACACCGGATGCTGTGGCTCCACTGAGTTTCGGCAAGCAATCCCCAAATCAATCCCGCGACTCTACTTTCACCAGACCCACTGTACTCCCTACTCTGTCTACTGACACCAGGGCTACTGACTTCGAAAGTGACCGCCTGCGGAAAGACATTTACCGATCTCTTGGCGAGGACAAGATGGCCGAAGCCAAGCGTGAGAATAATCTCGAGGACACTCACCGAACGCAAGACGCTCTTGACGCCCCAGATAACGAGCGTCGAGTTGCCGGTGGACAGTCTGCTCTGCCACCAGCGGAGGTCAAAGCTTCGGACGCCCGTAGTGGTCTACCCTCTCAGTCAAGGCCTGGTCTCCTGGGTCAGCGCTTTTCTTGGGAGAACCGCTCTACAGATGGCTCCGATCGGTTGTACGCTCCCATGGCTGTTGTGGGCGAAACCAAAGGCGATGAAGATAGAGAGAGCTATGAACGACCCAGGTCTAATCAGGGCCTCCACGTCGTGAAAACTCAAGTGGTGGCAGACTCAGAGCCCAGCACTGCGGACACTGACAAGCAAGATGAGCCTCACTTCATGCTCAATGAAGCAGCTGACGCCGAGAAAAGGCTTTCTTCTGGACTACCAATTGGCACAGCTGCACTCGCACTCGGCAGCCAAGGTAATGACGCTTCGAAAGATGCGGTAAGCCCGATTGCAGAAAGCCCTGAACACTCCTCTGACGGTCTCGATAACCTGGCACCTACACCCATGGTCGAGGATGTCGATGAAGCAGCCCGGACCGCCGAACCACTGTCTCCGGTTGTGCCTACTGAAGAAGGCTCGCCAGCTTTGCCCTCTCCATCTACCGCAACAGCCAAGCCTTCTGCGGCAGCTCACAGCAAAATTCCTGCGTTCCGCGATCTGGCCGCGATCAAGAACACCGATGATCGCATCGCCGCCTACGAGACTACCCGTCGTCGATTCGCTGACATGAACACCGGCCTCTCCGGCTGGCTCTCGGGAATGCTATCGGCTCACCCTGAATACGCCAACGCTGGGAGCCAGAAGTATGAAGGTCCTGCCGTCATCCAAACAGCCGGCCTAAGCAACACCATCTCCGGCTTGGGAGGAACAATCAGAGGCGCCAGCCACAAGCACAGCCCCTCCATTCTCAAGATCGGCGGCGAGCGAAAGGCCAGCACAACCAGCACCTCTGGCACTACACCAACCACCGCGTCTTCCAGCACTCACCAGGACGTCGAGAAGATGCAGGCTAAAGGCAAGGACTTCATGAAGAGCGCTGGCGCTGGCGCCAAGGGCTTGTTCGCGAAGGGCAAGAGTCGCTTTGGGAGAAGTGGTGAAAAGGTAGAGTAACCCTCCTTTCTTTATTGCATTGCACTCCTTCATCATCACGCTGCTACCTTTTCTCGATGTTTGACAATGTTTTATGGATCTTGTTGTTGGCGCTTTTCTGAACTTTGCAAGAAATGACGGCATGCTGAGTCTCGCTCTTTCTTCTACGTCTAGGAATGAGAAACGATGATAACTCTCTTGACGTTTTCTCGGGCGAGGAGGGGACTTTGTCTCGCAGCGTTGCGGTTGGCTGGCTCGGCTTTTTGTTCTTGAGCGTGTTGGCGGTGGTTGTGGCTCGACGATACCCCCAGCATTCTGTTGACTTTCTTCTTCTTCTAATCTTCTTTTCTGTGATCTTTTCTCGGGATGTAGCTTTTTCTTTTCCTTGGGACGACCGCTGATGACAAAAAAACTTTTTTCTTACTCCAACTCATCTCCTCTCACACATTTATCCTTCACAAACTTCTTCTCCTCACACTTCGATCTTCATCACTTTTTTGGGAGGAACGCACGCTCATGTAAGTTCTTCTTCTCTAGGGCTCCTCTTCTACTTCCTCCTCCCACGTCCCTTCTCCTCTTGTCATCGCTCCCGCTTTCGCTACCCCTGTCAACGACTCCTCTTCGTCCAAGAATCTGCCCAGCAGTACTGCTTCGCACCAAGCTTCTACCTCCACCGTCACCAATACAGAGAAGACAACAACACAAACACCAGCAGCAGCAAACCCTCCCTCTCGTCCTATTACTCCAACTGCTTCGCAGACGGTGAGTGTTGATAATAATGAAACTGACCGCGATGGCCCTGCTGCTGCCGCCGTCGCGACCGCCGCCGAGCGCCCGCGTTCGGTGTTTGGTCGTTTGCGTGATGTTTCGAGGTCGAATACTAGATCTAGGTCGAGGTCGAATAGTATTGTTTTTGGAACGGGCTACAACGCCGCCACCAAAAGCCCAGCCCCCTCGCGCCCTGCCTCACGAGCAGCAAGTATCATCCTCGGCCGCGGTGCCAACGAGACAGAGCAAGTCCCCCCCATACCTCTGCCTGCGCCTGCGCCCGAAAACCCAACCACCACTCCAGCTCCCGGCCCGAGTTCAGGTTTAGGCCTAACCTCCCCAACCGCGCCTTCGGCCTCCCCCCTCGTCATGCCCGGCCCAGAGGACCGGCGCCGCGAAGCGTGGGAGGACGACGACGCGGAGGTTGGTTATGGTAGTGGTTGGCGCGATGAGCATGGCAGGTTGGGCGTGCTGCCTAGTCCGTCGGTGCAGGAGAGCGTGGGGCCGGCGTCGCCCGGGAAGGCGAGGAAGGGGAGCTGGATTGGGGAGGTTGTTGAGGCGCCGGTTGTGGTGGAGGAGGATGTGGAAGGGTGGAGGCTGCCGGAGCCGGCGGAGCAGGTGGAGCGGGGGGTTGTGAAGCCTTCGACTGCGGACTCGAAGCAGCAGGATGAGTCTGTGGGTCCTAAGGATTCGACAGCAGTGCCTGCTGCGAATGTGGATGAGACACCTAGTGCTTCGGAGCCGGATGCGAGACGCTCTTCTCTCGACAACAGCAAGGTTCGTCGACCGTCTGTCAAGCATGCTCAATCACGGAGCGCTTCTTCCGCTTTCCCTGCTTCGACTGCGCCTCGTCCGCAGCCAGAGAGGAAGTTCAGCGCTCTTGACCAATTGCCCAGTCAGCAACGACGAAGGCAGTTCACGCCAGTTGCCACACCGCGGAGAATGAGCCTGGCTGACGGTGCTGCTCCTGCTCGTGCTCCTGAGCCTCTACCAAACTTCGCGCCAATGCAGAATCAGACCTCGCGCACGCAGGGGAACAGTGACTTCCTCGCCGACGTGAGGCCTTCGCCAACAAAGGCATCCCGTCCTTCAACCCCTGCGAATTGGGATAAGCTCAGCGCTGTCTCTTCGCCCAAAGCTGTGGACGACGCTGCTTCGAGGAGGTCTTCTGTGTCGAGCTTGGGCAATCCCCAGAGCCCGGATACGGTTATTATACCTGGCGCTGCGTCGAAGCGGCAATCTGTTATTGGAATGCCGACTTCGACTTTGGATAACACGGTGGATGACGGCCAGCCGCGTAGTGTTTCGCCTTTGCATTTCGAGGGAAATGCTACTGGTCCAAGGACGCTGACTATGGAGCCTGAGAGTATGGTTGGCGGTGGACGATCTCAGGACAGTGATTTCATGAATCGTGACTATCGACCAGACCAAGGGGCTGAGCAGCGCCCGATGTCGTACATGCCTCACAGCAGGAGATCGAGCGGCGTTATGGCGCAGGATACGATTGACGTCACTCAGTCTGGCAAGAGGTATTCTACGGCCAGCGGTATGGCTGACTATCCTGTGCCGGGCGCTTTCCCTTACCCACAACAGCCTTCGCAGCCGGCATCACGAGCCCCGTCGATCAAGCAACCTCCCAGCGAGTACGACAAGCTTCGTTCTCCCCAAGCTGGCGATGCAGACCCAGTTGTTGGCGAGAGCTCTTCGAAACACTCCTCTGGCTTCTTCCGTGACCCCGATGTGTCGGCCGCAGGGGGTCCAGGCGCAATCCCATCTCCCAGTAAACTCGACGCGAACTACGACGGCCTCATCGACCCTCAGGTCGACCAAATCGCAGACGACATCGCCAAAGCCGAGCAGCCGCAGAAGAGACGTAAGAGCGGTATCATGGACAGTTTCCGGCGTGCTTCGACTTACTCGAGCGCGAACGCCAGCAGGCCCTCTTCTCGCGAAGGAGCGGCGAAGGGTACTGCCAGTGCTAACGAGAGTGCGCTTGCTAAGTCTAAGACGCTCAAGAAGCCGCAGCGCACGGCGTCGTCTGCTGTTGAACCGCCTAAGAATAAACGCTTCTCGGGTTTGGGGTCGTTGTTCCGTAGGTCGAGTACGATGACTCCGAGGACTGGCGCTCCGGTGGGTGCGCAGGCTGCGAACTCTCAGACTGCGAGCCCGGTGACTCCTAAGGCTTCGAAGAAACTTACTAAGACTCAGCCGCCGCAGCAACAGCAACAGCAGCAGCATTACACGCAGCCGCCAGCTAACTATTATGTGGGACCGCCCCCAGGGAACTACGCCGGGCATCCGGGCCAGGGACAGCAGATGCTGCCTCATTACTGGCAACAGCAACAGCCACAGCCGCAGCAAATGTACGCTGAGCCTGTTATGGCGAGCTCGCCGTATCAGCCGCAAATTGCAGCGATAGCGGGTCCTCAACGTCAGTCTGGCTATTATCAGCAAGGTCCGCCTCAGGCACAGTATCAGCAGTATCCGCCACAAGCAGCAAACCAGCAATACCAGAATTCGGTGCCCAACTCCCGGACGCATAGCCTGGTTGGTAGTCCAGTGAGCGAGCAGGCTGCACCATTCGAATACTATGGAAGCCCGCAAGGTCAATCAGCCCAGCCCATGCCACAACCGCGGAGATTGCACAGCGAGGGCCATTGGAGGCGTGATACCGTTCCTGGAATCCCCGAGGCGAACAGTCCAGTGGACTCTTCGAAGGGGACTTCGGTAGCGCCAGCGCGATCCTACACGGACGGTCACGTCGAGTCGGCTTCTGCTCAGGGATCTCCGCAGCAGCAGGCGCAGCCTGTCCCGTCTCGTCCTACTGTCGATACCAGACAATCATCCACTTACTCACAAAGTTCCGTGGTCAGATCGCCGGCAATGGCCCAGATTCCTGATAACTTCCCTCAAGCTCCGGGCCGTCAGGACTACCAAACGCAGTATTGGCAACACCAGCACAGGCCTCAGCGGGAGCCATTGCTTCCACATTTGCAAACACAAGCGCCTCCTGCGAGCGTGCCAACCACGGGTGTTGGCTCCATTGACCAGCAGATGGCTCGCTCGCCTGCCAAGGACTACCACGATCAGCAAACGCCTTGGTCTGTCAGCCTACCGCAAGACGGCTCGAACAGACAGCCAAGCGGACCGTCCTGGACACAGCAGCCGCAAAGCACACCACCTCAACAACAACAATATACAGGCCCACCTGCTGCCGCTCGAGGCGCCATACGCACCCAGTCCCATCCCCAGGGATACCAAGACCAGTACAGCTCTATGACACCATACTATTTCGTCCCGCCGCAGCAATCGCAGAACACAGCACCACCACAAGTACAGCAGCGCCCGCCTCACTACGGTGACCAAGTCTCAAGCCCAACAACCTACACAACCACCTCCCCACACCAACCCTCCAGCCCTGCGCCCTACTCCCGTGTCTCCCCGCAAGGCTACGAATACTCCTCTCCCGAGCAATACCACCACGGTTACGCGCAAGAACAGCAGCAGCAGCGGCAGCAGCAGCAGCAACCTCGCCAACAAAACCGCTACTACAGCCAAGTCGCACCGAGATCTGCAGGCCCGGGACCGGGACCACAGAGACAGTACAGCCAAAACGACCAGGGTCGCCCGCTGACCTATCAGCGTACGGCGTCTGGATATTCGGGCAGGAGGGATGATGCTGGGGTGAGCGAATCTGAGATTATGAATATGAGAGGGGCGAGTTATCCGGGGCAAGAGTGGATGCCCGGGAGGGGATGAGGTGGTGGTGGATGCATAGCAGGAGGAGTTTTTTTGTTTAGCGTTTTGTTTTGTTTCTTTTTTGGTTTGATGAGTTGTATGTTTCATGATTTTTCTTGTTTGATGCGTGTATGTAAAGGACGAGATCTCGTAATATGTATGCTCTGGATATAGTAGGCTGGCATGGCGTGGCGTTGGGGAGTTTGTTCTTGTTTGGAGGGATTTCTCGAGATACATATACATATTTGTGCAAAGGATGCGGATAGCAGCATACTTTCGATTTTCCAAACGTTTTCGGCTGTATCGCTTGTAATCGTCGTGGTGTATGCATTTGTAATTCGAAACCATCATCTTACGATTCGCGGTGGGGCTTTGTCGGAGGAATTGGACTGAAGTTTAACAGTTGGCTGGCGCAAAATCTCACGAAGGTTCAGCTCATTACAGCTGAGGAACAGTAAGACGAACGATACCAACTGTAGCGAATCGTTCACAATCATTCGAAAGTTTCGACACCAACATAACAAAAAATAAATTGCCAACCCCAGAAATCAATCGTTAAAAAAAGCGCCTATCAACACAACAACAAGAATTCCAACGCCGCCACAATGATCACCGTCGTCCTCGGCGTCACCGCCAACCAGGCCGCCCACACCATCGAGAGAATCAACATCGGCACTCGCAGATCGCAACTCGCTATCGCGCAAGTTGACGCCATCATCACACAGCTCAAAGCCGTCGCGCCACAGCCCGAATATGTCTCGCGCGTCGTCAGCACCATGGCCGACGAGAACCAGGTCAAGGCGTTTTCGGCGTTCGACTCGAAGAGCATCTGGACCGAGGAGCTGGAGCAGTTGTTGATGGAGGGAGGGCTGGATGTTGTGGTGCATTGTTTGAAAGGTAGGTGCTGTGGTGTGGTGATGGAGGTTTGTGGATGGATGAGTCATCCAACTTCACGAACGAATATCTACTGACTCAACTGGGGAAAACAACAGACATGCCAACTTCCCTCCCCAGTTCATGCGCCTTGGGCGTGATCTGCGAGCGCGAAGACCCGCGCGACGTCGTGGTCATGAAGGCCAACTCACCCTACAAGCGCATCCAAGACTTGCCTGCAGGCTCGGTCGTGGGCACATCGTCGGTGCGACGCAAAGCGCAGACCTTCCGTCACTTCCCGCAGCTCAAATGCATAGACGTGCGTGGAAATCTGAACACGCGCTTGGGAAAGCTTGACGCCGATGGCAGCCAGTATGACTGCTTGATCCTCGCTGCGGCGGGTTTGAAGCGTATCGATCTGGGCCACCGAATTACACAATATTTGTCTGCTGATGACGGTGTGCTTTATGCGCCGGGCCAGGGAGCGCTGGGCCTTGAGATTAGAGACGGGGATGAGCGGATGTTGGATTTCCTGAGCGTTTTGGCGCATCGTTCTACTGCTCTTGCGTGCCTTGCTGAGAGGAGTCTTCTTAAGACTTTGCAGGGAGGTTGTAGCGCTCCTGTTGGTGTGGAGACTACTTGGGACGGCGACGAGTTGGTGTTGAAGTCTTCTGTTATTAGTCCTGATGGCAAAGATATGGTCGAGTCACAGAAGAAGGGTGTTGTCAAGACGCAGGAAGAGGCGCTGCGTTTGGGCCATGAGCTTGCTGAGCAACTCTTGAGCATGGGTGCGGATAAAATTCTGCATGACCTTAGGACGAACGCATAAGTGACTGCAAGAGATGGAAGATCGAAGGCCGCATGTAGGTAGCCAAACTACACGAAGCGATGCAGTTGCAGAGCCGCCTCTCGCTAATTCCATATCGGAGTGCACGCTGCCGCGATCTCTCACAAATGGAAGGAGCGCCCGAGCAGGACGTCGATAGACCCCATCGGACTGCCGCAGCACATTAAACGTTCTATCGATACCGAATTCGAAGTTGTTCGTAACCGTCAAGATAGAATTACTCGCAATCATATGGATTTGAATTGCGGGCTAAGAATCAAAGTATTAAGATCGTACACTATTACGCTCCAGTCATTATATCATCCACCGCCATCGTCCCCATCAAACTCGTGCATCATCTCTGCAACGTATGATGCAGTTCATCAGAAAGCATTTAGCACAAGCCTGCTGGGCAACCAACAGTCGAGCCGTACTTCTCCGGACCGGAGATGCCTGCAATCTGGAAGACAGCGTTGATAACACCACCGATACCTTCGCCGGCAATGAGACCAGCGGCAACGGCGTAGCCTGATTATAAGTTAGCGATACTGAAGTAAGAATTGGAGCTAGGATTGAGAGTCTTACCATAGATGTCGAACGATTTCGGGTTCCTCTTGTTCCAGAAGTATGCGGGGATGGCACCGATGCAGAGAGCAGTACCGTAGTAAGTCTGAACGATGGTGAAGGAGAGACCAATGACCATGAAATTAGGGTGGTAGTCACGGTACTTGGCCCACTTGCCAGTGTATCCGAACTCCTTGAAGATAGTCATCGCGCCACCGAAAAGCGAGAAGGCAATGGCGAAGATACCACTCGAGTTAGGGACGGGGAATTCGTCAGCTGTGACAGCGATGGCAACAGCGCGCCAGGCAGCCACAGATGGAGCAGAGAAAGCACAAGTCTCAGCCTCGGTATCGAGAATGCAAGGGTAGGCTTTGGCGAAGAGGACGAACAGAGCCGGGGCCAAGAAACAAGCCACGACCGTACCGATGGCCTGAGCCAACCATTGTTGATCCGGAGCGGTGCGAAGCAGGAAGCCGACACGGAAGTCTCCCACCAAGTCAGAGGCCTGGTTAGCGCCGATGTTGGCGATAGCACCACCGAGCAAGTTGAGACGCTGAGCATCGGCGGGAACCCAGCCCTCTGCCTTGGTCGCGCCACCAAGAACGATCTGGGAGGCCTTGGCCGCAGCAGTGAGAGGGGTGATGTCGGTAATACCGGTGCACTGGATGGCGAGGAAGGAGAAGACGAATGCCAGGAAGACTGAGAGCAAGCTCATGCCAACCGGCATGTCGAACTGAACACCCATCACAACACAGATGAGAATGACCATGAGAATGAGGAGGGGTGCCCACCACCACCACTTGACCATTTCCTCGGGGTTGGCGGGATCCTTGACGAGGTCCTCTTCTTTCTGCTGAGATTTCGCTTCTAGATAGGGGTGGTCGGCGCCGTTCTTCTTGCGGTACAGGGTGTTGAGCTGTTTGCAGCAGGCGCGGTAGATCGCTTTGCAGATGAACCAGAAGACCTTGTACTGCATGAACAGCTCTGTGAAGGAGACGACGATCATCAACAGAACACCGGGCCAGAGCATCCAGAAGCGAGGGCTGGGAGTGATCTTGTTCGAGGAAGACAGACCGAGGGAGCCGAAAGACATGTATTCGCTCCAGTTGGGGTCTTCAGGGGCGATTTGCTTGCCGAAAGCCATCTTGTTGTGAACAAGGGCAGGGCCAATGATGGCCCACGCAAGTACAGATCCACCGAGGAAGGAGAAGGCGGTATTAAGGCCAACGAGCATGCCAACTCCAATGAATGCTGGAGTCCACTCGACCATCCAGCCCCAGTTCTCGACGTGAATTGCCATGTTGTTGTGGTGACCCCAGGTGTAGAACCAGCCGAAGAAGTGCCAGTCCCACAGGACACCGGGTGCATACTGTGAAACAACGCGCTGAATCATCGCACCAACGAAAGAGATAGACAGAGCCTTCATCTTTTGTTTAGCAATGGCGGCACCAGTGGCAGCGGCGTGCATAGCACGAATGGTCATAGCGGTGGCGGAGGGGGTAGGGAAGATGAGCCTCAGCTCACGAGCCACATAGATGATGAAGAACTTGCGCAGGGGAGTAGCGAAGGCAAAGCCGAAGTAACCACCGACGATGGTCAAGGTGATGAGACGCGCGAAATCCTTCTGCGGGTCGTCGCTCATAAGGTGCAACTGGTAAAGGGCGGGAATGGCAGAAATAAAGACATTGCTCATGCCACCCGATGCGGTAGCAACAGTCTGCACGATGTTGTTCTCACGGGGACCTGGAGGATGAATTAGACCGATGAACCTGGTAGTGGGGTAGCAACACGACCAGCATTGAGTAAATTCCAAAGCAGGCCGTAGTGCGATTGTACTTACCAAAGCTGCCACCGAGGATTGGGAAAGCCTCAGGAAGGGCCTTCGACAAAGGCTTGATCACAGCGAAACCGACAATGGCGCCGAATAGCGAGGCACCAAAAGTCCAACCAGTCTTGAGACCCAAGTAGATGTTGGAAGAGCCAACAAGTGCACCACAAATGGCACCAAGGAGGACAGCACGGATGGTGATGATACGCTTGCGCTCATCCGGTAGGTCGTTAAATGGTTCGAAAGGGTCAGCGTGGGCGATAGAAGAATCATCGTCAAAGTCGGAGGTCTCTCCAACGTAAGCTGATGCGCCTTTGTCATCATGGTCGCGGTCCAAAGAGGGCGAACCGGACTGGTCGTTTGAGGTCGCACGCACGAAGACGTTCTCCTTCTCGGTCGTTGGGGGCACGTTTGGGTTGATGTTGCCCTTTAGAGTAGTTAGTATTACAGACATCCCCACACAATGGTATATGAGAGTGGAGCAATCATACCACTAGGTCGATCGGACGATCCATAGCATCGTTGACTGACGCCATATTGAGCAGTACCTACACAGAAGAAAAACGGTCGTGACACGAACGACGGACCCAAGAAATACTTAAGCACTTCAAGATGCTCGTGGCGGGCTTGACCCTTGATTGACAATTATCCGCCTCTAATCGCAGGGCTGGCTATCAGCGCCACTCCCATGCATGCCAGACGGCTGGGCGCCTCAAGGTCTAGATTCAAACTCTCTACTGGCCCTCAGCAGCGCTGCAAAAGATACGGATTTTGAAGCTAGACTACGAGGGCGTTAATCATGCTCAATGGTGTGGTAGATCCAAAGGGCCTGCCATTTCAAGGCAAGCGCTAAGCGCATAGTGAGTGCGGAGATGGCCTTTAAATCGTTCTGGCCAACCACTCGCTTGTGTTTGACAGCGGGCTAGTAGGATCTAGGATTCTGTCTGTTATCTCCAGCGTGATGTCCAAAGGCCATGACATGGAGATAGGACACATGTGACCAGCCAGATACGTAAAATGCTTTCGCTGTGGCAGACAATACGAGCGACCGTTTCGCTTTCGGGGGCCTTAACCGAGAATTTTATATTGCCGATAGTAGCTCAGAAAGTATACCAAGCCACTCAAGCGAATGCAGGCTGATTGCCGAAAGAACGTCGTTATCTTTGAGCGATTCCGCGATCCGATGCAAGACGAAGTGGAGTATGAAGATCAGATATGATTTATCTTCTCACTGAGAGGATTCATGGGCGCATAGTCACGCGCTTGAAGTGGTGTTCTTTTGCTGTATATAAGACGCCATGATGTGTTTGCTATGTGTGTGGGTGTGCGGAAGTCTTGGACGGCAGATTGGCCAGAAAAGGCAGGTGCTTGTTTCGACTTGAAGCACCGAAGCACCGCAACGGCAACGGCTCGCGTGCACGGGTGGCGAAAAGAAGAGCTATCAGCTTGGCGAGAGTCCTGCGAAAGAAAGTTGTTTCTTCGCCCGTGGCGCAGTTGACAAGCAGGATAAGCAATATAGAAGCTGTGGAAGGCTTTCTGCACGTGAATGCCCAGTCGCAGGCCCAGCATTGGCAATCCTTCTGTGAACGCCTTCGGCGTATAGCCTGGATCTAGTTGTGACAGACCGAGAACTGGAAGTCATCAACAATCCAAGGTACCTTTCGACATTGAGAAGCCGGTGTACTCATGGCCACATCAAAGAAATGATTCTTGGATGCAATGTCGTCGCAACAGGCTCAAGGGAAAAGGATTTTGGGTTCTGAGACCCGCTTCAGCCGCTCGCCAACGGAACTTGAATGCGAATGCGATACCAATTTCTAGGGTAAGGGTTCGAAGACTCGAGATCGACTTCACGACAGACTTGGAGTCCTTGGAGACTGGACAGGGAGACAAAGGACTCCGGCCAGCGCTTTGTCCCAGCCTTGCAGCATGCATGCAGAGATTTGACGAAGGACAGCAAATAGTTACCGCATGGCATCATCTATTAACATGTTGTGTGCAAACTGCGTCGTGCAGTGTATGAAGCGACCCAGGGCGTCCTACAGTTCCTACGCCCAAGTTTGTGTACAGCCTACCATGGGCTGTAGTTGTACTATCCCTTGTGCTTATGCGTGCCAGTACTACAGGCAGTGTGCGCATCTCCTAGTATACCGACCATTGAGATGCCATCCAACCCGCATAACAAAATCAAGGCGTGTATGCCAATATCTTTGGACACAGATACGGTATAGCCTTGCTTGCCATTAAAAATCCGTACACAAACTTGAGCGTAAAGGCTGTAGGCAGAGAATATCACACTGGCTGGAAGAACAAGCAAGAACCACATCACAGAGACCATTATTGCTGACTACCAAACTTCGAGCATGTTAAAGTATCAACGCTTCCCATACCGGGCTTGGTAAGTTGATAGTAGCCACGGTGCCACCTACATTCACAATGCGTAGCTTATGCTGCCTATAGCCGAAGCAACGCTCTGCGGCAACGAAATCTGGCTTCTTTCCTTCACTTTCGAAACGCATTGTGCCTGGGACGACGTCATGCAAGGCCGGCCGGTAACGCGTCAGGCTACCTTTCACGCCCTAAAGCTTGCAATACAAAAGAATGATCAGGAACCGAATCTGACCACTCGCACTTGCTGACACCAAGAGTCGCGACCGCCCCCAACTTTCCAAACCTTACAGCCTGCAGAACTCCAACATGGCTTACACAAAAGGCAGAGGCCGCATGATAAACATAGGAAAGAAGCGCCAGCTGCGAGTCGACGAAGCTAATGACAGCGATAGCGACAGGGACAGTGACGATGAGTATGAGAGCGAGCGAGATGAGTCTCCACCAAAGCGCGTCGAGTAAGTATAGCTTTTATCATCGGCGCCGCGGTACTACCAAAGCGATCCTACCAAAGAGAGTGATGTGAACGCATGTGGAGCTAACAACCCAAACAGCTGCGACTTCACCAATTTGATCACCATCATCGTTGGTGAGGATGAACAATCTTTTTTGGTCCACAAAGACATGCTCTGCGCCAAGTCAAAGTACTTCGAATCCGCGTGCTCCGAGCTCTGGGCGAGTGGAAGAGAGAAGGTCGTCCGCCCGACGCAGGGCACGCCTAAGCAATTCAAGATGTATTCCGAGTGGGTCTACACTTCTCGCCTCAACGTCGACGCCGAAGACCCGAACCAACAGCTGGCCGAACTCATTGGCATGTTCATTCTCGGAGATTTTCTCAACGACCACCAGCTCCGCAACGCCACGATGGATTGTTTGATCACCACCATTCTGGGCAGTACGCACGTCTTCGGGCTTGACCAGCTCGACCGAATTTACGCAGAAACGCCGGCTAGCTCGCCGCTTAGACGATTCGCTGTCTGGTGGGTACTGGCCAACGTCAGCCGAAAGGATCTCGAGTCCAGCATCACACAATACCCGGCAGAGCTTGTTCAGGAGCTCGCATTGGCTGCGTTGAAACAGACCCCGGTTTTTAACGACAAGGACTCGGTCAGGGTCTTGAGGGCGATCATCAAGCCGGAGAAAGAGTCTGTTTGATTGTATGAGTGTATGAAGCACCATCGGACATTGGCACGCGGAATGGTGACCAGTGTGCTGATGGATGGGATGGCTCTCTTCGGTCAAAGAACAGTGTTGTCAGCTCGAGGCAGCAGGGAATACGTTCTCTTCGATAAGGCGATAGGGAAGGTTTCATGGGACGATTATTGCGACTCTTCTTAACAGCCTCAATCATGGCAGCTCGCTCGTACCACTTTCCAAGGAGAATGGAGCTTGGAGGGTACGGGTACGGTCGTAGCTTGCGAGTGATACGGCCTAAGGCCAGTTTGAAACAATGCCTTTGTTTTTGCATGGAAACGAGTGGACATACAAACTATTGCATGCATGAACAATGAATATTGGAGGATGAGGGAGTATTGCAAGCTGTAAGTGCTACTCTCACCGGATATGCATTAAGCCGTTAGTCAAGAGTGTGTTAAGTTACCGCGTTCATCGTACTAGCGCATGTGTATCATCAACCTTGACAATTCACTGTAAGTATCTTTCCCACCGTCAACGAAAGCCCCAATGTGAAGGCCTTTGTTCAACCTGTACATTCACAATGTTGACATCCCACTTTCCGTGCACAATGGCATTGGTGAATGCAGGTGTTGCCAGTCTTTCACAATGGTCGATTGCTCGTGGACGATGCTCGGTTCCCATATAAGGCCTCTGCAGCAACTCTCGTCCAGAATTATCCTCACCACATCGATCAACCTTCTACCTCTTGTCAACACTCCCAATTCACGAGACTAAACCCCAAACACACACGACAAGTTACAACACACCCGAGACTCACAAAATCATGTCTCCCACCAATCACTTCACTCTACCCTTGAGGTCTTCCATGGCCCAGCAAGGCAAGCGTCAGCGCGAGGACTCCGATGGCGAGTCGCAGGCGAAGCGTGTCCGGTGGGCAGACTCTGAGCCCGAATGGGGACAACAGACTACTCTGCTCTCTAGCCACAACGACATTGACAACAGCCACGACGATGGCAACGACAACGACGACGACGAGATCGTGGAGAATGTCGTCAAAGTCCTCGTCGAAAACGACTCGCGCCAATTCTTCGTGCGCGAAGATACCATCTGCGCCAGATCAGGGCTCTTCAAAGCAATGGTCTCGTCGTTCCCCCGGGGCCAGCAAAAGGTCGTGCGCCTTTCCACCATTTCTCAAGACGCGTTCAGGATGTACATCCGCTGGCTGAAGACCAGGAGGGTAAGCCTCAAGATCTGGTTCGATCGCACAGGCAGAAACCTCAACGTCACAGAACAAGAGGAGCTCCAAGCTTACATGGACATCTATGTCCTTGCTGAGTCTTTCGATGACTTGAAGCTGCGTAGGTTCGTGATGAAGGTTTTCATCAAGAACTGCCCTGACTTGAGCACCATCCCCGGCGGCGAGTGGTGCACTGCCATCTGGAAGCAGACGTCGCAAGGATCTTTTTTGAGAGCTTTCCTGGTGGAATGGACCTTTTTCCGCTATGCTTGGCTCGCGAAGTCTGAGCAGTTCGCCAGAGAAGCTTTGTCGTATCCAGAGGAGTTCCGCGCGGAGTTCGCGAAGCTCGCTTCGGAGAAAGGACTGCCTCCTAGTGAGAATAGACCCAACAACGTGGCCAAGAAAGCCTTCCAGGATGCGATGCGAGCAAGGGTGCTGGAAAAAAGGTCGAAGTGATCCAGATTTCTGATTGTAGCAGTAGCTGAAGCTCGGAGGACATCGCACGGTGGGTAACTCTCAGGAGGCGTTCGGCTTGTTAAAGTCCTTGATTCATTTCTGTAAGTTATTTGAGACCCGAAGGCTAACCTGGCTGACTTTGTTCGTGTATATGAGAGGACGAAAGCGACTGGACTCGCTTCGCAGAGACCAGAGTATACAAATGGCAAAGAACATCCAATATCATATCTCGAAAAATATAATTTCCTGTCATATCAAAACAGCGTGCCACCTGATCTCTCGATAACAAGCGAGTCGATCCTGGCCTTCGATATGTAGCATAGCAATTTCCGGAGCCACAGCTAGCGACCAAAACCTAACTCCTGTCACAGTATAGATTGACTGAAGGAGATAGTATCGGCTCTGTCAGGCTGTAAAACACTCTTATTCCAGAGGAAATCCGCACTCTTTCAGCGGCCACTACACTAGTACATGTCTCGAAACCCTCGGGCACTTGCACAGAGGCTTTCGAGTTTACTGTAATCTACTTTCTGGCGCTGTAACATTCCCGTAGTATGCTCAAATTGCCTTCACAATAAGTTCTACAGTCGCTGCGTATTGAATCTACGTAAAGCTTTCTCAGTTGCTACTAAAGCAGTGTTGACAGGCATCGCCTCGTGAGAAGCCAGAACTTCCATTGAGACATACTTAAAGTTTGCTGTGTATCTCCCAGTCGTGTATGCGAGCATACTTAGGCTGAGATAAGAAAACGAATACGCTGGCCACCGAGAGATGGTTCGTGAAGAGGACGAGGCCGTAAGCAAAGTCATTGTTGGATTTGTGTCAATGGCAATAGACAGAGCCACCGCCACCATTCAATGCCCGCTGATGGGCCTGCTCTTACATATGTCGACAGTGAAGGATTATGCTTCGCTGATACGTGTTTGTCGCGTTATACAGTAACTTGATCCACCATGTACGTCACTTTGGGGTAGTATGCTACGGGGCTATCGACGACGCGCGACACCTAGTGAAACCACTGGAGCGCTCACCTCGCCATGGTATGAGCTCCATGCCCATTTCTCCGCACCAATAACCCTCTCTCCATACCGAAGAATATCTCCCTATGAACGACCATCACCACCAGGCATACGCTACATCTCTTATCACCAAAGAGAAACCTCTTACTTCGACAATCAAACACCAATCGAAACTCAACACTCAATCACCTACAATGTCGGACACCCAGAACAACAACCGTCAGCACGAGAGTGACGGCGATGAGCAGCAGGTCAAACGTGTCCGGTAAGTCTCTCGAGTCCTTCCTTACTAGCCCAGGACTAACCTTCAGGCTTCAACTAGTTACCAATACGATTACAACAACCTCATCGTCGTACTTGTCGGGAAATTTGAAGTTCAATTCCAGGTCCACAAAGACACCATCTGCGATCGCTCCAAATTCTTCCAGGCCGCCGTCTCATCCGACCGCTGGGGTACGTGAATGAAAGGTCCATCCCAATCTCACGGTTTAAGTTCAGACTCCGTACTTGGCTCTCAATGGTAGGACGCGCAGTACGGACTTTGAAGCTAGACCGTGGACCTATGTAATGCCTGAGACACTATACTGACTTGAACCCTTCGCTCTGCAGTTGAAGGTGAGGAGAAGCTCGTCCGCCTACCGGAAGTACGACGATCATCTGCGCGTGGCGATCCTGGACACCATGATTACCAAGCTAGAGGCCTGGGATGTTGTGCCGGGTCCTTTCATGTGTCAGAAGGTCTGGGAAGGTACTCCGAAGGGCTCACCTCTGAGGAGCGTAGTGCTCAAGTGGAAGTACAGACGCGAATCGCCATCATACTTCGCTGCGAGCGTGGGGCTACTCCACAAGGAGTTCTTGGAAGAGATGGCCGATTTCCTCTTCCAGCGCGCTGCTTCCAGCAAGAGAGAGACTCCTGAAGAGTTCGCTGCTAGGGTCCGAGCACAGCTGCTTTCCAAGTGATCCGACCCAAATGTCGAGGTACCGCCCACATCTCAAGGGTTGAACGATCTCAAGGGGATGCTACCTGATCTGCTGGTGTGTCAAGATGCGAGTGCTTTCCATCGAGACGCGTGACGCTTCTCAACACGAGAACGATCGCAATGAGCCGTTCTCCGATCTCCTCGTCTTACAAGAATCGACACGGTCCACTCAGACGCGGCCAATGGAACGACTGAAGCTCAGATAACACGCGCAAAAAATTGCATATCATGTCGCTCGATGTCTCATGTCGAAGATGCGGCCGAGTGACGACTCATAACAGAAATCGGTCTGTGGCATATGCGTTCCCTGGCGTTCTCGAAGTTCTCTTCCCAAGGTCATACATTTTCTTTGTTTTTGGCGATTCGGTTTAGATGAAAAGAGTACTCGGCGGTTTGACTGTACCGGGCAGCAGGCTTTCATGACTAGGCATACTTACTTCATCCATCGATGATTCCATTCCTGTAGTATCAGCATACATATCGTAAACCCTTTGAGGCCAACATCGCATGTCTCAAACATACTCCTGCCCCCTCTTCTCCCTCGCAACCACACTACTCCTATGCACTCCTCTCTTCGCCGTCTTCCCACCCAACCTCACGATCCCCACCAAATGATGAACCCCCGCCACCACCCCATCAACAACCTGCACCCCCAGCGGCCCAACAGCATCCTCCACAGCAATCCTCATATCCGTCATCCCCGCACAACCCAGCGTCAACACATCCGCCCCATCCACTTTCACCAACTGCCTCGCCACATCCGCCATGCGAGCGAGAACCTGCTCCCTAGGCAGTCTCTCGAGATCCAGAACACCCAGCTCGCAAGCGCGTATTCCAGCACAATAAGCCTCACAGCCATAACGTCTGAAAGCGTCCTTATGAGCAATCGCCGACCTCCCAGCAGTAGCAACAAGCCCAATCCGCGATCCAAGAGTTCTCGCAGCGAACAGACTAGCTTCCATTATCCCTATGACAGGGACGTCGAATTCCTCTTTCAGCATGCGGATGAGGGCGTGGTCGGAATAGCAGGCTACTAGCATTGCGTCGTAGTTGTGTTCTTTTTGGAGGGGGAGTAGGGCGCGGAAGGATGCTGCTGAGGAGAGGATGGCGTCGACTTGGGATTCGATTGCTGTGGGGGCTGGGTGGGGGGCTGTGAAGGGGTGGACTGTGACATCTGGAGGGAGGGTGGGTTGGACTATGTTGATGCAGTTTGTGGTCATTGAGGGGGTAGCGTTGGGGTTGATGAGGAGGATGTTGATCTTTGTTGGGTCGGCCATTGTGTAGGATCGCTGACCTGCTTTCTGGGTAGATGTTCTCAATTCCTGTAGCTTTTGGATCCAGAGAGAGTCTCAGATTCGTCTATGCGATCGATCAAGAAGATATGTTGTCGAGTATTGCTTAGTATCGGAATGGTTGACAATGGAGGATATGGTCTTAGCATGCGATAATTCTCACGAAGCTGGGATTGATCTCACGTCTCATGGGAACGGAATGTGGTCTTGAGACAATTGTAGCCTACATATGCACATACCCACGTGGCACCCCATCGAGACTGCCACGCCTATCTGACCATATCGCTCGCCGTGAGCTCGCCGGCGAAGCCTTGCCCGCGGCTATCAAGCAGATCGTTCCCGGTGAAGCGGTTCATGCGCCTTGCCGATGCAGGGCTGTCGATGAAGGCTATCCCGTCCACGACCATTGGCTCTGGTGGTGGCTGAAGGAAGGCATATCAACGTCTATTTAGCATTAGTCCCTGTGGATGTTCTTCTATGCCCCTTCGTTGCCGCCCCCTGCAAGGACAATCCGGGGATAACCTCGGATAATGGTGAATTGCGTAAGACGCACGTGGCGCTAGAGGCGGAGAAACACGAGCGACCAGGATCAAACGAGTTGGCATGCATTGGCGACACAAAGGCCCAGATCTTCTTATCGGACAAGGATACGTACGAGGAAGTTGTCTACAGCAATACTGCCTCGTTTCACTTACAGGCACGTGTCGATCGAGTGAGAATCGCCACACGCCTCCAACCAACGACCTCGATAACAACAACAACCACCAACAACCACCAACAACCACCTCTCCCTACCTTTCCCCGCGTCTTTATCCGTCGGATATGGTAGGCGCATGCGATCGCAGTGGGGTTGCGATTGCGATAGTCAAAACAACGCTGCTGCAGGATCGCGTCACGTAACAAGTAATCCTCAAGCGACCTAACTATTGCCTGGAGTCTCAGTCCAAGAGTCGCTGGCGGCCTGCGACAACGACCCCGGTAGTCGGCTACTGCTTTGCTTTGTTTCTACTGCTCCTGCTGTACAGTACGAGGTGACATCGGCGCGCGCCCTTCAGCCTGCGCGACTTCGGCCCTCGACTCTCACTGCATACCACCATAGCAGTCGCCGCCGGCCACCATGGAGAACCCTCATATCCCCAACATGCACAACTTTGGCGCCGCGCCTGTGCAACAATCCATGGCGCACTTCCACATGCCTCCCTCCCTGCCGAACGCGCCTACGCCGATCCCTGTGCCGCCCTCGCAGCCCTCACAGCAGGCCCGACAACAGCAGGAGGACCGGGCAAGAGCTTACAAGTCGCGCAACAAGCGTCCATGTGATTTCTGCCGCTACAAAAAGGCCGCGTGCCATCTGGACAGCCAGCCGCCTTGCGAGCTGTGCACACGGTACAACAAGGAGTGCACATTTGTCGAGTCTCCGGCCAAGCGCAGGCGGCCGAACGACAGTAGCCCAGAGACACAAAGGCATAGACAGAATGGGAGCCATGACTCGAAAGTGCATGACGCCAGCCCATTCTTCAATGGGCCAATGGTTCCAGATGGACTGGAAATGCAACCGGAGCTTCTACAATGGGAAGGAACAATGCCTCCGCCGTATCCGATGCCACAAATGGGAATACCTCCACCTCCACAGGTGGACTATGGCGCATACGACCCAAACCTATACCGCGAACCATCGATGAATTTTGAGGCCTTCGATCCCGCGCTGTCAAACAATACCACAGATCCAGCTCTTGAAAACATGCCCGTAACAATTCCTAAAACGCAAAGTTCATTCGACTCGACACCATTGCAACAATCATCTACCCTGCCCATACATCTACAATTGCCCTTTGACAATACGACTGGAGAACCTTCCTTGGATTGCCAGATCTCTTCGAACGCTCAGCTGGTAGGCACGAGTGGCGAGTCCGATCCGTATCTGATGTCGCGTTATCGTTTCGACCAATACAATGAAACGTCCTTTCAGCGAGTCCGAGTCCGGAAAATGTGCGACGTGGAAAGCTCCAATGGAGAGCTGCCGACTTATTTCTTCATCCAACACAATGCTCTGGCATCAAAGGCACAACCACCTGAACGAAAAGAAATACTTGACCAATATCGCCGAGAAATCGAGGGCATGGTCAGCAATGACGTCGGCAAACGCCTCATAATATTGTTCTATCAGTTTGTACAGCCTTACTTCCCTATCTTGAGCCGGAGCCATGGTCGATTGGACGAACACGGCATCTGTGAGCCAAGCAGCGTGCCAACTTGTATACTCGCCGCAATCTATGGCCACGCTCTTCCATTCTGCGCTTGGGACGAACGACTTTGTGTTGATGTCTATACGCCTCCATCTGCCGACGCTCTCTTCAAAATAGCCTGGCTCGCCTGTCAGCCCGAATTCCATACACCATCACTATCGGTCCTACAAACACTTCTCTTATTGGTGCAACGCCGACCTACCAACAAACATGTTTCAGACACACCTTTCAAGTGGGTCATTATGACTTCTGCGGTGGCGATTGCTCAGACTCTTGGTCTCAACCGCGATCCCACGACGTGGCCGATACCAACTTGGGAGATCCAGCTCCGCCGCCGTCTAGCTTGGGCTACCTTTGTGCAAGACAAATGGCTGGCTCTCAATTTCGGACGCAGTAGTCACATCAACCCTGAAGACTGGGATATCGCTCCGCTACAAGAATACGACTTCGAAGAGCCAGATCGGCCTGGCTCCGCACATTTCCTACACCTCTGTACATTGACAGACATCGCGACCGACATCCTATCCAACCTCTTCTCCATCCGCGCCGCCCGCAGGTTACAAAGTGATCTCGAAAGCACGATCGACGTAGCGAAACCACTGCGTATCCGCCTAACGGAATGGCAACAAAGCCTTCCGCAAACACTCCGGCTCAACACTTCTCCTACGCCGAATAGCTCACCACGACAACTCCGGTATCCCTCTCAATCACCACTCGACGGCAACGGCAGTCTGCACTTAGCGTACATCACTGCCAAAATCGAATTGTTCCGCGCAATGCTTCGACCACGAATCACCGACAGCAGCAGCGCCAGTGCAGTCCAAGCTTTACGCTCGGGAGCACTTGCGGTTGGAAAGGAAGTGCTGGATTTCTTGGATGGACTCAGTGCGAGAGAGCTGGAAGCTTTCTGGGCCAGCTGTAAGTT
>Ga0265797_10003021_pt1 | contig 27425 bp, 17 predicted proteins | sample P2T30metagenome_FD_192433 | JGI IMG/M metagenome (GOLD analysis project Ga0265797, IMG submission 192433) | Plant litter microbial communities from East Loma Ridge, Irvine, California - P2 T30 | ecosystem: Environmental > Terrestrial > Plant litter > Unclassified | place: USA: California... | reverse complement strand
AAAATGAGCTTTGGCATCTTGTATCTTTTGCACCCATCTTATAGTCTCTTGATCAACATTGTCAGCATTTACGGACAGCCTCGTGTCGGACTCTTCGATGGTTTCTTGAACCCAGGCGCCATAGAGCGCCTCGACGGTGCCATTGGCTGGCTGGATGTCTTCCAAGCTCTCCACCTGACGCCTGAAAACATCGTCAACATCGTCAGGGTTCTCGAATCCACCTTCGGTTAAGCCTTCGTAGAAGAAGAGGTCATCGCGGTTGGCCGAATTTCCGCTGCTCTCGTCGGCGCCTGGGATGCAAAAGCGCCCGTTCGTCATATCCACGTATTCGTCGTAGTCCACAAAGTGGACTTTGGGCCCAGCTCGCTCGACTGCGTTGCGGAGTGCGGTGTTCACCGAGTCTACGAGGTCGTTCATATCTTGACGTCGATCCTGGGTAAGTGGGGCTTCGACACCTGCAATGTCCCAGAAGTGCCAGCTGACCTCATCGCACGCAGCGTCGGTTGTGTCGAAGAACTTGGCGTACCCGACATAGAATCTAGTGCTGTCAGCTATCGATACCTGGCTAGGCTCTGGGTGGTGATTCTCACATGTTACCGCTGTCAGATAGTTTCCCCAATGCGGTTTCGATGAGACCATCGACCTTCTCGTCTAGGCTGCCAGATTCTAGGAACGACCTGACTTCATCGAGCTTCTCGTTACAGTCATGTGGGTCTGTGAACGGTATGCTACCGTCTTGGAGGTGGCCCCAAAAGCGATACACACAGGTGTCGAGGATTGCGCTCAGCTCAGCGTCGTTGCCTCCCTGGGAATTACCATCAGTATCTGACCAAGTCAACTCTCAACTTGGTACTACTTACTGCTGAGATTATGATGAAGTCCTGGTCGGAAGAAAGCTCTCTGGCTTGCTTGTTGACACCTGCTACCACAGCACCGCTGCATGCAGAGTACGTAAAGTCGGCTTTGGCAAGCAGCTTGCCGACGATATTGGCGTAAGAGCCATCGTATCTCGAACACGAATAATCTAGCTCCCAGCCTACTCCTAGGCCTGCAGCATAACTGCTCAATAGATATAGTCAGATATATAGGTCAGCGGCTGTGTGAATCAGGGGCCACTAAATACCTGTCTCCAATGGCCGCGCCTTTCTTAATTGAGCTCGCCAGCAAGTCGAAGATGTCTCCATCCTCAGCGAAGACAGTCTGCTGGAGACACGCAAAAAGAATCAGCGGAAATAGCGTGTAACAACCGACAAAGAACATTGTTGTGTGGAATCGAGGGTGTAAAGATATGAAGCGCGAAGGAGGCGTGCCTATGGAATACACTTACGCTTCGTTATACAAAAGTCCTGTAAATACCATTTGACCATTTCATGCCAAACACTAGTCGAGCATAGATGTTAGCGACGAAGAACGCCCGAGATGATCCTGAGATGGAAGGAGGGGCGGTGTTGTGTGCGAAGGATTCTCTGCAACGCGGGTCCGACAGGGCGATGCCGCTCTGTGTTTCAACGCCGCGCAGGCTTGACAATGCGCACCTAGACACCTTCCTTCGCGCCTGCTCGACTCATCACGCCGCTTCTCGAGCTGCAAGATGCACACGCCTACAAGTTTGCGGGAAATGGCTTGATGTCCAGGACCTCGCTGTGCTTCGAGCTTCGCTGTTCCAGGCGCATCCATCACTCCGACTACCCATCAGAGTGATGGGGCGTCAGTGTATGCCAATCTCCGTCCCATATGATGTAGCACCAGTGTGCCTGAGTGGACCTAGGCGTGTTTCTCAGCGTACCATGAGGCAAGGATCATGTTCAACTGTCTGTTCACACTCTGGCGATGGACTCATTATATCAGTCCAGCGGCGTCTTGATGGTTGTTGCTACGCGCATACCATTTTGATGCAATAATCGTTCAGTTCTCAACCTAGCAACCTTTTGAGGTTTCTACCTTGCTCCAACATATGTCCCGCAACCATGCCGCGATCTTCCGTTAACAAGATCATCTTACTCATCTATACGTTACTCCTTGCTCTTACCGGGGCCCAGATCGAGCCCAGCCAGCTTGGTACGTTTTCCTCTACCTTACTCCTATCATGACATTGTTACAGTTTTATCTTGGGCAACTACTGCGGAAACATCATCCTCTGCTACTTGTGGCTAGAGCAAAAGCTCCATTTCCATCACGTACAACTGTCCAGTTCCTGACAAGATTGTGTCTCAGGAGTTCGTTTCAACAAACAATTTGCGGAAAAAACTGGGAAATTCGTCCTCGGCTCTACAGCGACCATCGGTGGGCTTGCAGAATGGAGCGATGCGGAAATCGTTCATCTAGCCTACCAAGCCCACGAAGCTGTAGCAGCTGCCTTCAACAAAGATCGGACTCTTGTGAATAAGATCAACCGCGAAAAACTTCTGGCAAGGAAGGTGCCAGTGGAGAAGATTCAACCAGTCAGCATTCCGACTGTCACTACAGTGCTGGTGATAGACAATACCGCCTACATTTCTACTTCTATGAGGGGTGGCTCATTCTTGTATAAGCCCAAGCCTGCACATAAAACTCCGGAAGGCGAACCCCGCCACACTTTGGTTTTTAAGAACAAGATTAAATGCGCGAAGGAGGTTGTGGACGCACTTGCGACATGCCAGACGAAAGCAGAGAAAGACTATGGCCAAATCAGTGGACATCGGACTGGAGCAAGTTGTGGCGAGCCCATGTCAATGCTAGCTTTTTGCGCTACGAGGACAGAGAAAGATATTAAGACTTCGGGAGCCCGCATTGTCTCCATACACAACGATCGCAAAGAGAAACCAGCTGTCGTTCCTCCGTGTGGTGAGTGGGACAGCGAAAAAAAGGTAAGCCGCATGGAGCTCAGACTTTTGTCGTCGGCAAAGTCAAGCTAACATAACAATTAGCAATACCGAAGCGAATGGGGCTGTGCAGCGTTGATGGGCAAGGAGGCGGGACTCAACATCAAGGTCATTGAGGATACGACAAGCACGCCGAGAGATGGCAAGCAAGTGGTATCCTCTGTCGCTAATCGTTATATGTAACACGTACTCTCCGCCTTCAATGGTCTCTACAAGCCATACATTTATCCATTCGTATCTTTTAAGTTTCGATGGTCCAGCATTGTCACGTCTAATCAATTGGGTCACAGTGGACAAACTATGAGCCACGCGGTCACCCGAGACGTACGCAACATACCTGCTCACCGTAGAAACAATGTTAGTACGTTGCAATGTCATGTAAACTTAGAACCTGTGTACATACTGATTCTCAAACATGTTCATGTACATGTACACAATGCATCTGTACGTTTAGCCCTAACCCTGACCAATTCAACACCCAATATAATCTCTGCCACTTGGCGCACATTTTATTGTTTCATCTTGTTCACACGAATACGCGCAACAGCGGCTATACAGGTGTCCTCACACCAGAACCATATCGCTTGTAAATCTCGAGAGATAGACCAAGGCGTGACCCACTACCCGCGTGACTCGCACGCTTCCACTGCCAAACGCACTAGCAGAGCAATTCGCAACACCAACACAAAGCGCACGCACTGCCGTTTCGCATCTCGCATTGCGCAGGACCCTCGAGTGGAGGTTGCTACATTATGATCCAACAAGCTGATGATTAAAATCCGGTCCTGGCGAAGAGTAATGTAGCTGGACGAACTGACAACTCTCGGCTTCCCAAGTCCACCTACACACTGAACACAACTGCCCTAGAGTATCACGCGATGACAGGACTCCTATCTTTGCCAAATGAACTCCTCGTCCGACTGCTCGGAGCAAGTCCGACGACACGGAGCTTGTTGAATTTTGCGCGCGCCAATCGTCAACTACACGCTGTATGGATGGCACACTCGGATCAAATCATTGCGGATATCTACGGCCTGAAAATGCTGCAATTTGAGGATGCTGTGGACTTCACGTTGGCTCAAGCACATCAGGCGGCACCCGCGACAACTGATGCGCCTCCGTCAGAAGCTCACCCACTTGGTCGCCATCTGCCTCGAATCCTTCGGAACGTCGATCTGGCTACAAAGACCTGTGACCGATTCACAGAGTTCCGTCATTCCTTGCCACCAGACGATCTCTGGCACGAGGAATCGACTACCTCATTGTACCGTGCATACTTTATCGTTCGCCGTGCGGTTCTGGGATTTCACCTGCCGGAAATGCGACCCGAACTCCGTTCAGAGCTTCGCAGTCTACCAGTGAGCAACGTGGAGACTAGCCAGAGATTACTGGATTATATCCGGGACTTCGCCCCGTACAGTCTAAGATGCGACCTTGAGTGCGTCTTGACAGAAGATGAGATGAAGCATGTCCCAGTCGACGACCAAATGACAAGGCTACCCCTGGGTTGGCGCCATGCGGGCATTCTGCTCGGCCTAGCTTTGCTGGAGAAGGAAGATGAAGTTACTGGACTGTTAGAGAGAGTGTGGACGAGTGAACCCTTGAACGAAGAGGACATGGAATACTCCGACTCTGATTTCTACTACGACTCGGATGATGATGCACATTCCCCAGCCTAGGCCAAAAGGGATAGAGCACAACCCATCTGCCAGACTATCTTACCAAACTATTTTCTAATGAATCCGAGTACCACGATTGCTAAGTTTTACTAAAATGTTCGTCGATTGACACATGAAAATGTTGAAAACATGAAGATGAGTGCATGCATGCATGCATGTGTGTGTGAATACATGTACATGCACTGTACATGTAAGGTGGCGCCGCCAGGGTTAGGGTAATCACCCAGACTGCCACGTTGCGCCGTCGCCAAGATGTTAGTCAGCGAGGTGAGTACAGCAGGGCGCAGATAACAACAATAAAAAGGAAAAGAAGATCAATGTACAAAACGTTTCTTGATCCAATCTGCAGACTCAACAGCACATCTCCATCACTAGTTGTGAGACGAAGCTTTACGCGATTCTCACAAACTCGATTTGCCACTTCGCCGAACATTCCACGCACTGCTTCCACTCGATCTTCGCGAGTCACCATGACCAATGCCGATGACACATTTCTGCGTTACCAGCACGATGGACAATTGCTGAAGCTCCAGACCAAAGTGCAATCGGTCCAGCCTCTCTCATCACTGAGGGAGGCAAATCTTGGTCTCTTCAAGACTGCCGAAAACGACAAGGACTTCATTCTAACGACCATTGAGACCATTTTCCATCCTCAGGGAGGTGGACAGCCATCAGACGAAGGGACTGTCACCCTCATCAACCCAAATGAGACTTCCAATGGCACGCAAGCGACACCGCAGCTTGAGATGATCTCAGCCCGCCACGACGCCGCGAACCCCGGGATCGTACTGCACTTGGTTCGTTTCGCAGACGGCCAAAACGCAGTTGACATCAAGCCCGGGACTGATGTAGAGCTCAACGTGGACGGCGAGAAGCGACTTCTATACTCTCGGCTGCACACAGCCGGACACGTCCTGGGAGGCGCTGTCAGGCACACCGTCGGCGACAGAGTCCCCAATTTCGACGAACTCAAAGCCTCCCACTTCCCCGACAGCGCTTCCTGTGAATTCCAAGGAAGCATCGGAGGCGAGCACAAGGAGACTTTTCAAGCCAAAGTCAACGAGTTCGTCAAAGAAGCATTCCCGGTGAAGGTCGAGTTCTGGAAGGCCGCCGACTTCGAGCGCGAAGGCCTATCACGACTGATCCCGGAGAACCACCCGATGCGCAATGGAGATGACTCGGTTTTGAGAGTCGTCAGGATCGTCGGCGTTGATGTGTATCCATGTGGAGGAACGCACGTGGAGACTACAGACTTGTGCGGAGATGTCACCGTGAAGAAGATTTCTCGCAGCAAGGGAAACAGCAGGGTCAGCTACAGCATCAAGTGAGTTTGCATGAGAGAGATACACCAGACGAGATTTTAGAGACAGATGATTTCTAGAGGATACACATCCAACCAATATATGACAGCAATGATACAGACAACTTTGCATTCAGATCAGCGACTTTCTTACCAGTATTGCGTGCCAGCACCATTGACAGGGTGATCAAGTCGAACATAGAGAGACTATCGACAGGCTATCTCTCAAAGATATCGTGCTGGTGTGATCGACTTTAGCAGCCAACACGACCTCGCCCACAAAATAGACGCCGTTCGCAAAGTTTAGCGCAGCAACTCTAGACACTTGCCTCACCACCTGCCCCGCAGGAACAATCCCTCCTCTGGCGGTGCGCCCTTCATCTGATCAGCTTGGATCTCCTCATACAGCGAACCATCCTCGAAGTCATCGAGATCCAAGTCTAAATATCCATTAGGCGCCCACTTCCGCGGCGAGAGAAAGAGTTGTCGTCCATTGATGCTCGTATCAGCCATGAGCCGGAGCAAAAGCCTTCCGCCGTCTTCCTGCGTCGCGAAAGCCACGCCAGCCTTCTCGACGCCGTCGAAAGCGCTAGCAGGTAGGATTGAAGTACGGACGTACCTGTACAGAGCATTAGTAACATCGTGCGGGTGTCTATGAAGTCTGAGAGGTCGTGAAAGGTTGATACTCACCACGGCGAGATTATATTCACGCGGCTACCATGGTAATGAGCCGTGCGACGCAGTGCGTGCATGATTCCGCGAGCACCCCACTTGGTGCTCTGATACTGGACACCGCGCGGGCAATCGAGGAATGCAGCGCCAGAGCCGATGAGGGTGAGACTAGTATCCTTCTGACTCGAGGAGGAGCCATCGGTCCCATTCTGTCTGATGAAAGAGTGCATAGCGAGCTTGGTGGTGTACAGAGCGCCGTGGAGGTTCACTTCGACGGTTTTGAGATTGGGAGGCTTCGAAGGGTACTCCGGACCTGATGGCTCCGGCATTAGCTTTGATGGAGATATGGTGAATGAAGGATGTTGTACCGTCGTAAGAGAATACTTCGTCATCGATGGCAATTCCAGCATTGGCGACAACATGATCGATGGTGCCAGAGGGTGTCATAGAGGCCGCTGTGCGGAAGAGATTGACTTGGTCGTCCCAGTTCATAACGTCGCAGCGGACGAATTTGATGCTTGCAATCGTCAGTATGCATGTGGTTGCCAATGCCTGGATACTTTACTCACCCCGGTAACTCGGATTTGAGCTTCTCTCCTTGCTCGGCGTTCATGTCGCCGACACAGACGTGCACGCTAGACACAGGCTCATCAGTGTCCGGTCATTAAATCGTGGTCGAGTTTGTCCTTACCCGGCCGCGTGCAGAGCACGAACATACGCCCTTCCAAGACCATCCGCTCCGCCAGTAACGATGGCAGTCTTTCCAGATAGAGCGCTCGTATCGACATCGACTTCACAGTCGACTTTCTTTGGGGTGTACGACATTTTTTGTATGTGCTCGTCAGGCTGTGTAGATATGGAATGAAAAATGAGGGAAGCAACAGAAGAGCATTGCCATAATACAGCCTCAATATATACATCCAAAGCTTCCATTTTCATCTGCTGAATGATATCACCAAAAGGTACCGTAACACCGTTAAACCCAACCCCGCGATCAGGCCCGCGCGCGGCCGCACACACGCAACGCATATACGCAACGATGCGAGAGCATACGTACGTATTTATGCCGAATACAACAAACGTCGTCATCAACTTCTCAGTTATGTACAGTGCACACTCCCCTTCTGTCATTTGGTGATGCGTATGCGGTCTTTCAGTGCTGGTAGCAATTGCGCTCAAATTCGTGTACGGTATCTCAGTGGTATATATATTTATCTAGTTCCTATCTTTGGAAATGCTAGCAAATAGCTCCTGGAGTCTGTAGGTAGCGTTGGAAGGATCTCAATGGTCGATAGGCCAATTCTTGTGCATGTAGCGTCTGACATGAGTGCATGGAAGTTGTAAAGGCATAGCTGATAGACTGGATTGTACCCAAACTTATGCTCACGTAAATCAAGATCAGAAGTTGCCTAATCAAAAGCAATAACCGCCTTGACAATCTCATGCCTCTCAAACCTCCGATAAGCCTCCGGAGCATCCTCGATGCTGATGACATCGGAAACAATAAAGCCAGGACTAGCCACACCGGAACTGACCAAAGCCACAAGCTCAGGCGCCAGGCTAATAGGATCGGAAGGTCCGGCCTGCCACTTCAACTCATTGAAGAAGAAGTCTGCCAGTGAGAAGTCCATTGTGTCTTGGATCGTTGAGGCACGGGGTGCGACTGCAGAGTTTGCGGCATGCATGTTGTAAACGCCGACAGTTCCCATGCCGCCGCCAGTCGAAGTGACGGCAACCATGTTGCGTGTGATGACATCCGACTGCACAGTAAGGTTCCGGTTGACCTGCTCGTAGCCGACTGCATCGATGCTTCTGGCAACACCGCTTGGTTCCAGAGCCATGATCTGCTCGACAGGCTCGGCATCGCGGAAGTTGATCGGGATTGCGCCTTGCTGCTCTGCAAGTGCAAGTCGCTCTGGGACGTAGTCCACGCTGTAGACCCGCGAGGCGCCTCGAATCTTGGCTGCGTGCAGTGCCATCAGACCGACGGGTCCTGCGCCGAAGATGGCAACGGTATCACCAGCCTTGAAGCCTGCGAAGTTGAGCGCCTCCCAGCCTGTGGCAAAGATGTCTGAAAGCATGAGGTAGTCGTTCGCGAGCGAAGCTGTCACATTTTCGGAGGAGCTGGTCTGGGGCGCAGGGATAGGAATCAGGCCCTCGTCAGCGAACGGGATGCGGATGTATTCGGCTGGGTGGTTGTTAGTGAGCTTCCTAGAAATTGTCGGAGAATCAAAACTGACCTTGAGTGCCACCCATGCCGCCGCCGTTGCCATAACCACCATACATTTGTGTAGTCAGACTATCATGTATATGGCCTTCAGCAGTCGCAAAGGGGATGATGACCGAATCGCCGACAGTCAAACTGCCCACGCCTTCGCCGACTTCAGAGACATAGCCAATGCCTTCATGGCCAAGGATCCAAGGTGTCGCTGGTCCCGGGTTCGTGCCGCGATAGATGTGCAAGTCAGAGCCACAGATTGCAGCTCTGCTCAGCTTGACGATAGCATCGGTCGCGTTGATGATACTAGGACGCGGGACGTCGGCCACGGTGACGTTGTACGCGTTGCCTTCCCATAGGACTGCACGCATTGTGGCGTTGACAGCTGATGTCAGGTTTGCAAGAGCCATGTTGGAGAATCTGGTGTAATGAGAACGAGTTGCAACGATGGTAGAGATGATGCGGCTTGAGATGAAATACCTGCGCAGTAGATGCTGCTTTATAGCTATCGTTCACGCAGTGTCCATCTCTGTGCCAAGTCATCATCATCATCACCACGGTATCAATAGGGTATCAGAATCTCTCGGCGTGCGTGATAGAGATACGATAATTCCAATGCACGCGTGGCTGATAGAGGCTCATGGTGGAGCACATCGCGGCCGCGGACAGGTAACACAGCACACCACCGCTCCTCACAAGAGTACCGCGGGTGACCTTGTCCAAAAGACCTGATGCTGCTGCGCGTCGGGGCAGTACACAACATCAACCGCATCCGCCCCTTTAGACCGTGCTGGAACTTACACTTTGCTAGACCACCAAGGAGATCGCCAACGCTGCAAAATGCCAAAGCCCTGAAAATGTTGTTGGGATGTTGTGGAACGAGAGCGGAGAAACACAACTCAGCCCGCCAAGGAAACGCGGCTTAGAATGCGGCCGCTCTCTCGCCCGCTCTCTCTCTCATCTCATCCGCACTGCCAACAGATCTGTGGTTGACGCAATCATCGAAGCCCGCCTTTCCGGAGCCATGGAGACGAACGGCGGCGACCATCCCGAACGCGCAGAGCAGTCCTGTGCATCATGCAAGCGCCTCAAACGCCGCTGTTCGAAAGATCTGCCGACATGCCAATTGTGCTCTAGAGTAGGAAGACGATGTGACTACTCTTCAATTCCGTCTACTCCAACACGCTCAGACACCGAGCCGCGGGTTGAAAGGATCGGAGGCCGCACAGAAACTCCAGCTTCCTTCCCTTTCCGGTCAGATATATCGTTGGCGCCGTTCGTATCAAATGTCCCATCGAAGGAGTCTTCGGAACTGGCTACGTGCTTTCTGGACTCTGTGGCTACTAGAGGCGTAGAAGTGACACCGCCTAGTACGTTGCTATGGCGAGATGTTTGCCCGAACGGGGAAGGCATTTCTAAGGACGAGGCTGCAAATATCGTGGATAGGTATTTCAACACGACTCATCCATGGTTGCCAATAAGTGTGTCTCTTCCAAAGTTCTAAGATCTTATACGAGTGACTAATGCCTGCGTATAGTATCCAGGCTCCGAGTCACAAGGCTACTGCACAATCCAGACACAATAGCCACTGCCAGCACCCAAGCCCTCTTCCACGCAATGCAGCTCGACCACGAAGACGATTCATCAAGTCCCCTTTTCAATGAGAGAGGCACCCAAGATTCGAAAGGCCGCTACCAGAAAGTGAAGCTTGCCCTCTTCGCACTGGAACAGTCTGCCAGGTTTTCTACCAACCTACTCGCAGCATATACTCTTCTTGCCTTGCACGAGATCGGCCACGGTATCTTTCCCGCGGCGTATCTGACTGTTAGTAACCTGGCACGATTGTTCTGTGCTCTTGGGCTACATGATCGGACGAAAGCAACGCAGATATTGCCGCGACCAGGTATGAAGCCCGTTCCAGTTCACATGGCCACCTCTCTGAAAATAGACTAGACACATGGACGGAAATGGAAGAACGCCGCCGCCTCTGGTGGGCAGTCCTAATCCTCGATCGCTACGTCCACGTAAGCTTCCGCTTCCGACCACTCTGCACACCAAAGATCCCTCCAGATGAGATCCTACCAGCCCGTGATGGGCCCTGGGACATCGGCGTAAGCTAACCCTCTCCTCCTCCCAATCCGTTCCTAACCCAAATCCCCTCCGCTCACTCATTACCATCCAGGAACTAACAGTAAACCCCCTCCTCGTAATGTCCATCGAAGCCTCCACCTCCGTCGACCCCTTCGCCCGCACCTGCCAAGCAGCGCACCTCCTCGGCTGGGTCTGCGAGCACGTGAACCAAAACCCAACACCCGGCGAAGCAGACATGCACTTCCAAGAAGCCTTCGCGATATCCGGCGCCCTGAGAGCGTTGGCCATCATGCTCCACAGCGAAAGCAGCCATCTCGCGCCCGAAGACCGCCAGCGCCTCTTCGCCGCTCGAGGTCTGGCGTACGCAGCGCTGAATACTCTGTACGACGTGCACTCGTGTATTGAAGCGGATAACGTTGAGACTGTGGGCGGGAACCGCGGGTTAAGGCTTGATTTGCAGCAGCATGCTCTCGATGGGTTCAAGGAAGTGATACGCGAAGTCTCGGCTTTTGCGGCTGAGATTGAGCAGTATTACGAGAAGTATGGCGTTGACAAGATACCCGTGATGGTGTTGTTTTCGCTGTACACCGTGGGAGGGACTTATGCGTGGTACGCCAGGGAGAACTCTGCTCCTGCACATCTTGCTGCGCTGGCAGAGCTGCGGAGAGTGCTGGATATTATTGGGTCGACGAGGTGGTCGGTTGCTTGTAAGTTGCTTGGTCTTATGCTGACTTTGAGGATACCACCTGATCTCGTAACACTTACTGACGTATTGTAGCCATATACTTAAAGATGCTGGAAGGCACAGAGCATTCTTACCAAGGTGGCTGCAGACAGTGAATGGTACACAATCATTCTATATCCACGAGGAACGAATCAGATACATCTCCATCGTATCATTGAGAGCCATGCTACACCACAAGAACAACATGAACGAATTGAAGCAAAAACGATATTACTACATCTATCAATCCCACTAATCATACTCCATCCTCATCGTCCACTCTCATCATCAGCCCAGGTCGCCGGCACAAGCAGTTCAGGCCTGCACTCCGTCCCCACCGTGACCGACTCGCCAGACCGCAAGATCAAGTTTGAGATGTGAGATTTGAAACCCATCCTCCTCTCATGCCCCTTTGAAGTTAAAAGAAAGTAAAAAAAAAAGACCCCATCGCAATCTCAGAACAGTTCCTCCGCTCCAAACGCCGCGCTCAGTAAAACTTCTGTGCTATGCATGTACATGTGATGAGTCGGAGAATCGCTCCACTTTTAAGCAAAGCCGAAGTACTCGTTGCCAGCCGTCACAGCGGTGTACAGCTGCTGGCGAAGGATTTCGTAGCTCTCATACTCAGGGAGATCGAGCTGGTTGAAGCAGGTATGGCTGGTAGGCAGCTTGTCCTTGCTGGAATAGTCGCGGTGGATGTTGAACTTAGCAAATCCGTTCATGCCCTCGAGCTCCTTGAAACCGTTGAGTGGAACCTTGCTGGTACCGGTGACGAACTGCAGCAGCTTGGCGCGCTCTTCCTCGTCGAAGCTCTTGACCGCACGCCAGAACCATTGGATCTGCGGCGAAGTGCTCTGGTAGTTGTGGTACTCGGTAGTGTTCTTCCAGTCATCGACGTCAATGTCCGGCAAACCAGAAATGAGCAGCTCGAGTTCCTGCTCGTTGAAGATAGAGACGAGTTCCGCAGGAACAATGTCATGGAAGCCACCCAAGAAAGCGTCGAGTTGAGCTTCGACAGACTTGATGAGGCGGTGCTCGACAACCAGGCGGACGTATTCTTGCTTGTTCTCTTCGGTGACTGCTATGTCGCGACCGCCAGGAACAAGGTCGACCGTCTCGGTGACACCGAAAGCCTCGACCTCTGCGGAGAACGTCTCGAAAGTGACATCCGTAATATCATTCTCGAGGATCCAGACCAGAGAGCGGTAGTAGTCGAGGTCAAGCGTCTCCATGTCCTTGAGCGAGACAGACTTGCCCAGCATGCGCCTGTAGACCGCTCTGCTGAAGTGAGCGTCAAGCAGACGGCCTTCGTAGAGGGCCTTGCCAATGACACGACCAATGAACTTGAAGAACGACAAGTGCTCGTCGTTGATTCCACTAAGCTTGTTTGGGTGGAAAGTGGTGCGGTCAGAGGCTACGGGGTTGAAGAGAGCATAGTCAGGGTTGAACATCTGGCGAGCCATGACTGCGAACCATTCGCGAGACACACCACCAGCGTCGATACCCTCTTCACCATTGAAGCGAATGTTGAGCTTTCCATTCTTGATTTCCTCGCCGCTCTTGTAGTAGAGCGCCTTGTAAGAATCCAAGAAGACATGGTCACGACGAACAGCCAGTTGCAACGAGTTGCCATGCGGCTGAGACCTGTCAGCACGAGTGTGCAGCTTGCGGTTGAAGTAGTTGCGCTTGTTGTCGAACTCAAGAACCTTGGAGTTCTTGGCAAGAATGGAGAGGTTGCCGTTCATGAGCTTGGGGTTGTTGCGAATCAGCTCGTTGAGGATTTTGCGGTGCTCCTCTGTGAAGCTGAAGAACAAGCCTTCCATCCTGGTCTCCGGCTGTGGTGTGCCAGCAGTGACCTCGACAGCGCCGGAGGTCGGCTCCTTGAGAGCACTGTTGCGGCAAACGACGAACAGCGTTTCAATGAGTGGTAGCAGAATGGTAGCGACGTTGACCATGTTGCCTCTCTGGCGAATGGCGCCCAGGCAGAGGCTGAGGTTCTTCCAAAGCTTCTCAAACGTGGAGCTCTCGGAGAGAGTAGTCAGAATGTCTTCCTTCAGCTGAGGATCAACCGAGCCAGTGACTGCGTTCTGTTGGCCCATGCCGCGCTTAGGATCGAACAAGTGGTCAAGTGCAATAAGGACCTGGAGCAGTCTGCGCTGCTGAGAACCAGACGATGAGAACTTGGCAAGAGCCATGCCCTGAAGGTCGACACCAGTCTTTGCGGTGCCAATCTGGCCGGCAAGGTCCTCGAGATCAGTGACGATGCTTTGACCAAGCTCCTGGGCTTGACGGATGAGCTCCTTGCCAAAGATCTCCTGCGCACCAGGGATGGCGCAGAGATGCTTGATTATGTCCAGGGTATCGCTGAAGGTCTTGCTGGGGCATTCGCGCAAGGCAAGAATGTTGATGACCAGGCGGATGTTCTCTTCCGGAACCTCTGGCGGCTCAAGTTCACGCTTCTTCTTCGGCTCAGGCTTGGTGTCTTCCTTGGTTTCTTCAATAGCCGTCTCGGTAGCAGTAGTTTGAGCATCCGCCGATGGGCCAGCGGTTTCTTGCATGTCGACATCCTCAGTAGGCTTGCTCGAAGCCGCCTTGGCCTCTTCGGCCTGCTTCTTCTCAGCCTCCTTCTTCGCCTCGGCCTCCTTCTTCTTGGCCTGGAGGTGCAAAGGATGGGTGACGCGGCTGAGCAAACCAGCAAGAGTCTCCATAACACCAGTATTCTCAGTGATGAGCTTGCGGTCAAGCAGCATCAAGAGGGCGTTCAGAGGGAATCTGGAAGCCTTGCTCTCCTTACCCTTGTTCTTTTTGGCGGCCTTCGTCTTCTGGCTGCTGATGGTCTCATGCTCGGACAAGAAGAAGTGCTGAACCTTGGGGTTGTCGGAGGAAAGGGCACCAAGAGTACCAAGGCATTGTTGGACAATGTTGAGCGGCGAAAGTTCAGTAGCTGGTGTCACGACTTGGCCAGTAAGAGTGCGCTTCAATGGCTGAGGCGTCTTCGATCCAGCAAGCTGCTTGGCGCGAAGAGAGAGCTGAGCAAAACTGCGTTCAACAGCGCCTACATCAGCGGTACCATCCTGGAGAATTGAAAGGAGGATGCTGATGACCTCAGCACGGTTCTGGTTGTTCTTGCAGACGTCCGAAAGGATACAGTGCAACGAACTCTTCGCCCTGTGGTGCAGCGAAACAAACATGAGACGCAATAGGGTGGCAACACCAGGCTTGTCAAGCATTTGCACCACCGGTCTGGGACGGGTACGCTCCTCGATCTCCTCCTCGGCTGCTCCAGGAGCTCCACCGGCGGGAACGTTGATCACACGAGGGCCACCGTGGCGTTGGTCTCTCGGAGCACGGTGTCTGGGTCTATCACCAAGAAGCTCGCGGGCCTCACGCTGCAGCTCTTCTGGTAGCAAGTTGAGCATATCAGGATCTTGCTCCATAAGAACGGTTTGGCGGAGACCAGGGTCGAGCGTAGCGAGGAAGTCGACCTGATCCATATCTTGAGGCTGGGCAGCCGGAGCACCCTGAGCACGCGACTGACGGCGAGCCTCTTGTTGCTCACGCTGGCGACGGTCTCTCGCCTCAGAAGCGAGCAGCTCGGCTTGGATCTCTGGTGGAAGGGCGTCAAGGAACTCTCTGCTGATCTCACTAGGAGCCTCGCCAGTCTGACGGGCCTCGGCACGTTCAGCGGCGCGGCGTTCAGCGAATTGGCCCATGATCACATCCTCTCTGAACTCTTCGGGCAGTGCCTCGATGTACTCTCTGTCGATGCCGAGCTCAGTGATATCAAGCTCTCGGCCACGGATAGTAATTGTGACACGCTCACGTGGCGGTGCCTGCTCAGCAGCAGCTGTCTCGCCAGAGGCTTGTTGTTCGACACCTTCCATAGATGATGCCTGAGTGCCCTCGGGTGCCTGCGGTGCGGATTCTGCAGCTTCACGAGCTCTGGCAGCAGCCTCTTCAGCCTCCTTGGCTTCCTTCTCTTCGCGTTCCTTCTTCTCACGCTCTTCACGTTCCTTGCGCTCAGCCTCAGCCTTCTTGCGCTCCTCCTCTCTGGCCTTCTCCTCTGCGACCCTGCGTTCAGCTTCCTCCTTGTCGCGAAGCTTCTTTGCCTCCATGGCAGCGGGTAGAAGGAGCCTGAGCAGGCTGTGAATAATGCGGGTGGCCTTCTCGTGGTGCTTGCCGCTGAATAGCATACGTGCCTCTTCCTGCCAGCGCGCCGATGTTATCGTCGGGCGGAAGTCGACAGCCTGGCCCTCCTCGGTAGTGGCTCCCGAGCGAGAACTGCTAGTGCCAAAGCCAGGGATCTGATCACGCCAAGGGCGGCGAGGATCAATGTCCACGAACTGTGCACCGCCCCGGGAGCTGATTGCAAAGACGGGTGGCATACCGCCGCGAGCAGCAATGAGTTGGCGAGGGTCGACGTTGAGCTGGAAACGCTCCATGTCGTGGCCACCAGGGCGGTTCATGGCAGCCACAAGATCGCCGATGATGTTCTGCTGGGTTCCGCGAATGGTACGGGGCAGGAAAGGTGGCGTGGCGCCTCCCATGCGGTCAGCACTACCCGAGTTGCGCTGGAGCAGAGGGTTGGTACCCTCTTCTTCGCCACGAGAGTTGCCAGGGCCACGGTGGTAGCGCGAAGGCGCGGGACGGAGAGGGTCAGCGTTCATGAAGTCGAGGAATTCGTTCAAGCCGGCCTGTCCACCGTGACGGTGGTGGTGATGATGACCGCGGCCAATGGCAGGTGGCGGGACATCCCATTCCCAACCCATCTCGTCCATCTCCTCATCTTCATGCTCCGGCTCGTAGACAACATCGTTGTCGAAGTCGATTTCATCTTCCTCGTCGTCATCTTCTTCCTCACCTGGAGGCATCTCATCTTCGAAGAATTCATCTCCCTCGTCACCAACGACCTCCAAGTGACCGTCATGCTCGCCATCCAGTGGCTCACCGAGCACTTGAGCGATGTGGTCGAGAGGTCCACCATGGTGGGCAGCATCTTCCTCATCATCGTAGTCGTCGGCTTCGTCTTCCCAGTCATCCTCTGCCATATCATCACCAATACTGGCATTCTCCTCATCGCCAGTAACCTCTTCGAGGTCATGATCACTGAAGCCTTCTTCGTCTTCATCATCTTCATCCTCGCCAGAGTCATCATCGTCTTCATCATCAGACTCGTCAATGACTTCGACCTCCATACGATCGCCGTGCAAGCCTTCGATGGGTCCCATTTCATCTTCCAGGCCCTCCATATCTTCGTCGTCGTCGTCATCACTAACGACTTCGCCGGGAGCAGCGGCATCATCTTCATCAAACTCCATCTCTTCCTCATACCCTTCGTAATCTTCCATCTCATCATCTTCCTCGTCATCTTCCTCATCATCGTCATCGTCTTCCTCGGCGTTGTAGATGCCAAGAGCCGAGTTGCGATAGAGATCGGGAGTCTGCTCACGCTCGTCTTCAGAATCTTCCTCGGAGGCAGATGTAACAGACGCAATGTCGTCCTCATCGGTGCTGGTTCCAGGAGCCGAAGACAATTCAGCACGCTGGCTCAATTCTACCGCAAGATCGGTGAGCGTCTTGAGCGGGACGAGAATGTGCTTGACAGCACGCTTCGCGTTGGGGAAGTTTAGATCAAGCTCAGCCACCGAGGATGTCATGGCGGCGATCAAGTTCTTCTCGTACATGAGGCGACCCAACTGCTGGCGAGATTTCTCATAGCCAGCAGCGTTGATCGGACTCTGTCGATCGGCCTTCGCGTTCAGCATGCGATCAAACAAGTCAGCGATTGCAAGCAGCTTGGAATAGCGCTGGTCCAACGGCTCGGGAGATGTGGTTGCGTCTTTGTAGGCCTTAATTGCGTGGTCTAAGACGAAGCGACGAACGAAAAGAAGGTCCGCGTTCTCCTCGGAATCTGGAGTAGCAGATCGCGAGCGTGGCTTCTCCTGAGTCTGAGAGCAGAGCGCAACCAGCACAGTAGTGGCCCAGTTGGAAGTGACCTGCTTCTTGCGATGCGCGATGTCATCCTTGTGTTCCAAAGATCCAGTGGGCAAAAGTGCGTTGAGCAGGTACATGAGGGTGCCGGAGCGTGGCTTGGAGGGTGTAGCAGGCTGCGAGTCCGACTTCCTGGAGAAGTTGATGAACTCAAGCTTCGTGCGAGAGTAACAGGCGAGCAGCTCTGATAGGCACTGGAGGAGGAAACACTTGTAGATATAGATGGTGTGCTCCTCGGCCTTGAAAACAGGCTTCTCTTCCTTCTTGTCCTCGGCAGCTTTGTCGACCGCAGCTACGTCTGGCATGTCGACGTCTCCAGCTGTAGCATTATCGCCAGAAGGCGCGGCGCTGATTTCTTGCTTCTTTGGCACTGGCTTGTCCTCGACCTCACGGTAGCTTGAAAGCTCGCGGAGCAGGAAAGACACAATACCATCAGTGGAATCTGTTGTAGGGGCCTTCGTCTCAGTGGGTTTCGCTTGCTGCTCCGAGCTGGTTTCGCCTTTAGCCGAGTCTTCTGACTTCTCCGCAGGCTTCTCCTCAGGCTTGGGCGCAGGCTTCAGAGCAAGGTGCTGTGCCCTGTCCGGGCGGCCATCGAAACGGGGGATCTCAAGCAACTCCTGCGTGACTTCGACGAACATCTTGGGATCGCGCAAGACCAGGTGGTACATGTTGCGCACATAAGAAGTTGTATCGACAGCACGCGGGACGCGCTGGCCATCGAAGGCATTCTTGATCTCGGTCGTCATGATCTGACGGATGGTCTGTTCGTCTTCGATCATGTGGCGAAGCACGAGTAGGAAAGAGCTCTGCAGCTTCTCACCAACAGCACCGGCAAGCTGTCTGATCATCAAGAAGAGACGAGACATGCACATCTTGTCGCTCAGCTTCGACGCCAAATCGCGGCGGCGAGTCAAAATCACGAGCACCCTAGTGATGGAGAGCGCAAGCGAAGAGTTCTTTCCGACCTTGGGCAGAAGGACGACAATAGTGCTGAACAGCTGTGCACGAGTCTCAGCGTCCACGACAGGCTCCACAGCCTTGGGCTCAGGGAGTGGCTTGTTAGGCTCCTCGAGGGATGGTGCGCTCCATTCGACCTCGACCGGCTGTTCGTCCTCGGCGAGCACGCGCTCCATGATGAGCAAAAGCATCTCAATCCAAGGCGCATCCTCGGCCTTCTGGTCGGGACGGAGCTGAATCCAGTTGATGAACGAGTCGAAGTTGTCCTTGAGCTCATCAAGGGTGGAGTCGAAGAAATCACGCTCTTGCATGATCAAAGCAACCAGGTGAGCATATGATGCGATCTTGAGACCAGAGTCAGGGCCCTCCTCGCCTTGAAGCGACAACAGAGAAGACACCAAAGTGTTGCCAATCTCCGCCTTGGGGTTTGCGCCTTCACCAGATTTGGCAACGGCAGCTTGGATGAGGTCCGCAAGATCGAAGGTAATGTTGGGCTGCGCACTGAGAACCTCCAAACATCTGTCAATGATGTCGGCGCGTACCTGGTCTCTGGCCTCGCTGAGGTCCTCGATAGTGATGAACGGCCTCTTCGTATCTTCAGCGGGTGGTCCAGCAGAAACACCCTCACTAGGGCCGCCAACACGCAAAATGTCACGCAGCGCCTGAGATCCAGACATAGCACGCATATCAGCGCTGAGCATATCTTGAGGCAGAGCACCAAGCGAGCCAAAGTTCTCGTCATCCGACATGTCTGCGTCGGAAGATGGGACTTCTTGTGAACTGCTGACAGGTTGAGCCTCACCAGAAGGCGCAGCACCAGCATCAGGCATTTCAGCGGTCTGCGGGCGCTCAGGCTCTTTGTCGCCGCCAGGGATGCTGAACCGCGGAGCGTCGTGATTCTTGCGAAGCACCGCGTACTCTGTAGCATGTGCCTCGTGGTTGTTGCAACGGTAAAGGGCTTCGCGTGCGAGAACCCCGTCGACACCAGCACTCTTCACCTTCTCGACGTGGTTGAAGTTCTTGAGAACAAACTCTGGCTGTGAGGTCGCGATACGACGGGTGGCGCCTTCGCTCCTAGGGATGGCGCGCTCTTCTCCTTCAGCCTTGAGGATGAACTTCAAGATATCAATGATGGCTTTGACGTTCTGGTCGCCCATCTTGACGATGGCGTCAGAGTGCCAGAGGGTAGTGACAGTGTCAAGGACGACCTTACGAAGCTCGACGAGGAACTGGCCAGGCGAGAAGTAATCGGCATGTTCAGATCCGCGAACTGAAAGCAAAGAGGATTGCGCGGCGTCATTGATGCATTTCGAACGAACGATCTGGCAGTAGAAGTTGAGAATGGTGGACAAACTCTCACGGGCCGCAGTCTCTACGGCTTCGCTCTTCTCTTCTGTGCGCGAGAGTATGTCGCTGAATCTTGTAAGGTTCTCTTGCAGCTTTTCAAAGCCACCGGCGATGTAGAACTTGAGGAGCACAAGGGTTACAGCCTCTTTTCCACCCATAGCGTCCATGTTGTGGGAGGTGCGGAGAAGCATGCGAGTCGTGCAGTGCAGTACATGACCAACATACTTCAGCTCGGCAGCTTCGTCTACCTTGCCCAGCTTGCGAATCTCGAGCTCATTGAGCGCTGATTTTGCTAGGTGATCAGCAACAAGTCCAGCGTGTTGCTTAGTGTTCACATCGGATGTGCGCTTCGGAATCAGGACCTGGCCCAAGTTCTGGAAGAAAGACTCGATGCCGGTAGGGGTTTGGCTGACGAGGTAGCGGATAGCTCTCGTATTCTTGAAAGCGAAAATCTCTGCTTTCGTCTCGCCAATCTCCGACTCAGAGAAGCCCTTTGGGTCGTTTTCAGTCTTGCCTTCACTGCTGCTACTATTGTTGCTACGTTCGGGCACCTCGACGTAGCCCTGCGCGTTGATGCGGCGTGGTGAAAATGGCTTGGGGTCAGTGCCAGTCTTCCACTTCTCGTTCTCGGCGAACTGCTCCTTGAGAGCCAGGTTCTCCCAGAGACAGGCAGAATGGAGCTTGCTGAAAGCATCCACAAGCTCAACGTAGACGTCCGTGAAGTTGAGCAGTGTGAAGACTTGGTTGACACTCGCGTGGCGCGGGCTTTGGTTGCTTGGCACCAGAGCGCGACCAAGCATGTGAGACAGCACATGAGCAGACAGGAGAGATTTGATGACGGTCGTTCCTGCTGCGACGGAGCCAGAATCTGCTGTGACTGCAACTTTTGGGTCGGTGAACAGTCTGAAATAGCTGCCGGGTTCAGATGACTCAATCAGAGGCTTGAGGTTCTTCAGCGCGGACTGAGTTCTTGCCAACAAACTTGGAATGACCAAGTGAGGTTTCTCTTCGCACATTCGCTTTACAACTGTCGCCATCTTACCGAAGACAGAGTATGCGACCAGGTCCGAAGGGTGGCTTGCAGATGTGGCAAGGTCGATTACGACCTCAGCACCTCCATTCACGCAGAAGTTTTGACACATGCTCACGTTGTGGAAAAAGCCTTCCAAGAACTTTGCACAGGCGCTGATGTATGGTGTTGCTTGCGCACGCTCGTAGGCATCTTCGTTGATGTCGGCAGCAGTGATTCTAGCACTGGCTTCCACAACACCATGCCCAGCAGCGGCGCGCATGCCACCAGCAACTTCAGCTTCATCGGCGCCCGAGGGGATCTTCCAGAGCTTACCGCCGACGGCAGTTTGTTCAGCGAGAGTTTGGGTGACTGCTCTGACCTTCTTGACCATCTTGATGACTGCAGCCAAGATCTGGTCCTTCAGCTGTGGGTGGTGGCGAGATAGCTCATCAAAGGCGTTGCCGACGGTAGCAGCAGCCATGCCTTCATCCTCAAGCGCACGCACGTGAGCAGGAGAGACAAATATGTCGAAGAACTTGTCCAGAGCGTTTGAGTACTGGAAGAGTTTCATGCCATTCTCGTTAAGACAAATAGCGCCGAAAGCGGTGGGAATGTCGCAGATAGTTTCGCCGACAGGAAGGATGCCACCGACGATTGGCAGCGTCACCTGACCATTCACGACCTCGACGGGCTCTGGCTCAAAGCTAACCTTCGGCTCGAAGTCTGCAGGCACCTCATCAGGCAAAGTGGACTTGGTGATGGTCTCCAGAATACCCTTGGCGAGACCAGCCTCGGCAACAACTTGGTAACTAGTAGGCTCGTTGTGAATGAAATTGCTGATAGTGTTAACAGCACCAGACCAGACGTTTGAACCGAATACGCTTGCACGAGCAATGACTGTGCGCAGAGCTCCAAGCATTTGAGGAGAATCCAAAAGGTTTCGTAGTTCGCGGTCATGGATGCCCGAGCCGTGGTCGAAGAGATGCACGATGAACTTGAACAGAACACGAAGTGTGGCCTGTTGGTAGTACGGAATGTCGTAGTCGATCACCTTTGACTTGTAGCTGGCAGGCATGCCTTGCCCGCGCTCCAGATTGGTCAGGGATGTGTCGACTTCATACTTCGCGAGATCGCTGAGGATGTCGAGACCCTTGAGAGTGGTCAAGGTCTGGAAAGAAGAGCTGATGTTGTGGATGTAGGCATCGAGGAATCCAATGACCTTTTCTTGGTGCCGCTCAGCACGGCCTGTGCGGAGTGTGAGCACCTCGATCTCGATATCCATCACACCTGCGGCAAGCATCCTCTCAGCATACTTGGCTTGAGGGTTAGCCTGTGAGACAGTGTCGACGAGCGTAAGAATGGCCGATCGCCAATCCGTCTCCTTGAGCTCGAGTTCAGTGTCTGCGTGGTCTTCGGAGTGAAGGGTTGCAACAGCCTTGCGAAGCTCGTAGTACAGAATGCCATGGTTCACAGTGATGGCAAGAGCCTCAACGACCTCGGACCACTTGTGCTTCAGGCGGACGAGAGCCTCAAGTGTCTGCAGCACGGTAGTCTCAAGGTCGAGAGTAAGAACACTCTCGCCGTTGGCCACTGGTTGGAGGAGATCGCAAAGCTGCTGTGCCAAATGGAATCTCCGTGGCTCTTCCCCGTCTGCTTGGCCAATCTTTTCTTGGAATTTCGACTCACCAACGGCGTAAGCAAGATTGGCAATAGCCAGCAAACGAATCTCCAAAAGCAGATGAATGGGAGGTTGTAATGAGGCGAACACATGTGCAATGCGAATCCTGTTGAGAAGATCAAACTGCGACTCCTTGGGGACATGAGGCAGTGCATCAAGTACAAGCTTCCAGGCCGATGTTTCCGCCACCTCTGAAGCCGGCAGCTGGTAGGTCTTGGGAGCATTTGAAGGGTCGACTTCAAGCGACTTCACAGGAGTGTCACTAACATCGTTCGAGCTGTGGCTGCGATCACCAACAGACGGGCGATCTCGTGATGGGCCGAGAGCTGATGTTCTACGGACTGGGGTTGGGGACGTTTGTACATCTTCAGTCGGAAGAGTCTGCGTTGCATTAGGCTTCGCAGAGGCCGCCGGCTGATCGTAAAATGTGACGTTGACGTTTGACAGCTCGCGCTTCAAGGTTCCGGAAAGTGGTTCCTTTACAAGCGTAGCAAGATCGGAGGGGTTGAAGGACGATGCAGGGACAACCTTGTCCTTGCCCTTACCTGGCGTGATGGCCGCGGCGTTCGATAGAGCGCTTGGTGGCTTGGGAAACGGCAGTGCGAGCTTGTGCAAGTTGTCAAGATTGAAGTTATAGTGGTTGGCCAGCAATGTCGGGATCATCGATGACGAGTTGTTCTTGTACCGAGCAACCTGGTATCGTTGTGCAAGACGAAGGCCGAGCTTCAGAGCAGCCTTTAGCAGGCTCAACGATGTAGTGTGCAGGAGATCGTTGATGTGCCCGCTGCTGGCGTATAGGCTACGGTTACCGCAGTGCTCGAGCAGGATCCGAGTGAAGTTCACGATGGACTCCACAAGCTCCCTGTCGCCTTCTTCTGAAAATCCATTTGAATCCAGCTCTTGCTTCTGAGCGCCCGCAGATGGATATGGCATGCCCTCCTCTTCATCGCCCTTCTCTAGCAGCCTGCGCTCGAATGGTTGCGTCTGAGGACCCTCGCGCAGAGCATACTCCTTGTTGAAAAGCTCAAGGATGTGATCGAAGCGGTCCAATAGCGGGATCCAGTGGTATAGGTCACCGCGGGGCAATGGCCAAAGGCGAGGGAAAGCGGCAAGCTTAGCAGGTAGTTCGTGGAGCGGCGTTCTTGTTGCCTCCTGGACAAACTCTGTGATTGCGGGCGAGATGGTGGCCGTGTGGCGCTCGGAGGGAGTCTTCTTGATTCTTCCCATGGTGGCGGCGGCCGTGGGAATGCGCGAGCGCGCTGTGAAAGATGTATGTGAGGCTACCGCGGCCTTTGTGTGCAGGTGTTCAACCTGAGTAGTTTATCATGTGTGTTGCCCTTTTATAGGGAGTGGCGAGTGTGGCGGCGTCGAGTTGGTCGCAGCGTGTCCACTCGAGGTGTTTCGATGTTGGCGCGCTGGTGAGATCGGCGCGGGAGTGAGAAGGAAGATGGTCTGAAGCACAGCGGTGCAGGCGCTGTGAGTCGAGTTCTTCCGGTGAGGCAACGTGATGAGAAGTGCGTCTGCTGCCTTGCGGTGATAACTAGGCGGCAGGGGTGTTACGCGAGAGGTTGATGGTATGCTATGGTATGATTTGATGTCGCGACTTGAGCTATGAGTTTGCTTTCCTCTGCCCATCCATCAAGCTCGTGCACAGTGCCGGCTCGGCTTCGCTTCAAACTTCCAAGAAGCTCGGATGCTGCCACCCGATCATCACCAATCATGACGTTTTCGGCACGCGGAAGGAGCGTTAAAGTCGCACGCACACCCTAACCCTGCCATCAACATGAATGACCTTCACGGCTGGCCGTTGCAACAGTGAAATCAACGGTCTCACATGCATGCGCCTTCACATTCTTGTTCTCACTATCACGTGCTCTTGTGCAAATTCACAGGACAAATTATAAAAATGAAACATTAAATGGCACGTGAAAAGACGGTCTAGGGGCCAAGCATTACGAAGATACAAACTAAGTGGGAGGCGGCCTTGAGATGGAGTGCAGCAACGCGGGTAATTTGTCGATGTACAAAAGTGCAGGAATACCCAGAAGCCCCCTTAACGATTCGCAAATACTAACGATGCGACGATGTATCTAACGCAAAAGATAACTTGAAACTCTGCGCAGAGATAGATTCGCAGCTACCAGGTCGGCTTGCAGGAAGTAGCAAGCACATGCGATCTGCCACCATCACCGTTAGCAACAATTCCATCGCAACCAAGAAAGAAAACCAAACTCACCCTCACTGCGCATTCAACGCCTTCTCAGTCGGCACAGGCGCCCTCCTCGACCTACGGACGCCATTGGCAGCAGCCGCATCCGCCTCATCGGCTTTCTTGCGAGTGGCCTCCTCTCTCTGCTCCTTCGTCCAGACCTTGATTGGAATCGGCGGCGTAGCAGAAGCCCGTTTCGCTCTCGGGGAGTTTTGCTTGCGAGGTCCTGTCTTCTTCTTGGTCACACGTACACGAGTGCGGGTGGTGTTCGAACCACGCCAGATGCGGTTCTCGGTCAGGTCGGCGGCCCATTGCTTGACGACGGCGGACTTGTTCTTGTAGGTTCTGGTGATGGTTTTGAGGAGGTTGTCGATGGCGTCGTTTTTCTGCCATTCGTCCATGCTAAGGGCTTGTTAGTGATTTGATCGTTGGTCCTGACACGGGTTAGAGGACTTACATGGCGACGGCTTGGGATGCTGACATTGGCATGGACATGTTGGCTGTCTGGTGTTGTGTTTTGTTTCTTTTGGTTGGGCTTGATAGTTGTATCGAATGTATTGACTTGTGGAACAGATACAGATACGCGGTTGTGGGATAGTTGTTTCCCTCTGCGAGGGGGACGCTGTATTTACGATATCTCGACGGCCAGCAATAATGTTAAGGTTGGCAGGTGAGGACATGAGGACAGGTCCTCAGCATCACGTTGTTGAAACGCCATTGGGTACATACTAGAGGCATGAGGACTGCTTACCCTCCTGGCTCATCATGGCGCCATGGGTGCAATAAACTCCTGCCTACTACCCTTACGCTGTGGTATGAGCTTTGGGGCTGTCGATATGTCGGGCTGGTCGACCCATTGAGACCGTGACCGAATCATGCAAATATATGCGCGAAGATATGCTAATATCCATATCGATAATACTTCCATCGCCATCATTTCCATTGAAAATAACGCTGCTATGCAACGTCCGACGTCCTCTCGATCTCCAGCTCACACTTCACATACCACTTCGCCGCCAGCCAATCAGAAGCCGCGCCCTAAATCCTATTCACATGCACCATAGACAATACAACACCCCCAAGCACAATAGAACACCAGTGAATAGAGAATAAACAACAGCACCGTGAAACGCTCCGCCCGTCGCAATGATCTCCCCAATACCTCCACACTTCCACCTCTCCACCCACACACCTCCCCTCACATTCCACCCCAAACAAAGCCTTTGTCCACCCTCGAACCGCCGCATCCATCCCACCAACCCACCCATTTCTAAAGACGGAACTACCATACGCTTAACTCCAACAAAACAACACCAATGTCTCCTCAGAACCCCTCCTCTCTCCCCAACTCCCCAGCAACACCATCAATCGACCATTTCGCGCAGCAGCACACCTCTCCCCTCGGCACCAGCGAAATAACAATGCCATCTCCCTCGCCAGCCGAGGTCCTCCCTACCCCTCCCGACACAACGGGTAGCAGCCCGCCCGCGGAGAGCAAGCAAGGGATGACAGAACCCGAGAAAGCGACGCCCGGGCGCAAGCGCAAAGCTGCGACGGAGGATAGCTACGTGGAGACTACTACTAAGCGCAAGAGAGCTACACCTGCTGCGACTGCTGCTACCAAGAAGAAACCTGCGGGTGTTAAGAAGAGATCGCCTAAGACTCCTAAGATTGTGGTTGAGGATCTCGACGGCAGCGAGGGGAGAATTGGAGTGAAAGCTGAGGGGCGTTGCGCGCCACTCACGAGAGCCGTGCAGAACAAGTTGCGCGCCCTGGATGATTTTCTGAATTCGAACACTACACCTCTGATCGTGCGCGAAGATGGGAGCAACATTGCCATCGTCGATAAATTGGATCTTCTCGCCGCCCTGATCATTCTCCGCGTGGACTACCAGGTCGAGATCGCCTCCACCGAAGTCTCATTCGAAGATGCCGGCGAGATGATCATCGCTCATCTCGAAGCTGGAAAAGTCAGCGTGGCTTTCGACAAAACATGCGACACGGAGAGGGCGGTGCAGGCTAAGCTCGCAGGGAGAGGAACGGGGCTGGAGGACGTCAATATCATCGAAGTGGAGATTGAGATGCTGGTTGCGAAGAGAAAGCAGCTGGCGGAGGACGAGCAGCCGGGGGCTGGGTTTAGGGTGTATGGTGAGGGTGCCGGAGAGGGTGAGACTGCTGGACAGTCTTCGCCGGAGTGAGGCTGTTTGATGAGCATATGTACAGCTTTCTCAGTGGCTACTGTGGTAGTATCGAGGGGCGTCGTCTCCTTTTAGGCGAGAACTTCCGTTGAGATATATTTGAGAGCTCATTCGTATCTCATGTTCGTGTGTGCAAATACTGTTAGATTTAGCTTCACGATTCAATAGGCTTACCATCGAGATCAGTCCAAGAGCTCGTGCGTATTTCATGTTCATGTATGCAAGACTGTTGGATTTAGATTCAAGCTTGACTGCGCTCACCATTGAGACCGGGTCAAGAACTCGTGTGTATCCCATGTTCTCGTATGCAGATACTAATAGACTTAGAATCCAAACCGACCACACTCACCACTGAGAGATAACCGTGGAAGGAATCGGAGCCACACATGAATATTTATGCTCAAAGACTGTGACGGTACGGATCTCCATACAAAACAAAGGCACCACGGCCGACAACAGCGTTGGACGTCGCGGTTCAAAGCACCGAA
>Ga0265797_10003020_pt1 | contig 27428 bp, 26 predicted proteins | sample P2T30metagenome_FD_192433 | JGI IMG/M metagenome (GOLD analysis project Ga0265797, IMG submission 192433) | Plant litter microbial communities from East Loma Ridge, Irvine, California - P2 T30 | ecosystem: Environmental > Terrestrial > Plant litter > Unclassified | place: USA: California... | reverse complement strand
TTCAAAACTGGCCGGATGAATTTTTACCGGAAGAATTACAAAACAGCAATCCGCTAAACATCTGGAGAACTGTTAATAATGAACTGACCAAAGAAGCGATAAATTAAATTCCAGAGACTTTCCAAGTCTTTAAGACTTGGAAAGTCTAAAAAACTTTCATTTGATTCGTGCTAATCGCCGGCTGCCGAAAGCCATATAATTATGCGTAAAACATTTTTTTGTATAGATGCTCACACCTGTGGGAACCCGGTTCGTGTGGTTGCAGGCGGCGGTCCTTTGCTGAATGGAAACAGCATGATGGAAAGGCGCCTTCATTTCTTAGAAGAATTCGACTGGATCAGAAAAGGGCTGATGTTCGAACCACGCGGGCATGACATGATGAGCGGCAGTATTCTGTATCCGCCGATTGACCCTTCCAATGACATTGGTGTATTATATATCGAAACCAGCGGCTGTTTGCCGATGTGTGGTCATGGTACAATCGGAACAGTCACAATTGCCATCGAAGAAGGATTGGTTACGCCGAAAGTTCCCGGAAAACTTCGCCTGGAAACACCGGCAGGACTTGTGCTTGTAGAATATGTACAGGTAGGTAAAAAGGTGAAATCAGTTAAGCTGATCAATATCAAATCTTTTCTGGCTGCTGAAAAACTGACCGTTGAATGCCCTGATCTTGGAACACTGACCGTAGATGTATCTTACGGAGGAAATTTCTACGCGATTGTTGATCCGCAGGAAAATTTCAAAGGTTTGGAAAATTACACAGCCGATCAGCTCATCAGCTGGAGCCGTGTATGCAGGAAGCGCATGAATGAGCAGTACAAATTTGTTCATCCCGAAAACGAACATATTAATGGGTTAAGCCATTTTCTGTGGGCAGGTGCAGTTTTAGATCCGACCTCAACGGCGCGTAATGCGGTTTTCTACGGAGACAAAGCGATTGACAGATCTCCCTGCGGAACAGGTACTTCTGCCCGTATGGCGCAATGGCATGCAAAAGGCAAACTAAAAAAAGGAGACAAGTTTATTCACGAAAGTATCATCGGCTCCAAATTCACAGGAACGGTTGAAGAAGAAGTGACGATCGGAGATAAACCTGCGATTATTCCCGGAATTGAAGGATGGGCCGTTGTAACCGGTTACAATAATATTTTCATAGACGACGAAGAAGATCCATACGCGTATGGATTTCAGGTAATTTGAGAAAGCTGTTTGCTATTGGTTCTGGTAATAATAATCCTGAAAGGATTAAATACGAATAACCAGGGGCATCGCCCCTGGAACAAACAGGAGATGATTCCCGCCAACCCTGAAAGGGTTGAATGTTGAAATGAACGAATATTCAACCCTTTCAGGGTTGCCCACAATGATACGATTTTACGTTTTCCCCGTATTTAATCCCGGGCTATTCAGATTGAACTCTTTCAGGGTTCCTTATATATATTAATAATAGGATTGGCTATTAACAACAACAAATGAATGCAAATAAAGGCAAAGCCGTAATAATTGGGGGCGGTATCATGGGGCTGGCTTCGGCTTACTATCTGATAAAAAGCGGATGGAAAATTACATTAATCGATAAAGGTAATGTAAGAGATAACTGTTCGCAGGGGAATGCAGGGATGATTGTACCCAGCCACTTTATTCCTCTGGCTGCACCAGGCATGGTTTCGAAAGGGATTAAGTGGATGTTCAACAGCCGTAGCCCTTTTTATGTAAAACCTTCCCTTGATTTTGCACTGATTTCCTGGGGACTGAAATTCATGAAAAGCGCTACACAGGCTAACGTGGAAAAAGCGGCTCCTTTTTTAAGGGATTATCATCTGTTGAGCAAACAGCTGTATGAAGATCTTTCAAAAGAAGAAGGTTTCGATTTCGGGCTGGAGAAAAAGGGCATACTCATGCTTTATAAAACTGCCAAGGCCGGAGAAGAAGAAATTCATGTAGGGAAAGATGCACAGAAGCTGGGGCTGGATGTTGAAATGCTTACAAAAGAGCAGGTTCAGGAACGCGAACCGGGTATCAGGCTGGATGTAATGGGGGCAGTTCATTATCATTCTGATGCACACTTATATCCTTTTGCACTCATATCGCAGCTGGTAAAGTATATCGAAAGCAATGGCGGGGAAATTCTTACAGAAACCGAGGTAACAGGTTATGAAATTCAATCTGGAGAGATCAAATCGGTAAATACAGCAACCGGATCGGTTCAAGGTGATCTGATGATCATGACAGGAGGATCATGGCTTCCGCAGCTTTCAAAACTGGCCGGTTTATCTATTCCCGTTATGCCAGGAAAAGGCTACTCCTTTATGGAGCCAAATACTGCACATCCGATCAAGCATCCGGCTTTATTAATAGAAGCGCGCGTGGCTGTAACACCGATGAACGGGCAGGTGCGCTTTGGAGGTACGATGGAGCTGGCAGCTTTAAATGATAAAATTAATATGAACCGTGTTGAGGGGATTGTCAATTCAATACCTCAGTATTATCCAGAACTACCGGTAGAAGTTCCTGCAAAGAAAAACATCTGGTATGGTTTCAGGCCATGTTCACCGGACGGGCTTCCCTATCTGGGTTACAGCAAGAAGCTGAAAAACCTGATCGTTGCAGGCGGGCACGGCATGATGGGCATAAGCCTTGGCCCGGCAACTGGCAAGCTGGTAGCAGAGCTGGCCGACAGAACGGCACTTTCTGCCGACATCAAACTTTATAATCCTGAAAGATACCAGTGAGCCACAAACGGCTCACTGTTTTTTTTGTATAAAGAATATAAAATCAATAACTATTCCGGCTGACACTACCAATTAAACCTTTAACCCAACCTATGAGAAAACAACTCCTGTCCCTTTTATCAGGCACTATTGTTCTTATGCTTTTCAGCGTAAGCCTGACTTATGCCCAAACTCCTAAAAGTAAATTTAATCTTTACGAACAAACCAGCGAAACGGCCGGACTGATCATTCAATATGGTCAGGATATCAGAGCTGTACGTTATTTCTATTCTCCGATGGTTCAGAGCCGGGGCGGCTTTGGCGGCATGTCCAACACCCTGAACTCTCCTGAGCAGCGGAAACGCTTAATTGAAATCGATAAAGATTATCTGGCTAAACTCGCAAAGCTGGATTTTAAAGCCATGAGTACCTATGGCCAGGTTGATTATATCCTGCTAAAAAGAAACATTGAAGATCACCTGCTTACCTTATCTCAGGAAGAAAAAGAATATAGCCAGATCGCTAAATACATTCCTTTTGCAGATAAAATCTATGAAATGGAAAAAGCCAGACGCCGTGGTGCGAAAGTGGACGGAGAGAAAGTAGCCGGCGAATTAAATTCTATTTTGAAAGAGGTAAAATCTTCGTTAGAAACTGCCAGGAAAGTAGAATCACTTGATATGCCATTAGCGATGCGCGGTGAGGAAGCAATTAGCGGAATTTCGGCACGTCTGAAAAGCACCTATGAATTTTATAATGGATATGATCCGCTGTATACATGGTGGGTACCCAAGCCTTTCAAAACGCTGGACAGCACGCTGATGGTGTATGCCAAATTAATGAAAAGCAAAGGCAAACTGAATACAACACAAAAGGAAGATATCAGCGGAATCAAAGGTGTTCCAATTGGCAAGGAAGAACTGATTCGTCAGCTTGGACGGGAAATGATTGTTTATTCACCTGATGAACTGATAGAACTTGCCAATAAGGAATTTGCCTGGTGCGACAAAGAATTATTGAAGGCATCACAGGAAATGGGTTTCGGAAATGACTGGAAGAAAGCACAGGAAAAGGTAAAGAACAGTTTTGTTCCTGCCGGAGCACAACCGGAACTGATCCTGAAACTGTATAACGATGCCAAGGATTTTATCATTAAAAATAATCTGGGCGAATATCCTGAAATCGCAGATGAGACCTGGGGAATGCAGATGATGGCTCCTGAACGCCAGTTGACATCGCCGTTCTTTCTGGGTGGCCGTGATATCATCATTTCTTATCCGACCAATACCATGGCGCATGAAGACAAGCTGATGAGTATGCGTGGGAACAATCCGTATTTTTCGCGTTCCACGGTACATCATGAGCTGGTACCGGGGCACCATCTTCAGTATTACATGAACAGCCGTTATAAATCGTACCGCGGTGATTTCAGAACGCCGTTCTGGACCGAAGGCTGGGCATTGTACTGGGAGCTGCTGCTTTATGAAAAAGGTTTTGCCAAAACACCGGAAGAAAGAATCGGAATGCTTTTCTGGAGAATGCACCGCTGCGCACGCATTATCTTCTCCTTAAATTACCATTTGGGCAAATGGACGCCACAGCAATGTATCGATTTCCTTGTTGACAGGGTTGGTCACGAAAGAGCAAATGCCGAAGGTGAAGTAAGACGTTCGTTTGAGGGAAATTATGGTCCGCTTTACCAGCTTGCGTATCTGGTAGGAGGTCTTCAGATTTACAACATGAAGAATGAACTGGTGGAAGGCGGTAAAATGAGCTACAAGCAATTCCATGACGCCATCATGAAAGAGAATAATATGCCGATAGAAATGGTGCGTGCAACGTTGACAAATCAGTCCCTGACACCTGATTTTAAAACAAAATGGAAGTTCTATAATTTCAAATAAAATTGTAGCTTACAAGAATAAATAACCTTTCCTGCTTAACCCAAAACCTTTTATGTCTTTAGAAAGTAACGCAGAAACAACTTCATTTAAACCCACCCTGGGACTGGTGGATGCCACCATGCTGGTAGCGGGAAGTATGATTGGTTCCGGAATTTTTATAGTAAGTGCAGACATCACCCGCAATACGGGAAGTGTAGGGTGGCTTATCTTCGTTTGGGTAATTACCGGTTTCATGACACTTACCGCTGCATTGAGTTATGGAGAATTAAGTGCTATGTTTCCAAAGGCAGGAGGTCAGTATGTATATTTGAAAGAAGCGTACAATCCGTTAATCAGTTTCCTTTACGGATGGAGCTTTTTTACAGTGATACAAACTGCCACTATTGCAGCGGTTGCAGTTGCCTTTGCTAAATTCACAGCCTATCTGCTTCCCTTTTTCAGTGAAGACATTGTCGCTTTAAATCTGGGTTTTTTAAAGATATCTTCGGCGCAGCTGCTGTCCATTGTCGTCATTGTCCTGCTTACCTTTATTAATACCCGTGGTGTAAATAGTGGTAAAATTATTCAGACGACTTTTACCTTAACGAAGCTGTTAAGTCTTTTGGGGTTGATCGTTTTTGGTCTTTTGTTTATGAACCCTGAAATATGGGCTGCCAACTGGGATTCGGCAACGATGTGGGACCTGCATAAACTGAACCTGGACGGTAGCATTGAATCGTACACTACCATTGCAGCATTCGGTGCAATCGCCGCTTCCATGGTAGGCTCTATTTTTAGCAGTGATTCCTGGAATAATGTAACCTTCATAGCGGGTGAAATTAAAAATCCGCAGCGTAACATCGGTTTAAGCCTTGCGCTGGGAACGATCATCGTAACGGTAATTTACCTGTTAACGAATGTGATGTACACAGGTGTTTTGTCCCTGCAGGAAATTGCGTCGGCTGATAAAGACCGTGTTGGTGTAACGGCTTCGCAGGCTATTTTTGGAAGTGCAGGAACAATCATTATTGCAGTGATGATCATGATTTCAACCTTTGGATGTAACAACGGACTGATCATGTCCGGTGCACGCGTGTACTATTCCATGGCGAAGGATGGTCTTTTCTTTAAAAAAGTCGGGATGCTGAATAAAAATTCAGTTCCTGAATTCGGGCTCTGGATTCAATGCATTATTGCTTCATTATGGGCATTAAGCGGAAAATATGGGAACCTGCTGGATATGATATCTTTTGTAGTGGTTGTTTTTTATATGCTGACAATTGTAGGGATTTTTATTCTGCGTAAGCAAAGACCGGATGCACCGCGGCCGTACAAAGCATTCGGATATCCGTTCCTTCCGATTATTTACATTGTGATGGGACTTGCATTTTGTATTCTTCTGATCATTTATAAACCTGAGTATACCTGGCCCGGCCTGATCATCGTGTTGCTGGGTATCCCGGTTTATTATTTAATTGCCAGGAAAGAAATTGTAGCATAATAATTCTGGTGGATTTTAAAGCTGCTCACTACGATAACCAGATGGTTTGGTAGTGAGCAGCTTTTGTATTTCGGATAGTTTGATATCTGATTAAATTATTTTAGTAATGAGCATATATTTTTACTAAAAGTTGTGACCAGTGGTTTCAAGAGACGTCTTAATTCCGGTTTAATGGTTAAACTTACCCAAGCATTTCCAAATCAAAGACTGGCAATTCAGGGTGCAATTGAAATAAACATGGATGCCTCAAAAAAAACAGAATCATTTAAAGAGCTGATCATTCTTATAGTCTCTTTTTTGCTCTTCGCATTGGTTTATGCAGAAACAAAATCGTTTTATTTTTGATATAACCAAGCATTTTACACACACTAGAACAGACAGAAGGGCGGGATTTTTATCCTGCCCTTCTGTCTGTTACTGATCTGATCCTGTTACAATTGTTCGGTTGTATATTTTATATTCCGGACAGCCATCATATTTCTCCGACAAATCAATATCAACCCAATCCCGGTTAAGTGCATTGATGTAGGCTCCATAATAAGCAGGAAAGAGAGAGGTAAGTGTTATGACCGACTCCGGTTCCATAAAAAGTTCTTCATGACCAACGTCATTGGCAGTGTAGTAACCCACACAAAAGCCACGGGAAGTTTCAAATTCAATTCTGATCCTGCTTCCAAGGCTTTCCTGAATTTGTGTATCCAACGATACTTCTTCAGTCAGATCTTCTGCTGTACCAAGTGTTTCTTCCTGATCTCCGAGTATGTCAATGTTCCCTATGTTCATCACGCTGACTTTAAGTTCTGTTGCTCATTTGAATTTGAATCAGATATTTACAAAAATGAGACCAGCCGACGGTTTCTGCTGATCTCATGATGGTCAAATATTTGCTTTTTGGTAAAGTGATATTTAAACGGATTGATAGGAAACTGTAATTTCGCCATCGGTAAATCCTGATAGAAGCAGCTGCTGATCTCTAAAATTAAAGACCTGTCCTTCTTTTCTGACCATTTGTATTTTGGTAAAATCAACGGATTGAATCAGCCAGCCTTCATTCCGGGGCTCCATGATTGAAATGATCCCTTCTTCAGGGAAATCGCCATCGGGCGTACAGTACAAGGCTGAAAAGCCATAATTGATGTCAACAGCCGGCGACCATAACGCCTCTCCGACAGTTTGGGAAACAGACAGGTAAATCTGATTTTCGAGTGCCCTTGCGCGGGCGCCAATGTGTACCCGTGTAGCACCCCGTTTCGTTTCAGTACAACTTGGGGCTACAATCAGCGATGCACCGGCAGAACTTAGTATCCTGGATCCAAGTGGAAATTCAACATCATAACAGATCTGAATGCCAAAACTGCCCCAGGAAGCTTCAAAAACGGTCAGCTGTTTTTCTCCGCTTTCAATACCCCATTCTTCATTTTCAAACCGGGTCATGAAAAATTTATCCTGATAACCAGCCAGCCCTTTTTCTGAAAAAACATAAGCACGGTTTACATTTCTCCCATTTTCGATGACCGGAATACTTGGCGCAACGATAATGGTTTTGTACTGCTTTGCCAGATCAGAAAATGCTTTGCAGAAGTCAGTTTTCAGTGAATCCAGCTCTTTAACCTGCCGCCTGATGTCATTTCTGATTTCCTCTGTAAAAATACTCACCAGCTCCATAGCTCCGTATTCGGGAAAAACCAATAACTGAGCTTCCTGATTCACAGCATCAATGACCCATTTTTCTACATGTAATTTCCAGTCGGAAAAAGATTTATGTTCTGTGATCGGATACTGTGCGGCGGCAATTTTTACTTCCATAATGTCGTATAATTTTTCATGCAGAGTCAAAAGAAAAACGCAGAGTATTTAATCTCTGCGCACTCTGCGCTTTTACTCTTACTCAGTGTGAAATCAATTAATCTAACTTCCTAACCCAGAAAATCATTTTTTTAGCGGACGATTCAGTTTCGCCAATATCTGGCCAATCCATAAAACTTTGTAAATAAGGTTCTTTTAGATAGCCACGCTTGTGCCAGAAAGCATCATTTGGGCGATATCCTTCTGGCTGTGCCGGATGATGTTCTCCACGGTCAACAGAGCAAAAGCAGGTTATTGTATAATCGCCAAAGCTGCGTACATGTGCTTCCCTTTCGTCAAAAAAACGGTGTCCTAAACCAATTCCGCGGTATTCGGGTAAAAGAATACTTTCACCAAAGTAAAAAACGGTATCAATATCAAAGCCCGCATCTTCGAATGGTTTGCGAACTTCTTCGGTTTCATCTTTCAGCGGGATACAGGTTGTTGCGCCCACCATCTTTTTACCGTCGTAAACAGCAAATAAAAAGGAGCGTTTGGAATACGAATAAGTTTTCAAATATTCTTTTTCGTATTCAATGCTTCCTTCGTACAGATAGGGGTAGTCATGAAAAACAGCAATGCGCAACGCTGCCAGATCATCAAAAACCGATTCAATCCCGCTGCCTTTCTTTGTTATATAGTCCAAAGCTGACATTTAGGACACCAGGCTTATCCAATGCGGCAGATTGTAATACGTGGTAACACGACTGATCTTTCCATCCTTAACTTCCAGAAATGCAGCGGCTGGCAGGACATAGGACTGTCCGTATGCTTCCGGCATGCCTTCTTCACCTTTTTTATAAATACCGTTTACTGTAAATTCAGCAGCCACACGTGTATCATCCGATGCTGTAAAGAACATCATGTTGGTCAGCGTTTCTTCATAAGACATATCCATCATCTGCAGAAACTCGGTAAATTTTTCCAGACCGATCCGCGGGTCTCCCTGGTTGGGTTCATGGCGGATCTCTTCATGAAGTAATCCCAGCATTCCCTGCCAGTTTTTATTATTAAAGTGAGCATAGTATTCCTGAACAATTTCCAATGCAGCCATTTGTGAGTTTTTAAAAAGTTGAAGTATAAATCTGATCGTGAATATAATTGCAGATTCTTGTCTAAAACGGTTTCTTATTTAAGGATACCTGTCCGTTTGGGTCTTTTGTATACATAGCCAGACAGTTCGCGTTAAAGGAAGCATCGAAGCTCTGATCGCCCGGACTAAGCGTTTTCGGGAAAGGTTTTTGTTCATCAAAAAAGTAAACCTTTGTACTTCCGTACTTGGTGTAAGGCATTAAATCGCCGTATTTCTGCATTTCTTCCCAAGGCTCTCCCTGCACGGTGACGGCGTAAATCCGGATAACCGGCCCGGTATTATTTTCATTTCTATAAACCGCTGCTTCCTTAAAATTGCCTTTCAGGTCATTTGTATTGGGCTGCGAAGTTGAATCGAAAATAATGTACCCGATCACCAGAGCAATAACTGCGAAAATGATATAGCTGCGTATCTTTTTGGTCATGATTAAAGAAAGTTGGATAGAGAAAGAACCGGCTGAAAAGTTTTTCAGTTCTTTGAAAGGCTCCGTTTATTTAATCCCTGCATTTTTTCTTGCTCTGAGCACACTAATTAATGACTCCAGGGAAGTATGCACGGATTTGTTTCCATCCCAATTTAGTTGCCAGGTAATTCCTGAGCTTGTTTCTGTAATGGTAATGTGGCAGCGTGCATCGGCTTCCGGCACCGTTCCGATTTCCTCCCGCTCCAGTGCCCGCTTGGTCCAGAAAATAATATCGGCATTTCCCGATAGACTTACATGCAAAGAAGCTACTTTCTTCTGAATGGTGAAAGTGCCGGAGCTTCGGTTAAAATAGAAGCCATTTTTTGCAAAAGCAGCTTCAAAAGCACCATTTAAAACAAGGTCTTCCGGAACTCCCGTAGCTACACTTCCACGCTGTTTCATTAGCCAGAGCTGATCAGCCGTTTGTAAAGCAAGGTCAAGCTCGTGGGTAGTTAGCAGGATTGCCTTGTTTGCTTCCCGGGCTAGTGTATGCAGCAGATGCATCATTTCTACCCGGCTTGGCAAATCCAGATGTGCAGTAGGTTCGTCGAGCAGAATGAGATTGGTTTCCTGCGCCAGTGCTCTTGCCAGCATCACTTTTTGCCGTTCTCCATCGCTCAGCTGATGTATCCTGCGTTGCTTGTATGCGGTTATTCCGACTGCTTCCAGCGCCTGCTGAATTCGTTCCTGATCATAAGTGCTTAAAGTTCCAAGCCAGCTGGTGTAAGGTGTCCGGCCCAGTGTTACGACTTCGAGAACGGTCAGGTTTCCTGCCTCGACGCGTTCTGTCAGTACCAGACTTAATTTTCTGGCGAGGTCTGATGGTTTTAAATCAGAAAGCAGGTCTCCTTCGATACTGATCTCTCCAGACAAAACATTTTGCAAACCTGCCAGCGTACGCATTAATGTTGATTTGCCTGCTCCGTTTGGCCCCAGCAAACAAACCATTTTACCTGCTTCCAGTGTGAGATTCAGGTTTTCCGAAATTGTACTGATCACGTTTCCTGACTTATACCCAATTGCCAGATTGCGTGTTTCTAATATAGAAGTGCGTTTGGTCATGAGAATGAAGAGCGCAGGTTATTGCGGCTGATAATGATCCAGATTACAACAGGTGCGCCAAGTAAGGAAGTTACAACATTGATAGGCAGTACAGTCTGCGTGCCTGGCATCTGTGCAATAATATCGCAAATCAGCATCAGTACCGTACCCACCAGGCAGGTAGCCGGAACCAAAATCCGGTGATCGGAAGTGCCAAGCAATGAACGGGTAATGTGCGGAATAGCAATACCGATAAAACCGATGGGTCCGCAAAAAGCTGTAATGCTGCCAGTTAACAAACTGGTACTTGTCATGATTAAAAACCGCGTACGGCCTATAGTAAGTCCCATGCTTCTCGCATAATTTTCGCCCAGTAAAAGTGCGTTAAGTGCTTTCGAAGAAACAAATGCCAGTAATAATCCGAAAGCGACAACACCGGAAAGTACGTAAAGGTGATACTGGACAACACCGCCCAATGACCCGAACGTCCACATAATATATTCCTGCAGCTGCTCCGGCTGGCTAAAATACTGCCAGATACTGATGACTGAAACCGTTATTGTCCCGATCATAACGCCTACAATAAGCAAGATGACATTATCACGGATCCGGCCAGCAATAAGTAAAATAATTGATAAAACGAGTGCGGAGCCCAGTGAAGCCATGACGATGATTAACCAGCTTCCTGATATGCCCAGCTGCCTGATGGCGTAAATGCTGGTGCTGCTTCCGGCAGTTAACATCACAGCTGCAACGCCAAGCCCTGCTCCGGCAGTGATGCCCAGTTCAGATGGTCCTGCTAATGGATTTCTGAATAAAGTCTGCATCTGTAATCCGCTGACAGAAAGCCCGCAGCCGACCAAAACGGCCGTTATGGCCTTTGGCAATCTTATTTTTTCAATTATAAAGAGCCAGGCTGTATTATCGGATTTCCCTGAAAATATAATGCTTATGACTTCGGTGAAAGGAATACTGACCGAACCAAGCAAAATATCGGCTATAAAAAAGAATATGGCCAGAATTGCCAGACCCATGATGACCAGCTTGTGTGATGTTCCCGACGCGGCAGAATTGATTTGCATTATTTCAATTTTTTGTAATAAACCAGCTGATGTTGCGGAAGTAATTCGGGATGGAATATTTTAATCAGATCAGCCAGCACGGTTTGCGGATTTACATTGCCCGATTCAAAGAAATCGTTGGCGCCGGTGTCATTTACCCGGTTATTGTAGCTATACATCTGACCGGATTGATAAGCCTTGAAATCACCGTAACGCGAATCCTGAGCCAGAATATCGTTTTTCGAATCATTACCATTAAAACCGACATTCATCCAGTAGTCGGCTTTAAGTGCAATGGGGTATACAGTCTCAAAGCCTAATGCCAGACTTCCTGTACCTTTGACATTCGCCCAGTGATAATCAGCACCGGCATCGATAAGAAACCTGGACATGTAACTATTGCCGCCTGGCAGAAACCAGGTATCTTTTGTATTTAGGCCCGAGATAACAGAAGGTTTGTTTTTTGTCTGTTTTGCAAGTGAAGCCAGTTTTTGGTATTCACTCTCAATCAGGGAAAATTTCCGGTTCGCCAGTTCTTCTTTGTTAAGCAGCGCAGCCAAAAGTTTTACCCATTCCGCACGGGCCAGCGGCGTTGTTTCCACCCATTCAGAATTAATTAAAACAGGAATTCCGGCATCTGCCAATGTTTGGTACTTGCTTATTCCTGCTCCCGGACTTCCCATAGCCATGATCAGATCGGGATGCATGGTTACCAGCTTTTCTTCGTTCAGCCCCTGATCTTTACCAATTTCCTGGATGTTTCCCTGCTTAATTAGCCCGATTACTTTTGGAGAATAGACGTATTGTGTTCCGCTAAGTCCTTTTAGGACGTCATAAGCTTCGAGAAAATCAAGCAAGCCAACATGCATGGACGAAGTAGCTGCCAGGCTGCGTAACGGAATTTCTATAATCTGATGATTTTCAAACCCGGCCGGACGCGGAGTTCCTCTTTGAAGCAGTAAATACCTGGCTGTGTGCGCAGTTTTTTCAAATGGATTTGAGATTTCAACGGTTTTATAATGGTTGAAATAATTGATCCTAAACCCTTTTGCATGTTTTATTTCAAGTTTTTCAGGGTAGTAGTTTTTTTTGTTATCTGCTGCATTTTGTTCCTTCTTTTCGGAAGTATTGGATGTACATCCTGCCAAGAGGATATATATAAACAGTACAATTAAAAAAGGGCGGATAGTCAATTCCTTCATCGTGTCATTCTCTCATTACGTCTTGAACCTTGATGTGGGCAAAAGTAGTAAGAATTGAATTGGAATAACGGCGATTGAGGCGGGAGTTAAATGTAAGCAAGCATTTTGGTTACATTGTTTAAACCGGTCTGGATGGTATCAACTGATCTTGTACCATGGTAATATCCGATTATATGTAGTTCGTCATAAACATTGACGAGTAATCTAAGCAGCTTTTTATCGTATTTCCGGATACGGCTTGTATAATCTTCAATGCTTTTGGGTTTAACAAATTTGATTCCTTCTTTTTGTTTTAAATATTCGTCCAGAATGAGCAAAGCAGCTGAATAAGCTGTGCCGGCAGCCATCTTTACATATTTAACATCAGCATACAAGCCGTCTTTTTTACCTGCTTTTTCACGAAGTATTTCTTTTGCGTTTTGCAGGTATCGGGCTGCTTCTTCGGCCGGCGCAAGTAAGTTGTCATGATTTTGAATAGCCATATCAATAGGAATAAATTGAGTTTTATTGATTTGACTCCGGATTTATAAAAAGTCATTTCAAAAATAACATAATTTATTCCCTTATCCAGTCGGTTGATCAGGTTTAATATTGGCATGCTTTTATTGAATTTGCTATCATGGCATCACAACCCGTTTTACAATTTACCGGCAAAAGTATTTACTGTGCTCAGGCAGATGCACACATTGATCCGTGGATACCTGTGGACCGAGCGATCATCACACATGCGCACAGCGACCATGCACGCTGGGGAAGTAAACATTATCTTGCGCACAAAGACAGTGAAGCTATTTTAAGACTTCGGCTTGGAGAAGATATTTCTTTACAGACGGTTGAATACGGCGAAAAATTTGTGATCAATGGTGTTGTTTTTTCCCTGCATCCTGCCGGTCATATTGTTGGTTCCGCACAGGTAAGGGTAGAGCATAAAGGGGAAGTATGGGTCGCCAGCGGTGATTACAAGCTGGAAGATGACGGATTTGCTACGCCCTTCGAACCAGTGAAATGCAACGTGTTTATAACCGAATCAACCTTTGGGCTACCTATTTATAAATGGCAGCCGCAACAGGAAATTTTCTCAGAAATTGACAATTGGTTTGCGCAGAATAAAAGAGAAGACAAAGCCAGCATTCTCATGGGTTATTCACTCGGGAAGATGCAGCGGATCCTCAAAGGTATCCAATTACCTGATGGTCCCATTTACGCACACGGAGCGATTTATATACTAAATGAAAGGCTCAGGCAGGCAGGTTTTGATTTACCCGAACTCACGCTGGTGACAAAGGAAACGGACAAAAAGCTATTTCGCGGATCATTGGTTCTGGCCCCACCCTCTGTTGACAGCAGTACCTGGATCCGAAAATTCAATCCTTATTCACTGGGTTACTGTTCGGGTTGGATGGCTTTGCGCGGAGCAAAAAACCGCAGGGCCGTAGATCAGGGATTTATACTCAGTGATCATGTCGACTGGCCTGACCTCAACACAGCAGTTATTGAGTCGGGGGCTGAGAAAGTGTATGTAACGCATGGTTATACCAGCATATTTTCGCGTTGGTTAAATGAGAATGGTATTGAAGCAGGGGAGGTGCATACCATGTACGGGAATGAAGAAGAAACAGAAGATCGGGCAACGGGCGAAGGGCCGGAATCCGAAGGAATTGAAAACAAAAACGATACATCGCCAATCCCGGATGATCCTGATCTGAAACTTGGTTAATCACTTGATTCAGAAGTGCTTATTGGGATAACTGAGCAGAGGAAGGGATGATATGTTTGTTTTATAGTAAAATGCAGTGAATAATTTTGAACCAAAAATATGCCGAAAGCCGATTGCTGACAGCTGATAGCCATATATGAAACAATTCGCTGAACTTTTCATGAATCTGGACCGGACCAACAAAACCAATGCAAAGGTGGAGTTGATGAAAAATTATTTTCTGACTGCGCCGGATGAAGACAAGATGTGGGCACTGACTTTATTCACTGGCCGCAGGCCTTCGTTTAAAGTAAACCGGACACAGGTGAAAGAGTGGGCGGCAGCCGAAGCGAATATTCCCATGTGGCTTTTTCAGGAAAGTTATCAGAGTGTGGGGGATTTGGGAGAAACGATTTCGCTTGTCCTACCCCGAAATAGTTCTGATGATTCTGATAAGTCACTGGCCGAATGGTTTTATTATCTGGGACTTTTACCAAAAATGACGGACGAAGAAAAGCATGACCACATTCTTCAGGCCTGGTCTCAGCTATCGCAGCATGAAACTTTTGTTTTTAATAAATTGCTGATGGGCAGCTTCCGGATCGGCGTTTCGCAAACGCTGGTTGTACGTGCTTTGGCTGAGGCGACGTCAACCGATTCCAATATTATTGCGCACAGGGTAATGGGTCAATGGGATCCTTTGGAAACTACATTTGAAAAACTGATCCTGGATGAAGGGGAAAATGACAATGCTTCCAGACCGTATCCGTTTTTTCTCGCTTATCCGATTGAAGGGGATGTGTCCAATCTGGGAAATCCCGGGGACTGGTTTGTGGAGTGGAAATGGGATGGGATCCGTTCTCAGATTATTTACCGGAATAACGAATTATTCATCTGGACAAGGGGTGAAGAACTATCAACAGACAAGTTTCCGGAGCTGCATTTTTTGAGTACGGTATTGCCAAATGGCACTGTTCTGGATGGTGAAATTGTAAGTTATATCGATAACAAACCGATGCCATTCAATGTTTTGCAAACACGGATTGGCCGTAAAAATCTTTCTAAAAAAGTATTGGAAGAAGCACCGGTTGCCTTTATTGCTTATGATATTATGGAAGCTAACGGGGTTGATATCAGGAATTTAAGCCAGATGCAGCGAAGAGCACAGTTGGAACTGATCCATGAGAACATGCCTGTTCAATCGGTCTTCAACTTATCACCGCTGGTAACATTTAAAGAATGGAGCGAGTTGCATGACCTGCATCCTACTTCACGGGAGAACATTGCGGAGGGTTTCATGATCAAAAGAAAAAGCAGCACCTATCAGGTTGGGCGAAAAAAGGGCGATTGGTGGAAATGGAAAATTGATCCGCTGAGTGTTGACGCCGTTTTGATTTATGCACAAAAAGGAGCGGGTCGGAGAGCTGAACTTTTTACAGATTATACCTTTGCTGTTTGGGGTGAAGACGGAAAACTGATTCCATTTGCCAAAGCCTATTCCGGTTTGACAGATGTGGAAATAGGTCAGGTTGATTATTTCATCAAACGCAATGTGGTAGAGAAATTTGGTCCGGTCCGAACAGTAAAACCGGAACTGGTTTTTGAAATCGGTTTTGAAGGTATCAATGAATCTTCCAGGCACAAATCTGGTATAGCAGTTCGTTTTCCAAGAATTCTGCGGTGGCGAAAAGATAAGAAAGCGGCGGAAGCGGATACACTGGAAAGTTTGAAGGGGATTCTGGAGGTTTATAAATAGCAATTTAAGTCGGTAAATCTTACATTTAATGTTAGATACATAGACTTTGATACCTTCTATATTTATCACATATTGGCGTGGAATCAAACTCTTGAAGTGTTATTTTATCAATAATTTGATTAAAATGATGGACAACAACTTAAGTCGAATTAAAATTGATGAGGCTATCTGTAATGGAAAGCCGATTATCAGAGGATATAGAATTACAGTAAAAACTGTTTTGGAGTACCTGGCGGCTGGTGAAACACACGAAGCCATACTGGAAGCATATCCATTTTTGGAAGAAGCTGATATTTTCGCCTGTATCCAATTCGCTGCCCGCGCAATGGACAGTGAACATTTCTCAATAATTGCAGCATGACAATGCAATCTTATCGATTTCTGCTAGATGTAAATTTGCCTAAAAATTTCTCTTTCTTCAATTCTGATCAATTGAGTTTGTTATAAAATCTCCAATTTCTTTTAAATTTAGAACTCCTAAGAATCAGGCCCTCATCTTAAAAATTGACTTACAAGCATGGCAACCCATATAGAATTACAGGAATTCTTGAATCAACTTAGTCAACTTTTAAATAAGGCGATTTTCTTATTAGGTGGGATTGGCGCTGCACTAACTTTTTCAATAGCATATTTTAGTAATCTGTTTGCTAAGAAAGTTCAACTTAACTGGCAAAAATTAGCTGATCAGGAGAATGAAAAAGTAAAGGGCGATATTAACAGAAACAATTCAATCATTGCTGCACTTTTAGGCCAGCATGGTCAAACGAATCAAAAAGTTCTTGATAAACAGATTGAGTCCATTCAGAAGGCATGGGAAAATGTTTTGAAATTAAGAAGTTCAGTGCCAGGCGTTGTTGCTTTAAGTTACAATATTTTTTCTGATGATGAATTAGAGAATGGAATTTTAGATGAAGACAGGGGGCGCGGAATTCTGGGCGATTTGGTCAACGATATTTCGATAAAAGAGATTACTGAGCTTTCTGCAATACAAAATGAAATGCGCAAGTTAAGACCGTTTCTTTCTCACAAATTATCCTTACAACTTTTTGTATATGGAGCGGTTCTTGGAAGGCTAGTTTTTATTTTATCTGACAGTTACAAGAAAGGCAAGGTAAAGGTCTGGAGAAAAGATAGTGGCCTCAAGCAACTCTTACAAACTGTGCTTAACGAGAAAGAAATTGGCCACATTTATTCTCTCAATATACAAGGCTTCGACATAGTTGTTGATCTATTAGAAACTAAAATTTTGAATGAAATGAATTTTATTATCTCAGGTCAAAAAAACGCCGAAGACGCTCTTTCACTAGTTGACAAGTGGGCGTTAAGTCGAGAAGGACAAGTAGTATTGGAAAGAGCTTTTTATAAATAATGACCTTACATTCAGTTATAGTAAATCATATAGACTAAAACAGTGTACTTTCATGGAATGAATTTTGTAAACTACTATTCACAATTTAGTATTAAATTCATCAACCATCCCTTTGACAAAATCCCGCGGACATATCATTGTTGAGCAATGGTTTAAATCAAAAAACTGGAAATGGGCGGCTTTTCAAAAAGAGGCTTCTGCGGCATATCTTTCCGGTAAAAGCGGTTTGGTAAATGCGCCAACCGGAAGCGGGAAAACCTATTCTTTATGGATTCCTTTTTTGATCCGATATATTAATTCTCTGCCTGAAAACCCTGCAAAAAGAAGCAAAGGGTTACAGATTTTATGGGTGACGCCGTTGCGTGCTCTTTCAAAAGACCTTTTCAGAAACATGGAAGCCGCAGCTCTGGAAATGAATCTGACGTTACGGATCGGTGTTCGTTCCGGTGATACCAGTGTCAAGGAAAGAGCCAGCCAGAAAAAACAAATGCCGGAAGCGCTGCTGATTACACCGGAAAGTCTGCATCTTTTATTTGCACAAAAAGGCAGTGCGGAAACATTTAAAAACCTACATACAATTGTCGTCGATGAGTGGCATGAACTGATGGGAAGCAAGCGCGGTACTCAAACCGAACTGGCCATTGCCCGGCTCAGAACGATTAATCCGCATTTACAGACCTGGGGGATTTCGGCAACGATCGGAAATCTCGAAGAAGCAAAACAGGTTTTGATGGGAATGGATTCGGCGGAGGAAGATAACGTCATTATCAAATCAAAAACGGAAAAGAAAATAATCGTTGAAAGTATCCTTCCCGAAAAAGTAGAGACACTTCCGTGGGCAGGTTATATGGGCACAAAGCTGGTGGAATATGTCATAAATATTGTTCACAAAAGTAAAACGACCTTAATTTTTACAAATACACGTGCACAGGCGGAAGTATGGTACCGTACCGTTATCGAAAAATATCCCGAATTTGCCGGAATCATGGCGCTTCATCATGCTTCACTGGACCGGGAAGTGCGTGATTGGGTGGAAGAAGCGCTGCATGACGAAAGATTAAAACTGGTCATCTGCACGGCAAGTTTGGATTTGGGGGTGGATTTTCGTCCGGTAGATACGGTCATTCAGGTGGGCAGCCCTAAAAGCATTGCAAGGTTCATACAGCGTGCCGGAAGAAGCGGACACCGGCCCGGCGTCGCCAGTAAAATATATTTTTGTCCGACCAATGCTTTGGAACTGGTAGAAGCGGTATCGCTGCGTGATGGCGTTGAAAATAAAATTATAGAAGACCGCCCTCCGGTCATTCATGCCTTTGATGTTTTGGCACAATGGATGATTACTTTGGCGGTCGGGGGCGGTTTTGAGGAGCAGCAACTGTTCGAAGAAATCAGGAACTGTTATGGTTATCAGTTTATTAACAGGCAGGAGTGGGAGTGGCTGTTAGGATATATCACAACAGGAAGTCCGTCTCTGGAAGTTTATGACGAATACAAAAAAGTAGAAAGAATAGACGGGCGGTACATGGTAACGAGCCGCCGGATTGCGCATCGGCACATGCTGAGCATGGGTACCATTGTTTCTGATACGGTTCTGAAAGTAAAATTCCAGCATGGGAAATACATTGGTTCCATAGAAGAAACCTTCGCCACCCGAATGAAAGCAGGCGATACGTTTTATTTTGGCGGGATGAGCCTGGAATTTGTCCGGATCCACGAAATGACGGTTACTGTTAAAAAAGCAGAAGGCAAAAAAGGGTTTTTAATACGGTGGGCAGGAAGTCGTATGGCCTTGTCTTCTCAACTATCGACTTTTATACGTGACAGAATGGATAATGCTCTTGAAAATCCATTGGATGAGAGAGAGCTTTCCAAACTTAAACCGCTACTTGAACTACAACAGGAACGCTCGGTAATTCCTAAAAAAACAGAATTGCTGATAGAACAATGCGAAACCCGCGAAGGACATCACATTTTTGTTTTTCCGTTTGAAGGTAGATTGGTACATGAAGGAATGGCGATTATCCTGGCTTACCGGATCAGTAAATTATTCCCGATTACTTTCTCGCTTGCCATGAACGATTATGGCTTCGAATTGCTAAGTGACCAGTATGTTAATCTGGAAAAGGTTATTAAGGAAACTGACTTGTTTTCAACGGTACATCTGGTTGATGATATTTATCAGAGCGTGAACGCGACCGAGATGGCGAAACGTAAATTCCGGGAAATTGCTGCCATTGCCGGATTAATGTTTCAGGGTTATCCCGGAAAATTTATGAAAACAAAGCAGGTTCAGGCGTCAAGTTCGCTGTTGTTTACCGTGATGACAAAGTACGAAAGTAACAATTTGTTGGTTAATCAGGCTTATCAGGAAGTATTGACCTATCAGCTGGAAGAAGTACGGCTGCGAAAGGCGCTCGACCGGATTGCAACACAAAAAATTATAATTAAAAGAACGAGAAAGCCGACACCTTTTTCGTTTCCTATTATGGTAGACCGGTTAAGAGAGCAGCTCACTTCTGAAAAGCTGGAAGACCGGATACAAAAAATGCTCAAACAGTATAGTGATGCAGATTGAAATCAGAGGAAACCATTTTTTATTACTTTCACAGCGTGCCGTTTTTTGGGAAGAAACACAAACATTATTAATCGGTGATCTGCATTTAGGGAAAATTACACATTTCAGAAAAGAAGGGATTGCAGTGCCGGTGATCGCTGCCGATGATAACTTTGAAAGACTGAACGAACTGGTTCGGAACACAGGGGCTGAGCGTATTATTTTCCTGGGCGACTTGTTTCATAATAAGTACAATTCCGAATGGGATACTTTCGTAGCATGGCGGAATGCGCACCATTACATTGATATGGTAATCGTAATTGGCAATCATGATATCTTGCCGGTAAGCATGTTTCTGGAAGCCGACTTACGCGTTTTTGTCAATGACTTTGAAGAAGAAAATTTCATTTTTACACACTATCCAAAAGAAGAAACGGATCCGGATAAATTTGTTTTTGCAGGACATGTACATCCGGTTTTTACGACCTACGGCAAAGGCCGGCAGAGTTTTCGTTTACCCTGTTTCGTAATTGATCCCAATCAGGCCATCCTGCCCAGTTTCGGGGTTTTTACGGGTGGATTTCAAATGGAAGCAGTCCGCAAAAGAAAAATATTTATTACAACAGAAACAAAAATTTTCCAGGTTTGTTAATCTGTTTTCTGACTCAGATTATTGGCTTTTTCAGTATTGTTTTTTGTTGCAGCCTTTCCCATAAATTCAATGATCTCGTCATAACGGTTGTTCCAGGGATTAAAAAACTGGGTGATCATCGGAATGTGTTTTTTCTTTTCCTGAATATGATAGGGCGTTCCCGGTGCATAATCCTGTAATGCTTTGATAAACTTTTCATTGCTTTCCAGAATTGAAGGATAGGTTCTGCCTCCCCGGTAGATCAGCATGGGCGGCATGTTTTTATGTAAATGATAAAGTGGAGTTGCTTCCTTCCAGGTTTCAGGATCTGCGGTGAAAGTCTTTAAATAAGTATGATCTTTTGCCAATTTTTCCCCGGTCAGATAACCGTACATGTCCAGGCCGGCAGCATCAATAAGTACGGTTCCTGTAATAGGATTTTCTATTTTAAGTCGTTTAAAATACTGATTGTCAATAGAAATTAAAGCAGCCAAATGTCCTCCTGCCGAGTGTCCTGAAACAAAAATCCGCTCCGGATTTCCTCCATAGCGGCTGATATTTTCCTTCACCCATTTTACAGAAGCAGCAGATGCCATTGCCATTTCTCTGTAATCGGCAGCCGGGCTGAGGGGATAGTCGATGATAACATATACAATACCTTTTTTCGCCCAATGGCTGCCAATGATATTATACTGTGATTTTTTTCCTGAATTCCAGTTTCCGCCATGAATAAAAACAAGCACGTCAGCCGGTGATCCGGATTTTTTCGGAGCGAAAATGCTGAGCTGCTGATCTGTTTTTATAACATTGCCGGCGCGGGAGTAAACAATGTCTTTAGTCCGGTTGATCCTCTTTAATGAACAACCGGAAAAAGTCAGTAAAATGGCACCGATAATAATCGAAAGTATGAGGAATGTAATACGGGTTTCTGATTTCACAACAATAGGTATTAATGTATTTTATAAACCTACGTTGTGAAACAGTAAATGGATTCTATCCGAACACCGCGGATTAAGCCTTCTTGGGAGGCAGATCGAAAGCTACAGCATTGTGTTCAAAGTGTCCTTTGTGTGATCCGTCACAAAAAGGTTTGTTAGCCGACATACCGCATCTGCAGATAGATACGACCGTTCTGCCCTGCAGGCCATAGTTATTTCCTTGCATGTCCACGATCTCAAAATCGCCGTCTATTTTAACGGAACCGTTGTTGTTTATTGTAAGTTTTACTTTTGTCATGATGAATTTTTATGACAAAGGTAAGCAGCAGCAGGCAGGACGAAAGCAGCAAGCGGTAGTTTAGGATTAGTACAAATATATTTTCGGTACAAATCTCCTTTAAACAACAACGAGGTGCCGGGATATTTTTTTGATAAGATCTTCTGCCTTAAAGGGTTTTATTACGAAATCACTAAATGAGCATTCCGCAATTTCAGGTGTTCTTTCAGCAAAGGTATCCGCAGTAAATGCAATTACCGGAACATTTAAATAAGCAGGATAGCGTTTTCGGATATTCTTCATTGCGACAATCCCATCCATTACCGGCATTTGAATATCCATCAGTATGAGGTCAAAATTCTGTGTTTCGACAAGGTTCAGTGCTTCCTGGCCATTGTTACAAATGACAAAGTCTGCTTCCCATTTTTTTAACAGGTGTTTCAGCAAAATCTGATTTGCCAGAATATCCTCGGCCGCCAAGATACGATAGCCTTTCAGAGTAAACCTGGAAACAATATCAATATCAGGTTTTACCAATGGTTTTACACTTTTCTTAAAATTCAGATAGACACAGAATGTCGTTCCCTGGCCCAATTCGCTTTTCGCAGAAATTGAGCCATTCATCATTTCAGTTATTTTGCGTGTAATAGTCAATCCCAGACCTGTTCCGCCAAAGTACTTGGTTGCATTGTTTTGATGCGCCTGGGAAAAACTGTCAAAAATACTGTTAAGGTTATTTTCCGAAATACCCATTCCGGAATCTGATACTTCTATTTTCAGATCTACATGATCTCCGAAATCTGCTTCAGCCATTACCCGCAAGCGAACAAATCCCACGGTGGTGAATTTTAATGCATTGCTTAACAGGTTTACCAAAATTTGATTGAGCCTGTAAGCATCTCCCACCAGAAAATCCGGAACCTCCTGGTCTACTGTAAATGAAAGTTCAATGTTTCTTTCTCTTGCCTTCACTTCGAAGGTTTGCTGAAGATATCCCAGCTTTTCTCTGAGGTCAAATTCAAAGTTTGCAAGATCAAATTTACCTGCCTCAATTTTTGAAAAATCAAGAATGTCATTTAAGATAACCATCAGGTTATCGGCAGAATATTTGATTGTTTGCAGATATTGCTGATTTTGTCCCGTAAAATCGCTGTCCAGGAGCAGATCTGTAAACCCAATAATCGCATTCATGGGTGTACGGATTTCATGACTCATGGTAGACAGGAAATCTGATTTAATCCGTGAGGCTTCTTCTGCATCTTTTTTGGCACGGATCAGTTCATTTTCAATAAATTTTCTTCTGGTGATGTCAATCGCCGTTCCCAGCACTTCCTGAACTTCACCTTTCTGATTTCTTTTAAAAGGAACCTCACGTGTAATGATCCATACTTCGGAGCCATTCTTGTGTTTCAGGCGAAATTCTTTTTCCACTACCTCGCCATCTTTTACTGATCGCCGGATATACCGGTAATGCTGCCAGAAACGGATCTGATCCTGCGTATTGATAATTTTGAGAAATATACTACTGTCTGATTCCGTTAGCAGGTCCTCTTCCCTGTAACCGAGAATATCCCAGATCTGCTTATTATGAAAGATATCAGTCCATTTTTCTATGTCAATGACATAAATAATGTTGGGTGATAAAAGAGCAATTTTATCGATGAACTCCTCTTTTTCTGATAATTCTTTTTGGGTTTCGACCTGTTGCCTTTCCATTTCGAACATCTGGTTCATGGTATGGAAAGCCTTCGTAAGCTTTTCGCCGGTGATCTCAGACTTTGGGAAATAGTCCATTGCCCCTGCCTTCATCATTTCCACGGCAATGCGTTCATCACCATGCGAAGTCAGCACGATTACGGGAAGATTAGGTGACATTCTCTTAATCTTTTTCAGTAACTCCAGGCCATTGGTTTTAGGTAGCTGATAATCAATAAACGCACAGGAAGGCTGCCAGATTTCAAGGTTTTGCAACGCGTCTTCCGCATATTTACAAACTCTGATTTCTGCTACTTCAGCCTGGCTTTTTTTAAGCGCACGCCTGAATTCCATAGCATCAATGTTGTCATCTTCTACTAGAAGAATGTTAAGGGGTATCATACAGAAAGAGAATGCACAGTTTTATTATTCAGGATATTCGCAGAGTGTCCAGTAACTGTTCAATGTCGATACGGCTGCGATAAAACGATCCATGGACAGCGGCTTTAAAATATATCCGGCTACATTTAGGTTAAATGCGTCAATCTTGTCACCATCTTCATTGGATGTTGTCATGATGAATACCGATAAAGCGCTAAGTTCCTGATCCTGGCGAATCTCTTTCAAAAATTCAATTCCGCCCATTCTGGGCATGTTCAGGTCCAGGAGAACAATTTTTGGCTTGGGTGCATCCACGGCTTTAGAACGCAGCAGTTCAAGTGCCTCAATACCGTTATGTGCTACCACAAGCGGATTGGAAATGTTATTTTTTTTGAATGCACGTTTTACATTCATGATATCTACCTCATCATCTTCAACCAATAAGATTGTCATGGGGATTGCATTTGAAATGAACATTGTAAGACTATTATAAATTGGTTTAAGTTATATACTGCTCCGGTTAAGGCTGAGCATCAATATCTTTGACTTCGTTTCTGGGCCAGGTAAAAAAGAATGTCGTTCCTTCTTTCATTGTTGATTCTATACGGATAATACCTCCTTTTTCATCCATAATTTTCTTCACAATAGCCAGACCAACGCCTGTGCTTTCCACTTCATCGCGGGCTTGCAGGGTCTGGAAAATGACGAATATCTTATCATGAAATTCGGGGCTGATGCCGGGACCGTTGTCGGAAACAAAAAACTGGATATAGGAATCTGTTTCTTCCCAGCCAATCGTAATTACAACATCCTGTTTATCATTATATTTAATCCCGTTGGAAATAAAATTTTGCAGGATCTGCATCAGTGTGATCTTCTCTGAAACCAGCTCAAGATTCGGATCACCCTTAATGTTAAAGACCACTGATTTTTTTGTGCCGAAAGTCTCGCAGAGGTCATCTACAATGCTTTTAACCAAAAACCGCTCTTTTACAGTTTTGATACGTCCGGCCCGTGAGTAAGATAAAATACCATTAATCAGGCTTTCCATTCTGTGGACTCTACCTCTGAGCAGTCTGAACTGATCCTTTGTGTCACCTTGTATCAGATCGGTTATATCTTCCTCGATCCATTCCGATAAATTATTAATTGCCCGGAGCGGCGCTTTTAAGTCATGGCTGACCACGTAGGCAAACTGATCAAGTTCTGCGTTGATCTTTTCCAGATCCCGCATGTATGATTTTAATTTTTTCTCCGATTCAACTCTTTGGGTAATATCTACGAAAGTGCCGATGTAGCCAACGTGCGTAGCATCAGACGACATGTGGTGGCTCAGCGAAATACCAAGCCATTTCTCGGTACGGTCGGCCGTTAAAATCTGAACCGTGGCTTCCATTGCTTTTACTTCTGAATCAAGCAGTTCCGCAATGCCGTTTCCTGCTTCGGCAGGAATGAAGTCCATCCAGTTTTTACCCAGACTTTCAGCCACACTGTAGCCTGTGACCGATTCCCAGGCACTGTTCAGATAGACCAGATTTCCGTCCTTATCCAGCTGCACCAGTACTTCGGAAATACTGCTCACTACTTCTTCCAGTCTTTTATTGGAAGAGGCGGCTTCTTCTGTTTTCTCTTCGGCAATTCTGCTCAGCTCACGGTTGGTTTTAAACAATTCGTTTGAGCTTTGTTCAAGTATGTGTTCAACCCGGCCCAGATCATCCTGGAATTCCAGATAAGCCTGGCTTACAGCGCTTAAAAATTCATGAAGCCGGGGATCCTCGGCCAGTTCGAATGGGAGTAATTTTCGGATCTGCCGCTTTAAGAGACGATGGTAATTTACTTCCGTTGAGTCTGAGATTAGCATTTTTTTATTCTTCCCTGAATGTAGTGATTGTCATTGTCTGATTATGCAGCTCGCAGAAGACGCTTTTGTTAAAAGGAGCCAGTTCTCCATAAGAGTAGAAACCGGCCAGTGCAGGTTTGCCCAGTACTTCGGAAACACTTTCCACTTCTTCCTCTACAATCTGTTTTAATACCAGCTTACGTCCTACGCAGCTTACAAGTATGGCAAATTCCGGAGCTTCATCGCGGCCTTCCATTGCAATTTCCGCAGCTTCTTCGGCACCTGTAATCAGGCGGTCGTTATTGGCTTTCATCAATCTTACAAAAGAGCCCTGCGGAATATCTCCGGCGAAAGTCAGGCTTTTTTCTTCTTCATTAATTCCCAGAATTGTGCGTACAACCGGAGCGCGGTCCTCGCTGTCGCGCATACTCAGCGGAAACAGAAGTCCGGATGCGGGAAGATCTTTTGCCCGGTCGCCCAGAAAAGATTTGTACAGGTCCAGAGCCGGTTCGCCATCAATTTCAAACAGAACATTCTCATGAGATCTGGTCACGAGCCTGTCAAGCCCGAAGCTGTCCCAGCCTCCCCGTGAGCCAAAATCAATGGAAATAGAATCGCCGTAAAGTCCGATAGCTGCGACGTTTTCGGTAGTAATGATGCCGTCCGGCTCCACAATAACCGTTTTGCTGAATTTTGCACCGTCACCGGCCAGTCCGCCCGTAATGGTCACATTGGTCGCCAGTCCGGCACGCATACCTTTCACAAGGTCTGTACCATTGACACGCAGGCCATCGGAAACAACAAAAACATGTTTCAGGTTTTCAGTCGGAAGGTGGGAAACCAATGTTTTTCCGGCATCAAAACTATTAAAATCAACAGCTGTGAGCGCCACTTTCGCAGATGCCAGCGGCGTATTGTTAAAATGGACTGCAGATATAACAATGGTATTATCATTCACAGATTCGCCGGCAATTTCACCAGCGGTAGAACATCCGGAGAAAATTGCATCCGGATAAAGTTCGTGAAGCTCTGCAGTGAGATTGGTATTTTCAAGAAGTTCTCTGTTTCCAAAAACAAAGATAAGATCAGGTGCAAAAGAGAATGGTATAACAGAAGTTTCTCCTGTATAAACAAGCTGTTGAGTTTTCATGCAGAGAAGGAGGTGTTGAGTTTTAGATGAACAAGTTACAAAAACTTTTGTCGTAAAAAAAAATGGCAGCAGGGCCGGGAAAAGGTACTTTATTTTAAGAAGGAGCTTTTTGCTGAATGATACTGATTTTTTAGCTGATAGAAGGGAAAGAAATCCCTTTGATTTTTCTGAATAGTTCAACTGCATACAGATCTGTCATGCCGGAAATGAAATCCAGGACGGTCTGTATTCTAGAATATTTATCTGTACTTTTGGTTATAAACTGCCTGGGTATCAGCTCGACAAGCTTTTGGGTGTAATGAGAATTGTTATTCAGATAAGCAGGTATAAATTCTTCA
>Ga0265797_10003019_pt1 | contig 27430 bp, 33 predicted proteins | sample P2T30metagenome_FD_192433 | JGI IMG/M metagenome (GOLD analysis project Ga0265797, IMG submission 192433) | Plant litter microbial communities from East Loma Ridge, Irvine, California - P2 T30 | ecosystem: Environmental > Terrestrial > Plant litter > Unclassified | place: USA: California... | reverse complement strand
CCTTCTCTTCTCCTGCGGCGTCTCAAAACATGGATTCCCACTCATGACGCCCACCTCGCTCGCAAACATCCTCTCCTCATCCCACCTAATCAACCCGCCCTTCTCCACCAACTTGAGCGCCTGGCCCCTATCCTCCATACTCATCCCACACACCACCCTGTGCACAACCCAATCCCGCCTCTGACACACATCCCCACAATACGTCGCGGTACCGCATCTTCCACACCTACTCAGCACCGCGCCCTTGCCACCACCACCACCACCACCACAGCACGTGCACTTTTTCAAATCCACGCCCTCGTACAACCACCTTACATCCATTGGAATGCCATCGCCCCAAACATCCATGGGCGCATACTCTACGCAAAACCCATGTCTCACCTTGTTCTTCTTCTTCTTCTTCTTCCCTTTCTCTTCTCTGTCTGCTGACCCAGCCTCCCAAATCCGCTCTTCCAACATCTCACCGACAAGCTCCCGCGCCAAGCGCTCCACCTCGTCGCCATGCTCAACGTCTTGCTCGCCACGCATGCTTTCCTTTGGATTAGGTATCCACTTGCCTCTACCACCATCTTTTTCATCACTGCCTCCATTGTCCTGTATCGGCAATATATTATACGTGACCATGTTCTCCCACGTCTCACCACCACCAGCATGCAGCGATCCAAATGTGACTTGGTGGCCTATACGCCCGATTTCAAATCCGCACTCGGGCGCCGGCCGTGATACGCTCCATGTGAGCGAGAACCAGGCGTCGAGGTCGAGGAAGGCGGTTAGGGCGGTGGGGTGCCAGTTGTAGAGTATGGTGGCGATGCCAATGGCTGGGTCTATATTTTTGGTCATGTCGTGGCTGTTGTTGTTGTTGTTGTTGTTGTTGTTGTTGGATAGGGAGAGTATGCTGAGGGGACGCTGGTTTAGGAGGAGTGGGGCGTTTGGGTAGTCTGGGATGCGCAAGGATGGGAGGGGGGTGAGGGTGAGGGTGGGTTCTTCTGGGGTTGGGTCTGTTTCCATGATGTTGTGTATAATGTTTACATCTCTTTTTGTGTATATGTGTGTGTGTATGTTTGGTAGAGGGCTGAAATGAAGTTTACGGCTTTTGTAGTTTGAGCGAATGGGGAGGTGTAAAAAAGTCTTGATGTGGGGCCGGGCATGGTTTCTCATTGGCTACATTCATGGATTGGTGGCTTTTTTTTCAAAATGCGATGAAAAGATAGCGGGCATGGACATGTTACTATAGCGAGTGAGATGCTTTCATGAATGATTTGTTTGTATCTCTTGTCGCCTATTGTTACACTAGACAGCATATGCTGTCTGCCTAAAGTTTCACTCTAGATCCTGGTAATGTAGGTATAATTATAACATATCTGATAACTGTGATATCTAACTCGTGGCGTGAAGCCTGTCTCTCTTGTGACCATATAACCCCGCATACAAGTGTCGTAAAGAGCATGACAATATTCGTGAACCACAGAAAACGTATGCTATCCATAATCCAGCCCGCAAGAGAAACCCATGTAAAACCCCCCCGGCATTATATTCACTCGAGGTATTCAGAAACAGTGTTGAAACTCCAGAAACACCTGGTTGGTGTCCAAAATGTAAAAATGTCGCCGCGGTATGGGAAATCCTCGCTTTTTGGCACACCGTTCGTCCGCAGTGCGGCTTATGTCTTTTCTTTTATACTAGCCCATTCTAGCCTCCTATTATGCGCTTGCAGTTCAATCGTTCTCCAACTCGTCCAGCTCTTTTTGCCTCCTTTCTAGTTCCTGTCTCATAGCATCTGCTTCTCTCTTCAATCGCTCCCTTCTAGCCGCCTTCTCCTCTTGCGATATTCCCTGACTAGGCGATGGTCCTCCGCTCGGACGCAGAGGCACAGAGAGAGATGGGTCAATATTAGCTTCCACCTCCCCTTGGGATGGGTTCAAGATGGACGATATAGCGTTTGGACGGTGGGGCGTAGGGTTCGCAGGTTCTTCGGGGTCCATGGTGGCACTGCGACTACGTTTCCTAAGCGAGGGCGCACTCGATTGGGTGTTCGGTATTAGGGATGATGAGTTTGATGTTGCAGACGTGTTACCATAGTAGTGCGTAAAGTCGACAGCTATCGGCCCCCTGGGTGGTTCAGGGGTGTACTCTTCTCGAGATTCGAGTGCAGTCGACGGGTCTGGGGACGCGGAGTGCTCGAATGCGGGAGTCTGGGACGGTCGTTGTGGCGGCGAGTAATTGGCAACAGAGGACGTTGCGTGGGAGCCTGTGTCACCGGCAGGTACTACTCGTTTTCGACGTTTGATCTCTTGCTTCTTCATAGCGACGGGACGATGGGTGCCGTGAAGCTTGTAGTACAGTCCTTGATGGAGTGTTAGTCATCTACTTTGAGGTTGCATGACTAATCTGGTGTTATAAACTCACCACAAGCGTTACATATTATGTGACCGGCATCATCCCGTCTCCAGAGTGGGGTAATCGTGGTTCCGCAGTTCTGACAAGCCGGGATGGCGCTCGTCGAAGCCGCAGAGGCACCAGTCGCATCAATTACATTCTTACCGTCAGCTGCACTCGCCTGTGCCAAGGCAAACTTTGCAGTCTTGGAAACGCGATTGTTGAAGGCAGGACAGCCACTGCAACCTTGCTGGCCACCCGTGCCATTGCATCTACCTCCTCCAGGACATGTGCCCGCTGCCATCTGGTCTGCAGCAACGTAGGTTGCGACTCTTGGCGAAGCAGCGAGGCTTCCCGGTGACGTTCTGCTGTCGTCACCGGGGCCTGGTGTTGGGCTTTGCTGGACTGGCATGATGTGAGTCTGCGTATTGCGCTTGAGATTCACTGGGCGTGACTGGTTTCGTGCCTTCATGTATAGCCCACAGGCGTTGCATACCGTCTCCCCAGAAGGTGATCGACGCCACAATGGCGTTTGCGTTGTCTTGCAATTGCTTCGGTCCGTTAGCGCTTTCCCTGCAAACACGGCACCAACGGTGGCGGCGCGGCCAAGTAGGCTACAGAGGAGAAATTTTTTTCAGGATACATACCTGCAGACCTGGCCGGTGATGGGAGCATTGGAGGCATCGTAGCTCATGTTTTGCATTTGAAGAGATGTTGATGTTGCCGACATGGCGGGTCCGTCTGGGATGGGCACTGCATCTTCCAGGGAGTGATATATTTCGGATCTTTGGTCTTCCTGCGTGTCCATGGGCTGGTGTTCTTGCGACGGAGTTTCTGCTGTCCTGGGCTTGTGGTGTTCATGGGCCTGATTGAGGAGGCGAAGACTCTCGGCCATCTCCAACTCGTCTCTGCTCGTTTCTCGTGAAAGATGATGTGGATGTGTAGGTGTCGGGGCGAGCGAGGTGCCTCCGGTCCCTGAAACATGTGCCATGAGGCGAGTGCCTCGCTACTTGTGGTCGTGGTTTCAAAGAGAGGAGTGCGGTCAAAGTCCGCAGTGGCGGGCAGTGATGCCTAAAATTGCGCAACGAGGTTCCGCCGAACAGCAAGTTGCAGTTGCTCTGTCTACCCAGGTCGGACTTTGACGTCGGCTCGTTCTGATACCCGAAGGAACCAAGTCGGTCTGAAGCAGGCGCTAACGTGTCTTGGTGTGCTGCGCGCGTCCCCGGGTCTTGGTATACGGTGTTGGTCAGGTGTGGCACACTGACGGACAACGAGCAGATTTAAGAGGGATGTGCCGGCCAAGGGAGGACTACATACAAGTGGGTGCGGGATTCGGGATCCCCGTCGTCATAAACCTGGAGCCAGATGGCTATCGGGCCTGGCGATGCTGGTGCGGTGCCCGTTTGGATTGTCAGGCGGTGAATGGGGTGCTGACGGCCAATCAAAACCATGCTATTCTAAGCCGAGAATTAGCGCAAAGGCCCCTAAAGTACGTCCTACGGCGACGAGGAACTGCAAGCCAATTCCGCAAACAGAAAACGTATTCGACTCTTGCCGTACACATGCGCGGCATCGTGTTCAGGCCAACCGCATGCCAGGCACATGCACTCCAAGATGCGACCTAGGTGTCCGTCACCCCGGTTCAGCTGCTGGGGCGGCAAGAAAAAGCAGAGATTTGGCCATATCAGTCCGTAGCTCCACGCAAGCCTCGCAAATGGTCCAGTACTTTGCGGATCTTGATCCGCCTCGCCTGTAGTTAGCGATTCGTAATGGTTGGTTCTCCGCACGCCACCAATGCATCGACAAGGGTGCAACCAGGGTGAGGCGAATTGATACAACTGCCCACGTATCTTTCTCCATGCATCCAATATCAGATAAGATGGTGTGGCTCACCGCTAGTCAATCTTCACTGCATGCACTGCAGACACTGCTCAGCCAAGCTAGCACCCAAGTGGCACTATACATCCTCTATTCTTCGGCGAAATAATACATCATACCCCCAGTTCAACACTGGCCCTAAGCAGTGTAGTGTTCTCCACAAGACCCCATAGTCATCACCAATGCCCTCCCCTACCAGATGCTTGTTCACATCCAAGTCAAAGTCCAAATCCAAACAACAGCTTCTACAACGCCGGTAGACGTATCTGGAACCAGCCCAACCCAACCTGTGAACATGCAACACCCAATCATTACATGGAAACGCGCGCGGTAGGCCTACCGACAGAGCTTCAAGGCCGGACAAAAAACGGTTGTGCAAGAGGAATCTTCGACCGCCATCCTCTTGTGCGCCGATTGTAATCTTAAACTTGCTCGGCACCCCAACCAGCCTCAGCGTCACTGCATCACCATCGTTAGTATAGTATGGCTGCGTTTCCTCGGAGATGGCTTATACGTACCGCATGTTCGCTGGTGGCTCGATCGAGGGGATGAACTCTAGGGCAGCGTAGCCCACGCCAATTATGCCAACAATGGTGCCAGGCACGATGCGGAACCAGCGCTCGCCAACAATGACGGACCCAATGAAAATGTAGAAGATACCGCGGCCGAGGAACGAGAACATGAAGGAGGCATATCGGGCGACTTGCTGGGGGATCTGGAATTCCAGCAGAGCAGTTCCTATTGGATTGATTAGCCATTTACGCAGCAATGGAGGGTAGCGGACGGGTTCCCTACCAAGACCGAATATTATCAGGTACACGCCGAGAATGATGTTCGAGCTAGGGGACTGTGTTAGCACAGTACTAGAAGTGTACATAGATGTCGTCGACGGGGTGCCAGGTGGCAGTCGCAACTGGATTTAGACATTGAGACCAGCCGAGAGACTATCGGGTTGCCGGCTGAGACAGCGAATGCCCGTAGTAGCATGCACGTTGCAGCTCAGCCCTTCCCATGCCCAGACACGTCGATTGCAGCCCGCTGATCATGCCATGTTACACGATCCGGAAGGAGGATTTCGGGTGGGGTTCGGGGGGCCCGGTCGATGCGACGAGGCTGGTGGGTAGGTGTATGTGCGCCAGAAAAGACTCACAAATCGTTGAACGGGAACAACTTGGCAATACCACCGAGGACGACGAATACCGCAACGGCGAAATTCACCATGCGACTAAAATCACACACACACACACATTAGCCTTGCATACTCGACAACAATGCCCCCCCCGAGCTTCAATGGCGGCTCCCAGAGCTGCTGCCTAGCTCCGGCGCAGCTCCGGTCTGCGCCAGCTGTAGCTGTAGCTGCAGCTGCTGTCACTCACAAGATATCGGAAAAATCCATGGCGGCGGAATCACTGGCGAGATGTGGGAACCGCACTTTGACGACGTGTTGCGCGGAGACGCTGGGGAGGCGGGATGCGGATGAGATGGGGACGATGTGGCTTTATTTTGGACCAAGGTTTTGGTGTTGCGCAATGGACGTGTTGCGACGAGACGTTGCGAACAACGAGGCGACCCCAGGGCCAAGCTTCTCGCGCTAAACGTCATACCTGGTCTGCGCCCTCATTGGCCGATGCAAGCTCAAGGGGTCACTTTCTTACTTTCTCTGCTTGTCAGTCGTGCACCTTTTTTTGTTGTTCTGTTGAAAGATTTTCTTGTGCCCTTGGGGCTCCTATGGGCTCAATAGACATGGACCAGCATTGGCATACTCCCCCGCAGCTCTCCACCAATGCCTGCCATCTTGTCCTTTCACACCCGATTCCTGCCCGTGACAACGTTTGAGTGCTCAACTTCCAGACTCCTACTCTACGTGAAACAAGACGCAATTCTCTGAATGTGCCTCCACAACGGTGGCCATGTGATCAAGCAACTGCAAGTGCACGAGGGCACAGATTAGCAAGGGCACTGGAGTGAAAGTGGGACGGGAGGGATACACGTACGCGCAAAGAGTGATCCCGTGTGCAGAGGCCCCACGCCCAAGAGTTGGCGACTCCAGGACAAGGTGTCAGACTAGATGCCGTTCTCAAACCAGTCCTCCACAGTGTCAACGCAGGTTTGATACCGCTCTGTTGTCATCATGGGGACAGCCGCGACCTCCTTCCGGAACTTGTCGTCAACGCAGGTGCCTTGGCGAGGAAAGACGCGGAAGTTTGGCAAATTGAACTCCAGCGCGCTCTCCTCCTTGACCCAGTAGCGTGACCAGCGGCCCTCATCAATGTCAACGGTCTCGTAGAATTCGTTGGGAATTTCACGTCTCATCGCCCATTTGATGTGGAGGCCATCGTGCAAGATCTCGCTCGCCGTCTTGAACCGCGTCTTGAAGTCGAACGCGAAGAACCTCACGGTGCATTTGGGGTATGTGCGACAAAAGTCTTCAATGCCCTCAAACGTAACCGGCAGATCCTTGAGGCCGCCTCCGAAGAATTCTTGACCAGTGTGATGGGAGAGGTCGACGCGTGACAGACAAGCTGCTTTGAGATGGCTGCAGTCGTTGACGAACCTGCTGAACAGTTCGGCTGCGCCAATCATACCTCGGCCTCCGAGGAATACGCTGTCGAAGAAGATGGTATTCAGGCGGAACTCGAAACAGATTGTCTCATTGTACAGGCCACGGCAGACGAACTTGAGCTGATTGAACTCGTCATTTTCGCGAGTCTTGTCGCCTCGAACTCTCAGATACGACTTCCTTGCCGTTGACGGCCGACCGAAACGAGTATAGGCAGAGCGGTGCACAAACTCAAGATCTCCGTCGGCCTTCAACACGTAAGCGTAGATAATGTTGCGTATCTCTCCAGGAAGACAAAGCAAACGACTAGCCGGTTGAGCGAGGATGGGGGTTTGCTCAAGGTGACACGAAATTGCCTTCTTGGAACTCTCCGCTGCTCTAATGATTGTCAGCCGTTGCGTATGTATGGGATCAAGGGAAACTTACTCCGACTGCAGTGCGACAAGCGCATTCTCATGACCAGCTTTGACTTGATGACTTTCGGAAGATTAATGAACCTATAGATTGGAAAACTGTAGGTTAGATGACTCACTCAGCCCTATGGCCCTTGCCGTTGCGTGCTTTGCGCCTCATCGTCACGCTTAGAAAGACCAGTACTGCTGCTGCTGCTGTTGCTGTTAATGTCGTACAGAAAGGATGAATACCCGAGCAGCACGGCTTCAGGATCTCTCTGATCGTGACAGAAACTGGTAATAGACGTTCAATATGACAGTAAGGAAGACAAAGCCCTTACCTTTCAGTGGAGTGGAGTGAGGCGAAGATGCGCTCAGTTGCGAGTGGGAGATTGAGGAAGTTCTCAGCAGGCTACAGCAACAACAATAACAACAGACGCGTAGCAAGCTAGCGTTTGTTTGCCAAGGACAAAGAGCTAGTGACGGTGATATCACGCGTTGTGGAGCAGAGCAAACGGATGAGTGCACGGACCGTTGGAAGAGGTGGTGACTAGTGAAATGGAAAAAATATTGAAGTCAGTGTATGTGTGCGAGATCAACCCTATAAGCAGCTCTTTATGTTGCTGCAATGTGGAGACTGTTCACTAGACTGTCCGTTGGTGCGATTGTTGATTGAGGGCCCTCGTCTGGAATTCTTGAATCAGGTCGTAACGACATGGTTTTTTTCAACCTGAGGTTCTTATTGTGCCATTTCCTTCTGAGACGATTAACGCCTTCCTTTTTCTCCGAAGTACAGCTTTGGTATTTCTCTATTCAGATGCGACGATTGCCTGTGGAAATCCTCGATCGTCCTATACTGCCCATTTACTGCGCTTCCTCAGGCTTGGTCCAAATCGATATAGGACGTATGGTATGGGCAGTGCAAGAGCGCTTATACAGCCGAGCACAGTCAAAGTCCAATGCGTACCCAGGTTCTTGTACATGGGAATGCCCACTACTGTCATGCCTCCAGCCGCAAGGTATCTGACAAGCGCGACCAGGGTCAATGCCGATGCTGCGTAGGCCTCGTAGCTGTCAATGATGTACATGTATGCGGACATGAAGATGCAGATATTGCTGAAGCCGATAAGAAGTGACGCCGCAAGAGGAGACCATATCGAGATTGAGGGCTGGCTTTCTTGTTAGACATGCACCTGATATGTGCGTTGAGAACATACGTAGTCTGTCCAGCCCATCCAGAAAAGTCCAATGGGCAATGCTGGTGCTCCAATCATCGCAAAGTACAGCCTCGATTCTCGGTTTATTGAGCTGCCTGATCCGTCGTCTCCGTCTCTTTGGAGCTGACGAATTGTTGTCCGGTAGACCAGTGGTACGAGAACAACTGCAAGTGCTATTCCAACGAAGAGTCCGACGAAGCAAATGTTGGAAAGCCCCTCGTTAATGCCGTACGTTTCCGCAAAGATATAAGGGTAGCTAGGAGGATAATTAACGGCCTACACTACGCGTATTATTGGAGATGTAAGTAGTGCTTACCCATCCAGGAAAGTAAACAAGATAATGTACACAATAACCAAGTACAGCGTGAAAGCCATGACGATTGGCTGTGTGCATAGAAGAAAAGGCCGGGAAAAGCACTTCGACAAGAGAGCCCCCAAAGAGCTATGGCTTGCTTCGGCGGCGGTTTTGAACTTGTTGTTGCCGGTAAGTTTCCTGAAGTGGCTTGCTTTGTAGTGGAGGAGTCGCGGCGCGAATGACTCTCTTTTACAAAGCAGGATAAGAGTGAAGACGGCTCCGATCATGATCAGTGTTATCCATTCAGTCCACCTCCAGTTTATGTCTTTTTCGTAGCCGATATAAGCGCCTATAACGGGACCTGAGCAGATGGGCGGTTAGTGAGGCTTTGGAGAAGCAGCAGAGGCGCGTCTAAGATGCCAGAGCAGGAGAGACTCACCAAAAACAGGTCCGCCAAACGCAGGTATAGCAAACAGTGGAAAGGCGAATGTCTTTTCAAGGGGATTCCACAAGTCCCCTACCGAACCTCCCGCTACAGTGAGGGGAGTGCTTGCCGAAAACCCAGCCAAGAATCGGAAAACGATTTGAGCACCGAAATTCGGGGCTAGAGCAGCACCCAGTATCCAACAAGCGAAGACGAGAAGAGATCCAAGGTATACCGGATACCTTCCAACAAGTTCTGATAGCGGACTCAGAAGTAGCGCTCCAAGACCAAACCCGACGAGAAAGAGGGCGGTAGCCAGCGATTCCGCAACCTCGGAAACACCAAAGTCGGCAGATGCTCTGGTAATCACAGCAGAATCAATGGCAGATGCGGCGGTCGCGACGAATGCGACAGTACAGACGAGTAAGGTTGCACTGACACGATGGAGTGTAGACCATTGCTTTGGGTTGTGAGGGTCATCAGGGCCAGTCCAGTCCACCTGATAATAGAACTCGTTGTTACAATCCTCCATCAATGTAATCCCCGGAATCCGTGTGAATGGCTCACCCTTGTCTGGCTTACCAGCTAAGTGAATATCTCCCAATTCTTGGGCTTCGTCGGACATCGTAGGCGTGTGTGCAGTGGCAGCCGAAAACGGATCTGAGAATTCCGTAACACGCTGTAGTTCTTCCCGGACATGGCGTTTGATGGCCCTATACTGCAAGAAGAAAGCCATTGCGATAACAACAATGTGTTCAAGCCAGAAAGCGAGAGAAAATCGCAAGTCAGGAGATGCTGAGACGATGCATCGTAGATATGTGGGCAGTGAAAAGGCGAGAAAGACACATTTTCCGTGACGTCCGCGGATCATCATCGGAGACTGCGCAAAATCTCCGAGACATGGCGATAATGCATTTACCTTTAAAATGGGACTTGTCCAACTGCTCGCAACAGAAGATGCAGAGGTGGGTCAAAACTAGAGGCTTTTTGAGAATGCCGATAACGCCTGGGCCATGATCCTGACGCTACGGTTGCTCCCCGGGGCTGCGCCTTACTTGAAAGAACGCTAGGCGACTGCTGGACCTTGCCTGGCTGCGAAAAGATCTTATTCCCGAAGCGCGTCATGAGGCGAGATTTTGAGCCGCATGCCAGGATCAACACTACTAGACAACAAAAATCAGCGTCTAAGTACACAAACTGTGTTCATATTCAAAGCCAGAGCGGGGCAAACGATGGGATATTGGAGAAGAGTTTGAGTTTCATGCTGATCAAAGACAAGAATAGCAACATGGCAGTGCTTTGAAGGAAGGGCAGGATGTTCGATGTATCTACTCATTGATGGCTGGCGCAAGAGGTGGCAAAGTTACCGGTACGGTTGACTTCTTTGTCGGTACCAGAAAAGCCCCACAAATCGATTAAGGCGTTTCGAAATGTCGCATTCAAGCTCTCTCAACGCTTTCGGTCTTCGCTGCAGTGTACTCCGCATTGGACTGAAAGGCACCCTCCGGCAGTTTATCGAGCTCATCATTCTCCTTATCCAACGATCTGAAGGTCCATGCGAAACCGACCCAACCAAGGAAGGTGAGGATAGCGATGCTCATATACAACCATACTAGTAGTGGATCTCCAGCCAAGGGAACGAAGGCCTGGGCAATGGCCGAAGAGAAGGCATGTGTGAACCAGAACATTCCTGTTACCAGGGAGCGCATGTTCTTTGGGGCCTTTGTGTAGGCATACTCTAATCCGGTGATGGAAGCAAAAATCTCAGAAAAGGCAATGAGGACGTATGCCGGAACCTGAGTCCATACCGAAAGATCCGGGGGCTGATCGCAATCTGTGGGATATTTTCCACAGGGTGACTTTTGGTAGATGAAGTGTTGAATGACGGCTGCGACGACCATCGAAAGCATGGCACAGATGAAACCAGCCTGGATCTTCTTCAATGGCGTGAAGTTGATGTTCCAGTGGGCGAGTCTTGGATACACAACCTTGTCGAAGATTGGAATACAGAGCAGTAGTGTAAAAGGATTCAGGTTGTGAATAATGTCGTTGGGTACACCATTCAGCTTCATAGTTGATGCTTGGGAGACCAAATTGTTTGTCCTAGAAGACACATCAAGTTAGCATATACCTCGCATATCAGGGACTAGTGGTGACGGACATCTGACCGTACGGTAGCCAAAAGATCGGTAACCAGAAGAACACTTGGCATGCTTTGATTCCACGTCGTACTTCTTCAACCCAGGCATCATCAAAGGTCATCCATACAGGCTTGTTGGTGATCTTGCTTGGTTTCGCGCTGTCCCAGATGTTCGGATCGGACAAGTTTCTCCATGTCCGAACAGGATTGATAGAGAAGCGTCCCTTCAGAACGAGGCCATATACCCTCATCGACTTGACAAGAACGTCTCCCTGCGGAGGTTTCTTCACATAATGCTTACTGAACAAGAGCATCAGAAGTGGACAGAAGACAAAAAGAATTGTCGGTAGCGTAAAAGAGAGCCAAAAGCCGACGTATTTCTCGGCGTAGACTAGGTTCGAAATCAGTGGCTGACTTGATTTCATCATTGGCGTGTCACTTACCCATGGAAACTTGGCCTACGAGCGCCCCAACATTGATCAACAGGTAGTAACGCATGTATACTCGAGAGTAGGTAATTCCCGGGTCGACGATGACACGCTCGCCGCTAGGCTCAGTGCGGATGAAAGCCCGGGGATGACTGGCCTCATATTGTTCCGCAATGAGCGGGGAGATGCAGCACTTGAAGAAGCCAACACCAGTGCCAAACAGAATCAACCCCAGAATGAATGAGGCAAGCGCACCGTTTGGATTTGGCCCCATAACCTGGGGTATAGCGGCGATGATGATCAAGATGTGCCCGGCTGTGGCAACACCGATGGCAAAGTATATAGTTTTGAACTTTCCCCAGTACTCATCGGCGACCCATCCACCTAGAGTAAATGTTTAGTGCAACATATAGCCGACTCGTACTTGAATACGTACCAACTAAAGGCATGATATACGAGAAGAAGGCATTGAACTGGGTCAGGCCAGTACTAGCACGCTGTCCCATTCCCAAAGCACCCGGTTGACCATCGCCAGCTGCGCCTGCTTCTGGAAATGGTCCGGTGGTGGGTAGGTCCCTCTGTATGAAATTGACAAATACAGCGGTCGTCCCATAATAGGCAAATCGCTCACACATTTCCACAATACCAATGATGTAGACTAGTGGTTGCATTAATGATCAGCTCATATCAATTTTAAATTCCTCGCTGAGGTTGCGCGTACTCATCCAGTTGACCTTGCCATACACTTTACGAAGCGTCTGCCATTCTTCCTCTGTAGGGTATTGTTCTCCATTGGGGCCAAGAAGGTTCTCAGAGGTAGTCAAGAACTTTTCCTGTTTCTCAAAGCTTGAGCTGGCTCGCACATCGTTGTGTGCGGGGAGGGCATGCGCCATCGCAGCATCGACGATCTCGAGATTAGCGCCACTAGACATTGTGACGAGAGTGAAGGAAGCGGAACGACATATCGTACAGCAGCCGAATTTTGGCGGTATTTATGTTTTTACAATATCTACCTTCCAACTTCGAGCTGCCTGTTATAGCAAAGCCGTGTAACCATAATATCTTTTACGATCCCGTGTGTGGCCAACAAGCCCTCCCGTAATTTTAGGCGCCGAGAGATAGAAGTACATGAAGGTTGCTCAGTCCCGCTCAAAACAGATCCTGTGTTCTTGGATTTCTGGGTATCACGGAAGTAGGGTTGGCGCCGAGTATTTCTAATGGCTGCCCCATTCTTGATCGCTTGACGTTGGACCTTGGCAAGAGTTGCCGTGGCAGGCCAAGCCAGAACATACCCAATGATATGCATGGGCGATATGGAATCGCTTACTTGCTCTGATTGCCACCCGATAGCAGTCCGAATAATGCTGGCTGTCGAACACCCAAGATGTGAGGATTTCTTTTCACGGTCAAGATCAACACCTATCTGATTAAGCACGGTAGCCACCTGCTGTCTTAGCTCACTACCCAAGCCCGGTAAACATAGCCCAGGAAACCCAAGAAGCCCTGTCGCAGTACTCGGGCTAGGTGCATGAGGCCTCCTTCATGATGGAAATATCGAGGTAGGTACGGTGATGCTGTGGAGGAGAACAAGAGCGGAGCCAGTCCTTCTGTACGTATCGGTCATTTTTGCCGTACAGAAGTTCCTCTAAAAGATGAAAGAAGATGCACAGGGTGATGCATAGCCGTCGCGATGGTGTGTTGGTATTGTGATCCGAGGCGGGGAGCTGGCCCTTGGAGCGCCAAGCGCACCCCACATGGTCAAGCGGCTTCCGGTTAGCGTCAAGAAAGCTTGAGGACTTTGTCTACCTTCACCTTCTCTATTTGCTCATAAGCCCGTAGTAGACCATGTCGCGAGTAGTCTGTCACAATTCGATTGCAAGCCCTGTTGATCACCTGTCTTCTCTGTTTTGTGTGTTGGCGTCAACTCTATCCAGAGGTTGCTACGACTATGACATCCACAAAGCAAATTGACCAACTACACGCTACATTGAGATGTATGATATCCAACCAAAGATTGACATATGCTGAGTATCTAGAGAGCTCTCATTATCTTATCACTTTCTAGCTCAGTTTCTAGCGCTGCACACCTCTGACAATCATCACTACACGGCCGTAGCACATGTTCCAAAGCTCCTTACAAGCAACTCTTCTTTCATCTCTCCCTCTCAGCTCTCAGTCTCCTCCCTTGCTTCGTTGATCATTTGGCGCTTTCTGTGTGTCCTTTCCTTGTCGTATGAAATCGGGTGATGAGCGAGTAGCCACATCTTCGCGTCTTCGAAAAGCATGTCCTTCGCAACTCTTTTGTTTCACAGTAATGCATTCGCAACGTTCTTTATAAGCTCGATGCATACTGCTTGTGCGTTGGCCTCGAGATCTCCGTTCCGTTTCAGTGCTTTGTTGAATCAGGCTGGCCCTCGGGACCCATTCTTGTACCGATAAATCAAGGCTACGAAGATCTCACGACGCACTATTTCAAGAAATGGCAATTCTTATTCTTCTTATTCGAGTATCCTGATCGCACTAGTGTTCTCCGTATATTTTAACGTTCTAGAGGTTGACTGTGGCAACAACCAGCTGGTGCACCCCGAACTCGGCGTTTTCCTCTACCTTATGGATTGAGGAATCAGATAGGGGATCTATATGAGGGTTATATTAGACCCTACGCCTATTCTCGTGCTATTTCCTATCGACCAAGAATAGGAATCAGCAGGACAAGACCACGAGGACTCCAGTTGGGATTATGAAGTGAGTACATGGCAGTTGCTTATAGTGTTGAATATTTTCTGAGGAGATGTAGTTTCAACTTGGAGGAAACTCGAATAAACATGCTGAGGTATATGATGTTTGCGAATACTAACTTGTCACAGCATCTGCCAACCCCGCCGTTGAAAGTTCATGGTGGCTAATGGCTATATTTCTTACAAAATAACTAGAACATTTAGAACTCTTCTACGTCACAGTAACAATTCTTCGAAAACATGGCAGAGTAGTGAAGGCATCGAGGGATGTACTAACCTTACGACGACATTCACAATGCTCGCGTACCTGGTCTGTGCTCTGGCCTCACAGTGCAGAAATCCAGGGTCAATGAGATTTCACAGGGTCTTTGATGCGCCTCGCTGTCCCTTGCTCTCTATAATTATACTATTCATCCCGTTGCCTTAAACTACAACCCCATCTCACTCCGCAGCTCAACCGGTTCCTTTGAGACGAAGGCCGATATTTCCCCACTACTGCTACAGGGTCAAAAGACTCACGAGAGACTACAGTCCTACCAAAAACAGTCTTTTAGTATGTCAGGTGTACCGACCTATTCATTGGCCTCGTCGGGTCCTAGCACACCAATGCAGATCCAGCCCGAGGAAGATTCACCATCTCCATTTTCATCTACTGCACCATATCCCTCTTATGTGCATGATACGCAGTCTAGGGAACAGCCTTCTATCAATATGCCAGATCACAACGATTACGTCTCGCCAATCATGGCCGGAAGCAAGACTCGGCATAATTTGCACCAGCAGCCACCATATCCTCTACATGACGACGACCACGAAATCGATCTGTATGGTGGCAACAGCGAGTTCTTCAGTCTGCCTACAGCAAAAGACTCTCACCAGCTACAGCTGCCACTGCCATTGATTGAAACATACGACTCAGACCAGGATCTTCCAGTCATTGAGCCAGATTCTCATGTCCCAAACCCACACGACGACGACGTCCAGTCCAATGTCTCATATGCAGTTATCCCCAATCGCCGCTGGCTAGCGGACTCGATTGAGAGTAATCGCATCCTAGGGTTTGCACCAGGTCCCCGACGCTCTCAAACCGAGCTCGTTGTCCCTCTCCACGTTCCCGTCCCGGCACCCTCGGCCTCAATGTCCGAACACAACAGCCTGACTGTTGTGCGTGTCCCCACCATTCGCAGCGACATGTATCAGCCTGCTCTTGGAGGTCTGCATCGGATCCCGGCTGTGCAGCGCAAGGATTCAAAGTGCGATCGCGTCAAGCGCTTCATGGCCGGACTGAATCCTTTCCACCATCGCCGAGCGTTTGGGCGGCGCACAAAGTAAAGGGACCCACAACCAACCAGCCAACTAACCCAGGATTCTTGAAGCACTGGGAATGGTTGGGGTTGTTCTTTGGAACATTTAGGGTGTCAGATGGGTTGTCGAAGTGAGAGGGCTAGATGCAGAGGAATCTCGTCTAGAGATGTGTTTCTCGTGGGCAGGTGCAAGATGGTTTGGGTATTCTGACAGATTTAGCTTTGGCAGAAAAAGGATATCAAGGTCAGTTATTGTAGCCGAGGAATGTGGATTAGGTAGGGGAAAGGGGGGGGGGACAGAGAATCAAAACCCCACCTTGAACAAAGAAACAGAAAAAGAGCCTAAATTGTGCAGACCTTGCAAGTCTCTTTGCATAAACCTTTTCGGGATAATTCCATGTGGTGAAGGAAAATTTGTGGTGTTTATTTGGCAAAAGCCAGGGACTATTTAGTTGCAAGTGCCAATTACTGACCTCTACTCTTTCTCGTCTCGCAATTCATAATCTCCACAGTCTCTTTGAACGGATTCTGTACAGATTTTCCAAGTAGCTAATTCTTCGTAGATAAATCTTCGGTCGCAGGACTAGTCTCTATCTAATCATGATGTGATTGATCATGGTTGGGGTGGTCTCGAGCAAACATGGATTCGGCTGAGATAAGTGGAGTGGGAAGGCTTGTCAAGAAACATGGTAGCACTATAGGAATATGTTTAATGTCTACCATGGAACAATCTCCAGTCGGCTAATGCTAGCATAAAAAAATCTTTTGATGTCATGGAATAAATGTCCGTCTTGGACATTGACGGAAATTACTTCGCACTGTGAACAACAGCGTTGCTTTGATTTGGCGACGAAAAGGCCTTGCTCTCTGTTGCGCACTGTGCAATTCACTCACACTTACTGTGAATGCAAATGGCCCTTGTCGTTTTATCTTGGGCCCTATTTGGAACTTTGCATTTAGACAACAGCCTCCCCCCTCCCCCCCGCCTCAACTACAGCAAAGTAGGCTTTGACGAGGAAGAAGCAAAAAAAATGCTATACCTACTTCACGCACCCCGACACTACATCGTCTTCGCCACCAACGACGGATCAATATCGCACTTTCTACGCCGCAAGCATCACTGGGCCGGATTTCAGACAGATCGGACTACACTTCCCGGGTACATTAGTACTTCGTGTATTCGCGAGCTAGAAGATGGAACGGTTAAGATTGAAGACAAGGTCTTGGATGGAGAGCACATGGTTGAGGAGATCAAGGGGCTGCTTAGGCGAGATGGCTATGTAGAACCGGATTTGCGATTTGTCGGGCGGCTAGCTCGTCGCAGTCAAGGTTCGATGATTGCAAACGAGGCAGCTACTAGGGAGCACGACGAGGGCGATGTTACAAGCTGGGATGGAGATGGCCTGGATGGGTCTCGGGCGCCGTGATACACTTCTGGGCTGGTGGTGGTGCGCAAGGACCTCACAGGTCAAGCTGCAGGTAATCCTGGAAGCGCATTTTGGTCCGTCTGCCACGTACTCGAGCATATGTGACGATAGCTTCGCGGCGTATGCCATTTGCTGCAATGACACGTAGTCGATGTCTGCACCTCCGTCACTTGACACCACCCAAGTTTTGAGGCACAAACGTGATGTGATGTCCTAAGCACTAATGTTTCACCTCATCCCTGACCGAACCGGGGATTTGCGACTCAGAATTCGAGAATCACGATACTTCTGTTGCGCGCGCGTGAGTAGAGGAGCGACACCGTCGTTTTCGGCGCAGCGTGACCGCGGAGAAGTGAAATGGAAATAAGGAAACCGCGCGTCGCAATAAGTCGCTCAATGATGGTTTCGACTAAACTAATTTTTTTTTGTTAGTTTGAGCCGGATGCTACAGCAAGGCTAGTTGGGACGGTGATGCCTGAGGATGAAGTGGAGACTTGATTTGTTGGTGGGTTGTAAGCGTTGCGGTTCAGAGGTTGCCGTGATCATGTGATCACGTGAAAGTACCAGCGGGGTCCGATTGGATCGCCAACGGCATGTGCCGAGTCTGTACGACCGTTCACAACTTGGTGTTTATTGTACCGAAGCAACTCCGAGCAATCACATAATCAGTCTTGCATAAGCGTCCGGTGCTCTATTGATCAGCATGCAGACAAACGGCCCATCTTCCTAGCACCATCAAAAATCACAATGAACCGGTGTCATACGACCCCCTCCCCCGTCCCCCTTTGAATTCATCGAACACTCTAATCCTAGCTCATCTCTGCTGCGCGGACAAAACCCCGGTGCTCGTATTGTTGCAACCGTGCAGACAACATCACGATGCAGCAACCGTTTAGGTACCATTACGTAGGACGTTGGGTTCCAGAGCTACCCAAGTACCCCTAAGCCGGTAATTACAAGCACAGGCCGTATCCGCAGAAAAGAAAGAAAAAAAAGTGCTGCCCAAGTGTTCAGATGCAACAATGTCACTTGCCCGGTTGTTGCAAAGTCCCCTTTGTTTCACGAGTCGGAGCTGGTTGCGTGCAAGCCGCCCAAGGAGAAGAAAAAAAGCAAAGCAAGCAAACAGGTACAAGAATAGTTTTAGCAGGATGAACATTTGCTTTTAATCATACGTGTTCCACGTGACGCCACGCATATGCTCCCAAGATGAACAACGCACACACGCGTCTGTGCAATGGAGGTTTGCCATGTTGTAGTAGAGAAGGGGGTTTCTTGCTTTTTTTTCCGCTGTCTATCCTGCTTAGGTACAAGCCTACAAACGATTACAGTGCGCCCCCACGCTGCCTATGCTTTCCAGCAAACAAACATGTATGCAGTAGTATGCATCATGCACAATAGTCACACCGCACACACTTGAAAGAATCACGAAAAAGAGCTGAGGAGCGAGGAAGCAAAAAGGATGGCATGGAGGTAATTATGAATTGAATGAATAAATAGAATAATAAAAAAACATTAAACTACAAAATAGGTTATTGTAATAATCATCACGAATCAAAACGATCCAAGACCTTTTCCTGCTGAAGCAAAAGAAAAGTTTTAACCCCCCTTCCCCTCTCTCTCCAAGAAATTGCCAAGTAAAAGCTCCGCGTTGCTGTTCTTTACTCTCAAACACCTTGTTCTTCTGGGCAGTATCACACGCAACCCTTCAGCCAAGCCCAAGCCAAAAAAAATCTTCCTCCCGGTGCTTCAGAGTTTTTCCCCTTTCCCCACATACGTTATTCCCCCATGGTCCCCAGAAAGAAAAAAAAGGCGCTTCTTCCCCATACTAAAACGGCTCGAACTCGTCATATTGCGATGAGATGGCGCAAGATAATTGCTCGACGGATAGATGTGGATAAAAGGTTGGGGTGGGTAAGAATGACATCAGTGTTTGCCGGTATTTTGACTCGTGTAGTCTCTTGTCCATTGGAGGAAGCTTGGCGTAACATGCGTCCCCCCGCCTTTTGGTTTTGACTGGTGCGGGCCCAGCTTTGCAGTCCAAGGCTTCCTCTCACTCTCGCTCTCGCTCTCTCTCCTCTTTGCGTCATCTTCGACTTCATTCTTCTTTGTTCTCCATTGGTCGCGGAGTGGGGAGGAGAGATCATCACTCGGTTGATTGGACGCTCTCGACGCTGGGGGTTGGCGAGGATGAGCGGGTGTATCGCGAAGATAGCGATGGGCTGGCAATGGGCTGCTGGGTGAAGGAGGAGTGGCCCTCGGCTTCGGTTTGCTCGACCGGAAGGCGGAGCATCTGGCCGCCAACTAGGTTGGGGACGTAGACAAACTGAGCTACTGGGGAAGACATTGTTGTTGTTGTATAGGGTGGTAGTGGTAACAAGTGATAGACTGGTATGGCTAATAGGAGTTGAGGATAAGATGTAATGTGGTGTTGATATCCTGGGTGATGATGATGATGATGATGATGATGATACAATATTCTGGTCTTCTCCAAACATGGGGATGACAGGCCATCTATATACCCGGCTCCATCCAACTGGGCTCGCAGCTCCCCAACGTGCAAGGTCCAAAAAAGATGCCCATGTCCTCCCCATGCACCATCCTAAACCCCCAAGTGCCCCTCTACCCTTGTAAACCCACCCAGGCCAAAACCCTATCCCCGACAATCCAAGCATCGCCCTATCCACCCACTTTCTCCCGCGACCAACCATGCCTCGCCATTATCGCAGGGGTCAAGCGCCGCTATCTCCGCCGTGTCAGCCCAACGCGCTGATTCGGCCCAGCTGAGCTGCAGCACGCGTGGCAACTCTCCCAAATAAGCTGACTTGTCGTGTCCGGCGGCGGCGATAAGTGGTTCATGCGTGTGTTTTGTGCGACGAGGTAAGCCCCGCACACAATACCATGTCCCATTTTCCGCCCATCAGCCAAGCAGGCGCGCAGACTAGGGCCGCCCTCGCCCTTTAGCCCCGGCCAAGGCGCAATGTCCGTGAGTCTAGACCGAGGTGCTGTTATCGTTGGGGCATCTTAGACGGGGGGGCGTTATGGTGCATGGTGTTGGGGTGGAGGAGGAGAGGAGGAGGGGTAATAAGCAAATCTTGTACGAAGGGAGGGGGGGGGATCGGCGTGTATAGAGTTTTGGGCATAGTCTATAGAGTTGCCGCCGCGCGGTTCATGCTATTTGTAGTGTTGGAAATGAGACAACTACGTATAGCTGTTTGTATTTCACGCATCTTCGATGGGGGAGTAAGGCCGGAGTGATGGATAGCTGGAAAAGGCCATGGTGACGGCTCTGCGCTCTCGATGACGGATGGGTGGGGTTGCTGCAGCGACTTGCATGCTGGGTTGGGCGCTGCCGACAATGCCGCCGAGGGACGTTCCATGTGTTTCTGTTGAAGAAGAAAAAAAAAGCTTGGGGCCATGGCACCTCGTAACCGACATTTGTAGTACAGCATGAGAGATGCGAGTCGCGAGAAGTGTTCGTGATGCGACTTATGTGAAAGCAGTCACAAAGTAAGCTCACAATGGGACGCTGTGCACAAAGACGAAACGTTGACCAGAAATCGATGGAATCGCAGTTTGCAATGTCCTCCCAGCTCAAGGCGCCTCTCCGCCACAAACGAGTTAACATTTGTTGAGAACCAGGCCGAGGGCGGGAAATCTTGGATCCAAGCATTCCGCCATAACGCAGAATACGCCACTTAGTCAACACGAGCCTGGCGAGGTCATGTGGCGGATGCACCAAGCCCGAGGGACGTAGTCGTGACGCGCCAATGCACCCCAGATCGCGAAGGATTGCACGCACGGCTCCAGTGTCCTTGGTCCGCATTATTAATTATCGTCACGCGACTGTCTCTTTGACGCTTTGATGCTACGTATGCTTTGGTACCCCTTCAGCTGAGGCTTTGGATGGCTACCGGGACTGTGCGCAACAAAATGGGTATCATATTTGAAGTTATAACGCTGTGGTGACCGTACGCCTCGCTAGTCATGTGTACGTCGCTGCAATATTAGACATTATGGTCTGATCTTACCGGCCTCTGGGTTTCCCCTATTACTCTTCCAGCCCCACGCCACCCTCTTCATCGTCTTATCTTCATCCTTACCCGGCCACAAAATCTCCCCAAGGATGACGGCGCGTATGCAAAAGGCTGCCGTCATAAACCACATGATGACGAGCAGAATAGTGAGAGCGCTGGCGACACCATTGATACCTTGGCTCTGCAGCACCTTGCCAGCCTGTATCGTTGCAAGCGTAAGTCCTGCATTAGGGAATATGAACGCCCACCAATTAAGCGAAAAGGACATGTTGCGACTCCCAAGTAGGACGGCGATGGTCGTTATCATGAAGAACCAGTAAGCGAACAGTATGATGAAGAGACCCGACAGGATGCCAACGATCCGCACAATCTCGCCGTCCGGGATCGAGATGTTGGTAAAGTAATTCGGGGGGACGACTGACGGCGCTTGATTCGCAAGGGAGAGGAGACCAGCAGCAGTGTAACCTGTCAAATTTTTTGTTTAGCGTGAGATGGAAGAATGGTGTGGAGTATTGACGTACCCGCTGGTCCAACGGAGACATACATGCCCGGCCTAGTGGTGGGAGAGGGCAATTCGCTCGTCATCAGGCGCTGCATGTAATGGCTGTACAACAAGAACGACACGGCCCATGCAAGGCCCTGAAAGAGTACGGCTCCAACAAAAATGTTCCGGCCGGCAGTCTCAGGCTGACCCGGTAGTATAGTGCCGGCCAATGTCCCTACTACAAGCAACGGATAGATGGGGAAAATCCAAGCTGGAACGGCGTCGGAGACGCTAAGGCGCTCCAAGCGGAAGAAGAGCGAATACTGCACGATGCCCATGAGAAAGGCAGCGGCACAGTACATCCAATACGTGATTTCGAGGGCTTTGGTAAGCCATGGTCCGGTTGACGGGTTGCCATATATGTATGTACAGTTCAGTATGAGGGCGACCGAAACCCAGTATGTGCCGAAGAAGAGACCCTCGACTGAGTGACGCAGCGATGCGATTATTTTCCGAGGAACCAGGAGAAATCGGACAAACATGCAGATGTTGAAAATAGTAAAAAGCACCAAGTCGGCGATGAAGACCACCTTTCCAATCGTCTGTAGGCCGGTAAACTTGTTTGGCGTGTTCCCCAGAACGACGGCGAGAGAGCCTGTAGACATGGTACATGCGAACCATGGCCTGTGGAACCATCAGCACGTTTCTCTGGCAATGCTCGCCACGTAGGGCATACCATGTAAAGTGCGCGAGACGATCGCGAAGCCCGACCTCCTGCGGCGGCTTTTCGTCTGCATTCTCATACTGGGCGTGTGTTCTGTCACGAAAGCGCATATTTGTGGTGGGCATCAAGCACTCGAAGGCGTTGAAGAGGTCACGGTCATGCTGTAGGTGATATCTGCAAATTCCCTGGCCAGGACACCAACCTGCCAGGACAGCTGGGAAAGATGGCCGTGCGCATTTCGTCATATCGTCGTTTCGTCATCTACGGCCACGGCACGCTTAGTCTGTATCTGCCCATCGGGTGGAGAGGTGGGACTGCTGTTGATCGTCGGAAAAATCGGCACAAAAGCGTGAGCTTGGAGGTTTGCGATTCGGACGCGTGACGTCATATGTCTTGCGGCAGACTTCACGTGGGACGCATCCAACACGCACATTTCAGAATCTGTTTGGATGGCGGTAAGACAGTAAGAGGTCATTCGTGCAAAGGATGGACCAAAGTGCGCCTATCTGCAGCCTTTCGCCATCATATGACCAGAGCCTCCTGACGTGTAGCGCCTCTCAGCTCAGAATACATCAACACAGATTGACGAGCTATTACAGTTTCTCTCTCTCTCACTCAACGGACGGGCTAGGCAAATATATCCGGCTTATGGGAAAGACTATTTACTTGCTTACCTAGTTTCTGGAGAATTACCTCCAATGATATCAACTATGCTTGCAATCCGGCTTTGAAACAGACAATAGTCAACCTTAGTAGTATTTTTCGCAGACACGAATCTGATCAAGTGGGTTGCTCCCTTGTCATCATTCACGGCATTGTCGAGACGAGCGTGAGAAACCGTAATGTTGAAAAAAGGTATGCACATCTTCTCTACATACCCGTTGTTGTTGTTGTTGGAACATGTCCTTGACTGCTTCCAGCCTAGACAAGAGTTCCGCATGGTACATGTACACCAGTGGGAGAGAGGACCCCACGGTGATGATGATACCAATACACATGCCTGTTTCTATATTCTACAACGATGCCAGTATACATGCCCATTTCCATACTTGACATTGGTCTTTCTGTTGTTGTTTTTTTGTTTCCCTCTCAATCCATGTTTGCAGATTTGTAGATTTTTCCAAATACAAAGTCTTTTGAACGATAAAAACATGTCGATTTCCTCTTCTTGCTCGCTACTCTAGTGCATGATTCGTGTTCTAGGAATAAGTCTAACAAGTATATATATACCCCAAGCACACGTTGGCATAGGTTTGTCAACTTTGTAAAAATGGGCGTATATACATGTATACACAGACACAGACACACACACATGGGAGGTCAACTCCGAAGCGCCTACCCATGCCAATTTAGTCGTGATCCCTCTCATCTGCTCATCTAAACTTCCTTGACCAAGGAAAACAGAATGAGGGGCTAATGAAATCCCATGCTCGTTTTCGATTTGCCAATCTAAAACCTCTCGGATTCCCAAGAACAGTCAAGGAAAAAGTGAAGAAAAAAAAAGAGTTGATAGCCTAGAAAATAGGCATGTAATGAGCTTCTAGAGCAAAAAGACCAGATTCTCTCATCTTAAGAGGAGGAGAAAAAAAAAGAACCCACAGAAAACGCCAGTCATAATGCATATGCGAGTCCGTAATCCTACGCATGAACCCCTCCAAAGAAAAAGGAAAAGAGACTAGTAGGGAAAGGGAAAAGGAAAACAATGACGCATGCCTCCCCCGCATTACGCAATAATCAAAGCCGCCAGCATGGCTACTACAGCGCTCGCAACAGCATAGTTTGCGCCGCCGATGGAAGGCGAAGCAGCATTACTTTTCTTCGACTGAGTGCCGTCGGGCTTGAGCACAGCATTAACGCCCAGCTGCCACCCAATGTTCACAACTGCCGCCTGTGAGTCACGAACGGGGACGGCGACCTTGCCGGAGCCGTCGGTTGTGGCGACTGTGACTGTGTTTTCAGAGGTCGAAGACTTGCCCGTGACGTCGTCGTAGGACATGCCGTTCCACGTAACACCAGTTTGTGAGTCTGCGCCATCGGCTGTGAGGTACGAGATGAAGACTTCCTTGTTGGCGTTTTCGGAGCCTAGGTTGAGGTTGAATGTAAAGGTGCCCTTGTTCGATACAGACGCGTTTGCCTGCTTGGCATTGATCAGGGTAACGGATTGAAGCTTGTCGTTTGCGTAGGCTGCGTATGAGCGGATGCGACCGTCATATGAGGCGCCGACGTTGCTCGTCTTGAGCGTCGAGATTTGCGTTGTTCCGTTTCCGTTGCCGATGATTTGGGCAACGGCGGCATGGGCGTAGTACTGCGGTCGTACAAAGGACGTCTGGCGGCCGTACATGGGGATGGGCTGCCATGCGCTGGCGTTTGAGTTGTCCGTCATGTGCATCTGCACAGAAGATATGCCGATCGAGGCGGCATAGAGGAAGAAATTCAGGGTCCAGAGAGAAGCGCCGAATACGTCGCTGACGCCAGGCATGCCTATTGGACCGACGGAGCTCATCTCCCGTAAAACGTAGGGGAGTTTTGTGTCGAGGGCGATGCCCACCTGCTTCTCCCAGTATGCGAATTGTGTGTTTGTGGCATCGAGATCCATGAGATCGTCGAGGGTGAGAGGGGTGGGTGTAACTCCGATGACTGTGGCGAGATTAGTAGGGCATGGAGATTTATTTGTTTTCTTCTTCTTCTCAAAAAGACATACAGTAAAAGTAGTCGTGCTGGTTCCATGTGGCCAGAAAGTTGTTTCCGTCCTTGCCGTCCATGATGCCATTGTCGACCAGCTGGGCAATCTCAAACGTTGTGCCGATGGTGGAAGCCGTGGCGGGGGCCTCGAAAAAGGACGAGGGCAGGCCGGCATTCTTCAGGACCTGCTCATAGACGACGCTGCAGCGATCCAGCCATTGGTTCGTGTACACCTCTCCGTTCCAGGGCGCGGACCGGAACTGGTTCTCGAGCCACAGATCGGGCTCGTTGCCGATCTCAAAGGAGTACAGCTTGACGTTCTTCAGGCCATCGATGGCTCCCTGTGCCATGTTGATGATGTCGTCCTGATAGTCGCTGTCCATGTAGGCCATGTTGAGTCCAAAGGTAACGGGCGAGTCCTTTGGAAACCTGTCAATGGCGGCAAAGTAGTTTGGCCCGATGATCATGGAGTCGGCGGCAATGGCACCCTGGGCCTGCGAGTTTCGGTTGTTCAGCCATGCAAACTGCTGGTTGGTGCTGTTGTAAATCATGTAGTCCTGCGTGTTTCCGCCAATGCGCAGGTGGGGCGGTGCGCCGGCATAGTCTGCGAGGTTCTGCAGCAACTGGATGGAAAACTGGTTGACGGTGTCGGCGCCGGTGAAGGAGAAGAGGTTGGAGGGCTCGATGCCGAAGCCTGCAAACGAGGGGTTGATGTAGTCGGAGGCGCCATTGGGGGCCGTTGTGCCTGGCGATAGCGAGATGGACTGGGCGAGGGCGAGGCGCAGGGCGGGTAAGGAGAGAAGAGCTAGACTGGGTAACGAGGGCACCATGTTGGGAGGCGTGCTGGGGAAAAGAACAGCAGCAGCAGCAGCAGCAGCAGCAGCAAAGTGAGAAGACAAGTAGCAATCAAGAGCAAGAGGAAAGCAAGCAAGCGAGTGAGTGAGTGAGTGAGTGAGCAAGCAGACGGAAAGGCAAGCCAGCAAGGTTGTGGATTGTTGGTTATCACAGACTCGAGAACAAGGAACAAGGAACAAGGAACGTGGTGCGGCGGTCATGCAGCTCGCGTCGATGGAGAACCGGGCTACTTGGACTACTTGGCCCAGGTGTCAAAGAATGGGGTTATGGAGACATGGATGCGTCACGGAAAAAATGGGCGAGGCCGCCTTTCGCTCGCCTCTGTTCGCGCGGCCATGACATCACGACGAGCTGTGCGTCCGACGCTGCGACAAACCAGCCCATGGCTATTCACCGTTCCGAAACACGGCCACGCCATTCTCGTCCTGCGTCGTAGGGAGTGGGCTGCGTGTTGCGCCTTGTGTTTTGCGCACAACCACGGGCAACGCGCGTCAGCCGTCTTGTCCTCTCCTCTCCTCTCTCTCTCTCCACCCCTACCCGCCCGGCGCGATATTGATTGAGCGGCTACGGGGCTACGACGAGCCAGGCCGGCGGCACGCCATCACGCCTCTCAGCCTCATGAAGCCTGCTTTTGCCAATCTTGCCCCCCTCTGCAAATGCCCAGTGCGCGCGCATCATAGACCCCGCCCGAGTTATCAATAGCGCCTTGTCGTCGTCGTCGTCATCCATTTCGACCCTCTCTGGCTTTGAGAGCGCGCGCGCGCCAGCATCACCGTGTTTGGACAAAATAGACACTTCAGCCCGTCCGTCGAAACTGGCCGTACCCCTGCATGCACCCAGCCCAGCCCGTCCGATACGACCGGAACAAATGGGATGCTTAACTCGACTTATTGCCCAGCCTACCGTTCCACAGCACCTTGCACAGCCACCTTCACCACCAACCGGCGTCTCTAGAAACTCCATCGTTTCAGCGACAACAACGACAATCTCCCCAATCAAGCCCCCCCACCAATCTCACAAGGTTCAAAGTTTGACACACAAACTAGCACTCGCCTACCACCCAGCTTCCATCCGTTCCTCGCCTTGTACTGTAGCCCCGATGCACGTGAACCCTAGTGCATGCATGTCACCCGCTATAATAAGCTACATTTTCGATCCCTCACCCCGAGCTGCCCTGCCGTCGGATCCCGTAGCACACACACACACACACACACACACACACACTCCCCACATCTTGCCACTAGAAATCGCAAGACAAGACGGATGCACCGGCTTCGTGCTGTGCAGCAAACGACAAGGGCGTAGAAGCTGTGCATGACCGAACCATTGTCATCATCATCATCATCATCATCATCATTATTATTATGATGATGATTAGCCTACGCCACAAAACTACTGCAAAAGGAAAAACTCGTCATTCTTCCTCTCTTTCTCTCTCTCTCTTCCGCGCCGCTGATTACGGCAGAACGGGC
>Ga0265797_10003018_pt1 | contig 27442 bp, 17 predicted proteins | sample P2T30metagenome_FD_192433 | JGI IMG/M metagenome (GOLD analysis project Ga0265797, IMG submission 192433) | Plant litter microbial communities from East Loma Ridge, Irvine, California - P2 T30 | ecosystem: Environmental > Terrestrial > Plant litter > Unclassified | place: USA: California... | reverse complement strand
CCCACTCTTCTCCGCTTACTTGTTCGAAAAGCACTAGATTATACTTTGTTGTGACAACATGGTGATCGCGATCCTCGCCCTTCATGGCAGCTTTAGTTTGGGAAAGTGACATCCGTAGCAAAGTTTACAAGTCGAAAGGCTCATCGAAGCGGTAGAGATTTCTGGAAGAAAACTCAAGCCATGGTTACCCAGCATCATGGATGAAAGGAACACTAACAGATGTCAAATCAACTAATGAACCCAGTGGTGGCTGCGAATGGTACATAGACAGTCGAGACGCTACATTGGTGCGAATACCGTAGCGCAGGCAAGCAAAAACAATTAATATCTGACACAGGCTGTCTCCGCAGCATAGAAATAGAGCTTAATCGCGAATAGTCAGCCAACTCACCAAGGATTCTATCGGGTTGACGATATATCTGGAACATTGGATTGATATTGCCAGGGTACGTTTGTTGTGGCTCGAACCCCAAGAACTGTCATGCATCGTGTCGCGCGAGATCGTTCTCAAGATCTACTGGCTGATGGGTCCTGATCATCGATTGCAGTCAGTCTTTCCGCACTGATATTGAACTATGCAATACCACGTCAGACAAGCAACAAGAGCCTTGGATTCTTATTTGTAATCTCTTACAAGATCAAGGCATGATCTGAATCACGCTACCATTGGTACCAATAAGTCCTCAATAGTGCAATCTACACATCGAACCATGGCTTCGAATGCTAAGTTCCGCCCGACTTGCTTCTGACAAACGGGTATACCGAGTCTTACTCGAGCTTACAACCTCTCAGATTTGGAGATGCCACCTGATATTACATTTACCAGACAGCGAAACTGCTTCAGCAGTCGTGATGGGTCGCGTACCTCACAGAATCTGCGCGCAGTGATGTAACTGTGGCCTGAGTGTCTCAACGGTACCACATACATATCTTCAAGGTCGAAACTATCATGCCGTAGCACATCAGATGACGGATCAACGGAACTCCCTGACCGGTTTTGAAGCGGGGATACACACCAACATCAGAACTCGCCTTCCGTTATTTAAAGCTCGATGGCATCCAAGCATGTGTCTTCACCCTTCTCGATCACCTTTACCAACAGATATCAACAACGACAACCTTTATTTTTTTGCCATACCGCTGACCGACATGCTTTCCTATGATTGCTCCACGTATCTATTTCATCACGTTTTCCTTCCCCCGAAAATACCCCAAAAAAATGATTTCCAGCCGCAATTTGGTCACGTCTTTTTTGACATTGTGGAACAGGCACTTCGGGCGTTCGGCGACCACAACAAATCACTACCGCAAGAAATTCTGGATACCGTCACGGAGATGGTTGTGAGGATGCGATGTATCCATGATCGATCAACTAGTGAAGCTATCGAGGGCATGCTCGTAACGGCCATGGAAGATTTGGTGAAGCACGGTATGTTGAGTTGCCTGAACTGCAAGGTCTATGCTTATCTTATCTTTGTCTAGGCGGCTTCATCCCCCTGTTCGTTCGAGCGCAGAACGCTGGCGTCTTGATGAGCAGGATCAACAACCACGTCCGTTTTGATTTTTTCGAGCTCCTTCCTACCAATGAAGCAGTAATGTCTTCGAAAGGAAGGCTCCGTCGATGCTTTCCATCCTCTTCCGTGTCGGTCGACATCGAGCAGGCTAAAGATCGGGACTTCTTAGATGAGCTGGCCAAGATACTGGTTCAAATGAGTCATGAGGCTGTCCCAGGCCAGCAACCTAAGGTCAAGAAGTCAGGCAGCTGGCACGATGAGGATCGAGATACTACCCATCCGGGTATGGTAACAGAGTTCTTGGAAGGCATCGTGGCAAGTGTCGGAGCTGTCATTCCTTCTGTATCCATCACAAAGAACACTCGTGAGGAGGTTTCCTGGGCGGATGCGAATCATCCATGGATGCGATCTCCAGTTTGGTTGTTGCTCAGGATTTCCCTCCAACTGGCTTTCAGAGAGCTTATACCAGCGCCACTAGACGGACAAAGAGCGTACAAGTCATTCATGATATTCATGATGTCTCAAATCCTGTATTCGTCCAAGAAATCTCGGATGCCGGTTGACGCTCTCTACGCAATGAATGCGAAGATCGCGCGGAGATTGACAAAGCTATCGGACATTGACTCCGCCTTGCTGCAGAAGATCCGAAAGTCAACGACTGAGACCCACGACGAGATCAAAAAACGCTGGCATCTTCAGCAAGAGTCCGACGTTCGTTACTTGGACCTGGAGGGGCTGTGCGAGCTGGACTTCGACAGCGATAGCATACTGTCTTTGCCCGAGATGGCCCAGTACCTTCTTGCCGCGAAGGCACATGAAAATCCAGACAGCGGATCAAAATTCCATCCCACCAACGGATTGGTGACCTATACCCATGACGACCTGCCGAACAGCATTGGTGATCCAGACGCTACAACCGATGTTATCCCCAAATTGAATGCTTTCGAAAATTGGATTGGGGATAGCCTCCAAAGGTGGAGGGAGTCACACAACACCGAAGGATCTTGCGTAGCTTTGGCGAAGCTCCTCGAGAGCTACCAACAGGTTGCTATTCGTGAATACAAAGGCAATCCTGAGGCAACTTCGGTCATGGTACTGGTGTCGATTGAGATTTGGATTTGTTGCGACCTGATCGCAACCTCGGTTTGCCCTTTGCTCAACGACTATGATCCTCAAATCCCGATCGACCCTCTACAGAACCTTCTACTGCCGTTCGCTGGTCAGATGAGACGGCTCACCTTGGCAGAGGAGTATTTGATTTCCCGCAAGAACCAGAGCCACATGAATCATCACATGTATCAGGTCATCGGCGATGCGAAAAGCTTCCCTGTCAGGTATTTCGATGGATCTCTCGAACATCAAAAGCTTCTTCATGAAATATCAACACGCGCCGATCAAGCCAAACAAAACAAACTGGTAGAGTGGAGAGAGTTGAAGCGCGAATACAACCATCTCATGAGCATGCATAACCAGATCGTGGACTGCACGTATATCGAACGGGTCATAGACTGGCGCTACGATACAACGGTGCGTGAACACTCACGCCAATGTGGCAAATGCTGGTACAAATCTAGAGCATCGGCACTCTCAACAGACGTACACGAATGGCCTTTGCCAACTGATCCTCTCGCTGCCAAAGCTGTGGTGTTCGAATTGTCACTGCCGACTTGGTTTACCTGCCTGCGTGATATCACGGCCGACGTGCAGCAGAGTATTCTGACAGCAAGATACCAATCCATCCAGAAGCCAAGGAGTAATCATCACCTTGAAAAGGATCCTCATATTGGAAGATTGCGTCGCGGAGTCAGCAATCGTCGCATTGGTCTCTTATCGGAGGTTAAACCACACGTCGGCACTCACCGTCGGGGGAAGTCACTCGCAACAGCCTCTGAGTCGGACATATGTGTGCAGAATGGGCTGAAGTACCGCTATTTCGACAAACAAATGGCATGCTTCGTCGATCGCCTAACCTGGAGTGAGGACATCTCGCATGCGTGTACATATCAGCTGCCTGCTCGAGCAAGGTCGCTGCAGAAGTTCCTTTTCCGGCCTGCATCATGCCCTCAAGGACCGCCGCCCAACACAGTCATTGCGGAACAGTTCAGCTGCCCAGACCACATGACTCTCCAAGAGTTCAAGGAGCTTAGCGATATCCCTTTGGGTACACGTCTCCAATGGTGGAACATCGCAGCGCAATTGATAGCTCCCCTGGTCGACCTGAACCGTCCAGAAACTATACTCGTCATTCTCCAGTGTATCTACCAGGTTGGACCGCCTCCTCAATCTGGAGAGACGGCTAGGAGCAGTCACGAAATGTTGCAAACTGGTGAATTCTGTTCGGTCTTATTGGGTGCTTTGAGAGAAGCTCTCGATAGGATTACGCTCAATTGGGCTTCTGTGACGGCGCTCCATGCACTGATTGCAATAGCTCGCCGCCTGCTATCACTCAGCTCTATTGAAAAGGTCCGCGAAGAATGTCTTAGCTATCTTGCCGAGACTCGTACAGTAGCATTCGAGTGGATCAGTAGACTCCAAAGAAATGCTCAAGACGCAGGTCCGGATGAAGTACGGAAGGACTTCGAAAGACGGGTTTTCGAGGTGGCAATCACATGTGCCAGCACTTTCGACCTCGACCAGGAATATCAAGACGCTATCATGGGTTCAGAAGCTGCTTCATATCTGCTTCAATGCAGCATCATAATCAAACGGCGACTGGACGCGTTCGACCGCACTTCGAGTACACACAGGTTCCTATATGAACGCTACCAGCGAGTGTTACAAAACGCTTGCCAAGATCTGGCCGACAATCATCTTTCTCTCAGCGACGCGGTGCAGCGCTCATGTAGCGTATATCGAAACGGAAACAAATGGATGCTCGCGGACGGGACCAGGAATTGGGTGATATCTCATTTCGCCCATTTCTCTTCTGAGAAGAGATCTACAGCGTCATTGGATCTCCTCACTGGAGATTTACTGATCAATGGTTTACCCCTAGATCGTTTACCCGAAGAGTATCGCAAGATTGCAAGGTATGCCGACCTTTTCGGTAATTCCATATTGGAGGTCGTACAATCCCTCACCCCCGGTATGGCTTTCGACAGCAAGAACAAGTACAACGGATTCTCGTTGCAATTCAACATACATGCGGAAAGCGCATCTGAATCCCGAGATCTGGTTGTTCTGGCTTCCAATGAGGATGAGAAATATACCCTCTTGCCTCCAAGGCTCTTCGAAGCCTGCCTGCCTTCTTTTTTCGTTACTAGTTTCATCCATTGGTACGACAACAAAAACGAAAGTGTCGAGTTCCGACCAAAGTCAAAGCCTTGGTCCCGCGACATGCGGGAGTGCTGGCTTCTGAAGAAGTGTAGCGAAGACTCCAAGTGGCAACTTACGAGATCGAGGGACGATACGATATTGGTGGGCAGCAAGTCGCCTACCGCTACAGCACTGTCTCGGATCTTGTCGCCACTTGCAAAGCCGCTGCAAATTCATCTTCTACTATCTGTGAGCCGCCAAATTCTGAACGTCGAATTGAACGGACTCAGCCTTGGATTTTCTCTCCAGCAGGGCACCTCAGACCTACGATCGAGAGAGCATGTACATATGTGCGTTGACCCAAATCAAAGACTTGGGACTTTGATTGGATTCGAGAATAAATTGATGTTGAGAGATGCGACCAAGATCCATCGAATGGTCATCTTGACTGAAGGTCGAACTGCCATCAAAAGGTGGATACTCGACTCTGAGAATTTCACCACTTCCAGCCAGGTGCAAGCAAGTGTCGATCTTTGCACAACATATACCTTGCACACTTTCCAGGTCCAACCTTACTTATGCAATCTCGTCGGGAACGGAAGTTTAGAAAGTGAGCTATATCTTGCATACCTACATGCAATCACGTCCTGCTGTCTCCGAGACCCATTGACCAGGAAAACGGGAACAGAAAGAGCATTGCAAATTCTCTGCTCCGCCCGCGTGGCATCTTTTTCTCGCCTGAGCCAAAGGAGCCTGAACATTCTACAACTGATCGGAAAACTTACGCCACATCGGGCGTATTACCCGACTAACTTGCGCGACATGCAAACGGTAGAGTGGCACGCAAGCCTCAGCTTTTTATCTCAGCACCCCCGGTATCATACAGCAGTAACGTCCATTTTCGCCCAAGCAGAGAGGCAGAAAATCCTGCGCCCTGACGAAGACCTTCGCTTTCCAAAATTGAACGATGTTCACCCTGATCTACTCAAACGCGATGCTATCCGCTCATCTACGTTTCGCGTCAGTGGTTTTGGAGCTGAAGATTTCACTCCAGCGCACGATGTGACCTACTCTAATCGAAGCCCCAACGAAGATTTCGACCGACGCCTCAACGCTTTCACTGCCTGCAAGATGATTATCAACAACTGTAATAAAATGCCATGGAACGTACGCACGGATTGCGTCTGGCGGCTGTTGCAGCGGGACACTCCAGGCAGCATGGCTCACTTCACGATGAAGCTTTCAGAATTGAGGTATCAAGCCAGGCTCATTGAAGAAGCGGAAGACATCGTGGCAGACAATTGGTTGAAATCATACCAGATCCTTACTCAGCAAGATTCGCGTCCGAACAAATACGCCGTCATGATTTGGCTTTCTACTTTGGCTTGCTCCAAGATTGATAAAGGGGTCTTGACCGTGTTTGCGCTTGCCTTTACCAGGCCAGAACTTCAGGTGCGCGCTCCGACCGATGAGTGCTTCAGGATCAGTGACGGCATCGATGCCCGGCTGCACCTCCGGACCATCATAGGAGGTCACGTTCGAGATTTCCATGCTAGCCCAGAGAACCGTCAAGATCAGAACCCGAATGAGTCGCGTAAGGCTTTCGGACGCCGAGTGCACAGTGCCTTCCAAAGGAACATGAGTCAAGTCGTCGAGCTACTCGAGTCAAGCCTCACAAATCAGTGGCCATGCGCCATACCCTCGACGCCTAAAGATACTGAGCCTTTGAGGATCTCCGACTACGTGGACAAGAGTACCGTGATTCCATTGGTCAGAGGAATCTTCAAAAGTTGTTTCATCAACTTAAAGTTGCATGAATTTCTGCGGCATCTAGAAGATCTTGCCAGATCTATCAGCATCGAGCGTGTGATGTACCCTCAGCAGCCTGCTAGCAGCATCACAACCTTTGACTCTGTCACCGGTTTCATTTCCATCGACGATCTGTTCAACCGTCCAGCTCCGTGCGTGACGGAACTCAACGAAAACCACAGTCCTCAAACCCAGGATCGAGAAACTGCAGATCTCACCCGTCTGAGAACTTTTTTAGATGACCTTTCAAGTTCGCTAAACGAGAGCGAATATCAGTCACGTTACATTCAGACGCTTGAGGAGAGCTTTGATGCTTTACAACGAGGATACAATTCCGACCGTCTGTCGACTCCCAACACGCGAGTCCTTGAAGCGGCGCAAAACCTGTACAGTGAGCATGTCAGTTCCATTGGAGGCACATTGATTGCTGCACTGTCCCATGAGGGTGATCATATAACTCGTCATCTCGCTGCTGCTGAAGATATCGGCCAAGGGCCTCGGGTCGGACCAGAACTCATATTGCAACAACTCAGTCGAACGCGGTGGAATAGCCTCCAAATGTCTTGGAGAAGATGCATCATAGCCTACGGAGTTGCACTCACCGCTTTGAGAAGACTGCAAAGAATCATCAGCTTGCGCGCGGCTGGCAAAGAGGCCGAGGCTGCTCAAGACTGGTACAATGTCGCCCACCGTAATTGGGACCCCTACGAGTACCCCGAAACTCTCTTGTTGGAGGTCGAAAGCGGCATTACGATTCGTGAAAGACAGGAACAGGTTGCAGCCGAGATGAGGCAGCCTCAAAGCAAACACAATGCTTCGATACAGCTTAATATGGGAGAAGGCAAGTCCTCGGTGATTGCACCTATCGTTGCAGCCGCGCTGGCGGATGGCACACGCCTGGTGCGCATCATCGTTGCAAAGCCTCAATCAAAGCAGATGATACAGATGCTGATCTCCAAATTGGGAGGACTCCTCGATCGAAGGATTTTCTTCCTTCCAATTTCCCGGAGTTTACAATTCGATGAAGCCGCTGCTATTTCTATCGAGCAGATGTGTCACGAGTGCATGGAAAGCGGCGGCATCCTCTTGGTACAGCCAGAACATTTGCTATCATTCCAATTAATGGTGCTTGACCGATACATTGCTGGCAAAACCGCCGTCGCAGAAGTCTTGTCACGCACGCAAATCTTCTTCGATGAAAGATCTCGGGATATCGTCGACGAAGGCGATGAAAATTTCAATGTCAGGTTCGAACTCATCTACACCATGGGAGCACAGCGTCCAGTTGATGCCAGCCCAGACCGTTGGATACATATCGGTGAGCTTCTGGATCTTGTCAAAACCTTTGCAGTACAAGTTACGGAATCCTTGCCTTCGTCGATGATGGTTCAAAAAACTTCACCTGGAGCTTTTCCGTACCTTCGTATTCTTCGAGCAGATGCTGGGAGACTCTTGGAGGACCTGGTTGCAAAGCAAATTTGTAAAACAGGATTCCGGGGCTTCCCGATCGCTAGGCAGCCCCCGGGTGTACGCCGCGCAGTGTACACTTACATCACGAAGTGGAATATCACGAAACAGGAGGCTATCTTAGTCGAAAATCCAGACTCCAACAGCTTCTTTACGGAGACAGTCAGACCGAAGCTGTATCTACTAAGAGGCCTGATCGCTGGTGGCGTCCTAGCTTTTGTTTTGTTTCGCAAACGCTGGTGTGTCAACTACGGCCTAGATCCGCAGCGCATTCCACCAACTAAATTAGCGGTCCCATACCGCTCCAAAGATCAGCCCTCGCTCAGGTCCGATTTCAGCCATCCAGACGTGGTCATCTTGCTCACATACCTGTCTTACTACTATGGTGGACTGACGGATGATGACTTGTTTGTCGCATTTCAGACTCTTATCGATTCTGACCAGAGAGACGCAGAATATCAAGAATGGGTCAAGGACGTCCCGGGTCTCCCCAAAGCGTTTCGCCAACTGCAAGGGATCAACATGGAGGACCGCTCGAACTTGATCTCACAAGTTTTCCCACATTTACGGAAAGTCAAAAGCGTCGTCGATTTCTTCTTGAACGCTGTTGTGTTTCCAAAAGGACTCAGGGTCTTCCCTGAGAAATTATCAGCATCAGGATGGGACGTAGGCAAAGCGAAGCGCTATCCAACGACGGCTTTCAGTGGAACTTGTGATACTCACCCCCTTCTCCCGCTCAGTGTCGAGCACTTGGACCTACCACACCAGCGGCACACAAATGCACTCGTCCTCAACTATCTCTTACAGCCTGAGAACCAAGTTTTGAGGCTTCCCTCATTCAACATCAAGGAAGGAACGGAGGCCGAGATACTCTTGAACACTGTGATGAGCGCAAATCCTCAACCTCGAGTCATCATTGACGTTGGTGCATTGGTACTCGATTTGAGCAACGAGCAGTTAGCAAGGGCTTGGCTTGAGAAACACACCTCCGATTCTGCAGAGGCCGTCGTTTTCTTCGATGAGCATGACGAACTCACAACTATCGATCGGGCAGGCAATATGGAGAGACTGCAAACTTCGCCGTTTGGAAGCCGTTTAGGCAGTTGCCTCATCTTCTTAGATGAAGCACATACCCGAGGAACTGATTTGAAACTACCTCACGACTATCGCGCTGCAGTGACGTTAGGCCCAAGTCTGACAAAAGATAGGTTGGTCCAAGGTGGGTCTATGGCAACAGGCAAGCTAAAATACTGGAACGAGATTTACTGACTGTATCACAGCTTGCATGAGAATGAGACAACTTGGTAAAGGGCAGAACGTCATGTTTTTGGTCAATGACGAAATCAAGGCGAGAATACGAGAGTGTACGGTCAAGCACGAGCAGTCGGACAAGCACGAGCAGTCGGACATCACTCTTTCGGACGTCTTACGCTGGGCAATACACGAAACACATCTGGATATTCGTCGGAGTATGCCGCTTTGGGCAAAGCAAGGGAGAAATTTCATCCGGCAAAGTGAAATATGGATCAGTCTCAACAACAACGGCGTATCACCATCGGTCGAGGCTTCACGTTTCCTCGAACCCGAGGCCCGATCTCTTGAATTCCGTTACCGCCCTCACTTGTCCAAAGAGGCTAACGTGGAAGGTCTTGAAATTGATCACATTGATCTTGGGCTGATCGCTCGTAGACTACAGGAGTGCCTGTGCCTGGGTGATGCTGGAGAAGCGTTGGAAGAAGAGCAAGAGAAAGAGCTTTCCCCAGAAATGCAGGAAGAGCGCCAACTGCAAAAGCCACCATTGGCAGTACCGGCGAAACACGCTTTGCATCCTGACATCCTAGAATTCGCAGCGACCGCTGTTGCTGTCAATACTTCTATGGCATATCAACCCGTCTTCACTTCTTTGAGCAATGTCAGTGCTGCAGACGCTTTCGACGTACACCAACTTATCGGGAATGGTATTCTATACGCTACCACGGACTTCATTCACACTGTTGAGCCTGCATCAGGATCTCATGTGAGCGACTCGTACCTACGAGCGGTGCAATGGATCCTCGTACCCACGACACCTACCGAAGAACAGACTATGCCCGCTCTCATTGTCAGTCCCTACGAAGCACAACGATTGATGGCAAGACTCCGCACAGGCTCAGCGACTGCGCTACATATTTTTAAACCGTACTGGAGCTCTGGGCTACCAGCACTCAACCAACTAAACTTTTTCCACTTTCCTCCGGTGGAAAGAGCGCGTAGGCCGTCGCGCGCATCCATGGTGCAGCTCAATGTCTTCGCCGGTAGGGCTTACTTCAACACATACCAGGAATACATCGATACCTGCGCGTTCCTTCGATTAGCTCATCAGGATTCGAACACTGCGCTCGTCACAGCAAACGATGGTTTCATATTGGAAGACGAGCAGGACCCAGATAACATCACAAGGAAGCCCCGTCAGAGCCCAGTAGCATTTGTTCAGGCGCTAACGAACATTCGAGCCCATCATCGGGATCTTACAAAATCCCACATGGGCAAGCTGTTGGGAGGAACCGTGTTATGTGCCTCAGACGTAGAGATGTAGAGATCATGGTCGCTATACGATTCCCACACACAGGAGTCTCAGGAACAGTGGAACAAAGGTCTACTGATGACAGCCAATCTCTTGAACCTGACAAAAATCCTATTTTTCCGGGCCAGTCAGCCTTCGCAATTTTTGCCTCGTTCTCCTTATCTGGTATCTCCATTACAGTCGTTCACAATTCACAATTCACTTAGTTGAACAGCAAGGGTTTTCCGCCTTGCCGACCTCAAAAATCCGTCGCGGGCCTTCTTTCGCAGGAGCAGCACGACGGGAAATCGGAGGATTTCAAGCAACACACAGTCAAGCTCGTAGTCAAACACACGTTTCAAGGCAACGAAGAACCCGCGAAGAATACCCTGCGCCAACCACTTCTTCCCTCGCCTCAGTCAACCCTTGGTTCAACCCGAGCTAAACCCAGCGGCATTCCACCTCCGTTACAATCTGCTACTACGTATAGATGAGATCGAGCAATTCTGTCCGCAGTCCGCGCTGGGGCTTCAATAATAGAATTGCGTAATCTTGACACTTTGATACGAAACTTAATGAACGGAATGCCAGTATCCGTATTCGATGGTAGACGAGCCCAAATTGCCGACTGACTATCTCTATGAATAATCTTCAAGCCAAATGCGAAGCTTCTTCAACGCGGCATCGTCGTGTTTCGGGTGGGATGTGGTGAACTCCTCGTCAACCCATCCAAGGGAGCCTCCTGTGATAAGATCGTGGCCCGATGGTTGACAAGACCCCATGTCAATCACATATGTTACATTGTTCTCATCAACCATGATGTTGTGGGGGTTGAGATCATTGTGCGCCAATCCAAGAGCATGTAGATGCTCCGTGGCGGCTGTGATACTGTTCATACAGGTTTTGATGTCGATGCTTCGGCGGTCTTCCTCGAGTGTCTGGTATAATGTTCTGGAGCAATAGTCGAATACGAGACCAACGACGCGATTCCTTGCGGTCAGACATCCGTGGTATCGCACGATGTGAGGATGAGGTCGTTCCTTGAGCCGCTCCAGCACCTCAAGCTCCTTTAAAGTAAGCTTGGGTAAGAGGCCTGCGCCTCGGAAGCCAGTATTGAGCTTGGGATGCTTTACGAATAATTTGCTGTGTATCGGCGGCGACACGATTGTGACACTTGGCGGGACTCTGGGGTCTACGTCATCGTCCGGGAGGAGTTTCAAACTTTCTTTGATGGCCATTGGAGTCAGATCATGTTTTCTGAGATTGGATTCGCCGAAGTAGGCGAGGAAGTTTTCGGTTATGTATCCAAACGACGAAGACTCAAAAATAGGGTTGCCATGCTCATCATCTTCCTCGGAGAAAGCTTCGTAAAGAGGACTCAAATTATGTACAGATATTCCTTGGAGTGGGTCCTGGGCCATGTCCGTGTTGTTTGACTGCGTAACAGTCCAGCTGGTATCGAAAACGAAGTTTGTGTACACAAAGCTGAGAGTCTTTGCACGTCCCGAAGCGCCTTATAAGTGAATGGAGCTCGAGTCGGTGCTGTCACCGACCAACGGCAAGCCCAAATCTTCACCGATTGGTTGAGGCTGCACCGGTCGCTGGTTTGGGCTTCCGGCAATCAACTTGTTGCAGCCTGCACGGTCGCTCGTTCGAGCCAATGGCCCCCGTGAAAGCCACCGCCTCATCATAAGGCTCATTGTATCATAGTGGATGACCACAATGGGCGTTTCCCATCTCAACCAATGTATGCTCAGCCGATGGAAACTGTCTAACTTACTCTCCAATCGTCCTGTCGCTCAAGTTAAACCCCTCGATCGGGTGGTTGACGCCCATTACTTGTATGTAAATGCCTCCCAATCTTGGGTAACTTACAGTTACATCGTAGACGCCGCGATGTCCTCGTTGAATGTGCATTGCAAGGCGTACTAGTCGATACCTTACCCTTGAACGCTGCTCAAACCCCGTGATGCACGACTCTCAGTTGGACAATCCAACTGAGATGTCTTGGCTCTTTGCCTCCGACTGTCGCGCTCTTGACGTGATGCCAAGACATTTCAGTTGGACAGTCCAACTGAAATGTCTTGGCATTTTGCTTTCGACTACCGCGCAGTTCACGTGATGTGCTACCCTCAGTCAAAATCTACGACTCTCCTGCTAAGGCACTGGAGTGATTGGCAACATTGGGCGTCTACACATGCATCCAAGTTCGCCCCTGACAAGTTCCAGTTGACCCATTTCACCAGATCACGAACACGCTTTGACACTGAAAAGGAAATCGAGACCGAGTGGGGAAACATCTTGCCAAGCACAACATGCAAATATCTAGGCGGCCATGTGGGCGCAGCGGCGGTGTACCCTGAGAAAAGACAAATGAGGAATGCATACATGGGGACAGACGCAACGTCGACAGTCTATGTAGCGGAGCTAGAGGGCATTAACCTCGCGTTGACAATGGCAGATGTAGAGGTTGATGCTGGCGCGTCTCGAAGACGCATCAACATTTTCGTTGACAACCAGGCGGCCATCCGCTCCCTGACTAGACCAGAGAGTAGGTCGGGAGCGTACATCCTCAAGCAAATCGCCGCCAGGGTTGAGTCGCTCCAAGAGAAGGGACACATAGTAGTAGTACGATGGATACCGTCGCATGAGGGTATCGAAGGAAATGGAGCCGCAGACATCGCCGCAAAGGAAGCCACAGGATGGAGAGAGGGCCCAGCATCAGGATCGAGAGCAGACCCACCACCGAAGCTCTATGCACTTCAAGCCACGCTCAAGATGTGGAGCCGCAAAGAGGCAGACAACATGTGGGAGACCAGCTGGCAGCACGAAACGAAAGGCGGAACCACGTTTAGGCACACACCAGCACCCTCGAAGAAGGTGCTGCAACTACATGAAGGCCTTACTAAGAGGCAAAGCGCCATTCTGGTGCAGCTAAGGACCGAGAAGATTGGACTCAGGGATTTCCTCTTTCGCCGAAAAGTGCCTGATATTCTGGATCCAATGTGCAACTGCCAAGAAGGCCGCAAGACGGTGCGACATATCCTCTTGACATGCCGGAAGCTCAAGGACGTCCGGAAACAGCAACTCGGCCATTTACCGGAAGGGAACGACCTTCGAGCAATCTTCAGCAAGCGCAAAGTAGCCATCAAAGCCATCAAGTTCATAGAACGCACGCAGATCCTAGGGCAGGGCAGGATCGTGGAGTAGTAGACGAAGCCGAGCACTGGGGGGAGACTGTAGGTAGATGGATGCCGTAAACAAGGCGACCACTATTAGATAGTACATATAGCAAGCGAGCCACCGTCCGTGAACGCTGGCAGGCAATTGAAGACGGTGGCTGAAGAGAGGAAAGGAGAGCTTGGGAGGCAGCTGGTCCGGTCTGCGCTTAGGTGTCAGACTGGGCGAAGTGGGACGGCCCGTACGGGACGTGTCGGCTGTCTGTCGCGTTCTCCTCCACCGGGCATAGCTGCTGGTGAAGGCGGCTGAAACCGAGTAGGATATAATCAAATCAATCAAATCAAATCAAATCAGTCAGCGGAGGAATCCCGTGCTCATCACACTGTATCGGAAAACTCAGCACAGACCTGCTGCCACCGGGTTTCTTTCGAAAGCCTGAGAAGTCGCTCTGCTAGGCGTTTCTTTTCCGTCTTTCGACCAACTCTTTGGATGATCGGCCATGACTTGATCAGCTCACTACCGTAGCCAACGGAATCTTGACCTGCATTCCATTTTGGCCAATCGCGCTGCTCGGGCTGGCGCCGCCTCCGCGTTTCGCTTTCACGCTGGCTACTGGAGCTGAAGCCGGCGCGTGTAGACGCGCTGGTCCACTGGACGGTTCGATGACCACTGACTTTACTGAATGGAACCAAGATAGGGCGACAGCTACCCTGACGGCGCGGGAAGCGCATGGTGACGCAACAAAAGGCTATGGCGGCTTGTTGGAGTCGGCACAGCGAGCAAGATTGTACCAAAAAGGAATAACGCGAGAGCGCAGATGGAAGCTAGTGAAATCTGGAAAATAGCTAGGCTTGTCGTAAGCTAGAATAATACAGCTTGAACAGTTACAATATGATTTAAGAAAAATACTTGAAATCGCTTGGATGTTTTCCCCCAGGAAATCATGCAAGGGCAAACACACAAACGATATGCAGGGTCGAAGGAGGCGAAAACACGGAATCTCTTCCCAGCGTTCTCCGTGTTTAGTAGATACCTTGCAACATGGGGAACGCTGGAGAGTGCTGTTTACCACGAATTGATTTCGCGAGAAGTCCCGTCCAGCACCCGTGGCTCTTGTTTATCGTCAGGCAGCATCTCGGGTAACTTTCCAAAACCCGTCAACATCATATCACGTAGTCACAAAAAGGGCCCCTACTCTCTTCTTCTTCCTATCCTCTCATCCGTCGTGAACACACTGATCTTATTCAAACACAACCATTCTCACTGTATCAGGACATCTGGTATGGCAAACTGTCCAGTGCGAGAGTCACTCCGCTCTTTCGGCGAAAACTCTTGGATTTTCGGGAACAGACTCATTCTGTCGTATGAACCAGGAAATTCACCGAACAACATTTCCTGCGGCAACAACGACTTTTCTTACTCGATATCAGAAACCAACGAGCCCTACATATCTTCCCAGTCTATCTCGACGTACTTTCCGCTTATACACGATGCTGGTGACGCCCACGCGGTCTGGAAGGTTGGGGACGCCTACCTGAAGATCAGCATACCGGCTTCACCTTACTCGACTCGGGAGCATGTGACTCTGAATTCTCTCCACAAAAAAGAGCTCTGTTTGGGGCTGAGAATACCGAAGGTTCTCTACCACGGAGAATGGGACGGACGATATTATCTCATCGTGACCGGGATGCCAGGGCAGACTCTGCATCAAGCCTGGCCACAAATGGATGAGAGTAAGAGGCAGGAGTGTATCGGTCGAGTCAGCCAGTTCTGCGGAGATCTCGCCACACAGCGGGCTGACTTCATTGGTGGTGTCGATGGCAGGCATCTCCCCGAGGATTTCCTCACGAGTGAAAATGACACTACAGATGACAGATTTAGTCATGGAAAGCTTCTTCAGAACTGTCGAAGCTTAGGTATGGACTGCTCCACTTTCACACTTTACCACTGTGATCTGGGCCCAGGAAATATTGTCTTTGACTTCGAGAACGATTCGATTGCTGTCATTGATTTCGAGTGCGTTGGGTATGTTCCGAAAGATTGGATAAGGACAAAATTCCGACTCTCCAGCGGCATGGACTTGGAGGCCTATGACGGCGAAGCAAGCACTGAATGGAGGTCACGCATGCAGATACGTCTCGGAGAAGAAGGGTTTCAAGAGGTCGCTCAGGAATGGATGGATTGGCAGGTCGCAGTATCAAATTAAGACCTGATCAATTTTGTGTGCGGAAGAAGAAGGTAATCATCAGGATGAATACTCTAATCTGGGTTCGAGCCATTGATATACTCCTCCGTCGAGGTATTTTGAATGAGTGTGTACGTATATCATTTCACATGACCATGGATGCTTTGCTTTTGCAGTGGTGACCGGTCTCAAACAGCATCGTAAGCCGGCCTGAAGATCCCTTAACTATCCTTCTGACCTGCTTCATCCATTGCATAGTCTCACTGTAAACGGTAAGAACTCTGCGAAAACAATAGACATCGGCATTCTTACCACAATTTGCGGGAGTGGCTTGCCACACCCATTGCCCGCGCAGTTTTTCGTGCCCGAGACGTTGTTGTACCCACAGTGGGAACAACGGGCCTCATTAACTGGCTCAGGTGCAATTGTGGCACCCATGTTGGCGTTATGTTGTGTGTAGGTGGGCTGAGATAAAGTGGACTTCGAATCGTGGCTTTGAGTTGAAAAAGTTGTGGGTAAGCGATCATATATCTTTGGCGTGGAAAAGTGGTGCACTTATATACTAGACGCTAGATGATGGTCTTGAGTCACTGAAAGTATCTATACGCGACAGCAAGAGAGCATGCGTGCTGTTTTGATCACAATACCTCGATAGTTTGGCTATCCAGTTGATCTTGCGATGGCTGACCGACATGGTGTACGCTTGGACACATCCCGGAGCTGCATCGCACTACGGCAGACTTTTCAATTGGCTACGAGGGTCTACAGCAGAAAGGAGATGCGGGTCGTTGTAAGAAGCGAGCTACAGACGCTTGAACTGTCAGCCATTGCTTCGACAGTGCTTTGATCAATAATAGCAGTCACCGCATCGTACTTGGAGGCACCCAACAACCGTGTCAGTCGCCAGCCTCCGCTCTTCATGTGCGAAAGATTTACAAGAAGAGGATCGACACAGATTTAGGCTTTGCCAATTACGACGTGAGCTCGATCGCGATGGCAGAGGCCTTGGGCGTGAAGACTTTGAGAAGAGAACGGTGTCAAAATCAGTTCGACGTCCCATGGCTGTTCCTTCTGCTTTGATCGACACGGATCTCCGTCTCGACATAATGCCAACACTCTTCGCTAAGGCCATCGACGATAGAGAGCTTGGACTGGATTACGGCCTCGCAGATGGCGAGAAATCCGAGCGCCAAACCCTGAACAACCAGCGTGTTGGATGGAATCAGAGTCCTGACGGTACACCATGCCGCGAGGTAGAACATCGTCTTTACAGCGACGTCAGGCGACAACATCGAATGCCGATTAGGGAGGATTGTTTGCAACCTACCGTCTTGCTAGGCAAGTGTATGATCCATTGATACCCCGGGATGTTCGGCGGGAGCTCCCAACCATGTAAAATATGCGGCGACCCTGGGTACTGAATATGACGGAATCGGGCCTTCTGGGGTCTCTCCGTGATCAGCTGAATAGCCATAGCGTGAAGCGTGAATGACTGTGGGCTTGTGATAAGAAGACTGCCTCCGCTCATTCGTGGGTGAGGAAGCTGAGCGCCGCACCTAGAGTGCCTGCGAGGACGGTTGGCATGACTGAAGAGACAGGCATTGATATACGTTGGATGATGATGACTGATGTAATGTGATGATTGGTGGTAAGGCTACAATCCAAAGGCGCTCGCTTGCACATGTTGAAAAGAAACTGCAGACTGCTGGGGTTCTGGACCTTGTAACTCGATGGAACGCTGTAGCCTATATGCACGCACTTGCAGTACGACTCTGCTTTGCCCGCTCTTGCACCATAGAGCCTTTAGGTAAGCGCCAAGGAATCTCTGCTCACGCCGCATACTTTGCTCGGCGCTGCATGACGAAATTACGTCCGAGACAAGAGCATGCTTAGAGATCGACCAATCTGTTCTTTCCTAGAAATGATAGCGTGTATTCCGCGTTGTACACTACATGGGTCGGGAGCGAGGAGAAGTCTACACGGAGCGATTGTGATTTGTCGCATACCTTATCTGCGTTTTGTTTCAATCTATGTCGCAAGCGAGTGGGCTAAGTCACGTGGCATGCGTAGACCAATTAGAGGGGATCGCGTAGTCTCACCCTGAGCACGAGTCAGAAGGCTCGGCCAAACTTGACAATACAAAGCAGTTACCGCACTTATAAAAGTGACACGGCTGAAGTCATACAAATGCGACGAGAGATCTTCCTATGCTAGAATGTGGGCGGCAAGGAATTGAGCCCGCGGGACGACTTCTCGTAAGATCCGTGTGTGTACAGTAGTGTAATACACTGTGCGACTGCCTAAATCAAGGCCACGATGGAATGCAGATGATAGCGTACTTGCTAAGCGAATCAGGTAGTAGATGACGTCAAGTGACTGTAAGGCGGTGACGGCTGCATGTTTCCCCCACTCAGTAACGCGTCGCAACAGCGCCCCGCACCCAACACCCAGCCATCGACAACCAGTACATTTCACAAAGAAACAGAAGGACTCAACCAGGTATGGCAGCGAAAGGGACGCAAACGATTCAACCCTGGGAATCATCGGCGGAAGTTTTCACAAGTGGCGGAAGTCAATTAGGGTTGTCGGACAGGCTGCACTTCGAAGAAGTTTGGAGTTTAGAAGGTTCACTGCCTGCCCGGAGCGTCGCATTGATACTGGTTTACCCGACACGCACCGATTACGAGGAGCAGAAGCAAAAAGAAGAAAACTTTCTGCAAGGTTCAGCAAGCACGATGGGACAACAAGACCTCGATGTCGTGTGGCTACCTCAGAAGGTACAAAACGCTTGCGGCCCATATGCACTGCTCCATGCGGTATTCAACAGCAAAAGCCGACATCATCTTGGTAGGCCAAAACTCATCGCTCCGTTCAGGAGATCGGTCTAATAATACTTATGCAGTCGAAGATTCCCTCCTCTACAAGCTGGAACAACGACTTTCAAAAGCCCCCTCTCACGAAATACGCAGCGCGACTCTCGAGACGTACTCCGAAATATGGGCTGTATGTTCAGTGATAGGCAAACTCGGGGTCACGCCGCTGTTAGAAGACGATGGAGAAGATGTCGAGCCTCATTTTGTGTGCTTTGCTGGATTGCGTGGCAATCTTGGACTATTCGACGGCGACAGAGCTCCTGGGCCCAGAGACCTAGGAATCAAACTTGGCTGCAACGGATTGATACCTGATCAGGCATTGGATGCTGTAAAAATGCATTTGGAAACATATGCTGGCGACAATCGCGATTTCTCTACACTTTTAGCACTTGTTGACACTGCCGTTGACTAAAATTAGAGGTGAATCATTGCAGACATCGCGTGGATGCCGTTGTTCCCTTCCTGCCCTTGAAGTAACAGCAGCAAATCGCTATTGCAACCTGAACTGTAAGCAAGATCATAAGCAGTTTCTCCCTTATGAGTGCGTGCTGCGAGGAGCGCATCATGGGCTCCCGAATGTAACAGCTTCTCTGAAACCGAATGCATATTCCATGACGCGGCAATGTGCAACGGTGTCCAGCCCTCGTTATCGACAGCCATAACGTCTGCCCCAGCATGTACTAAGGCTTCAACGATGCTCAGGATTTCGTCGTCATCGTTGATCGGACCCGCAAGCAGCAAGTGCATGAGTGGCATTTTGACAGCGCAACACACCGACTTCCTGACAAAGTTGGGAGACGCGCCGAGATCAAGGAGCATCCGTACTGCGTGCACACAGCGATATTCGACCGCCCACACCAAGGAGCTGCGACCTCTACGATCGGTCTGATCGATTTGGCATCCACTGACAGCACTGAGAAGCCTAGGTCGAAGTGCTTCGCGTGAGTTATCAAGACCCAGAAGCGCCTGGTGTACCGGACTGAAGCCGCGTGTCTCCGTATACCAGCAAAAGAGTTTTGTGCTTTGACGTTCGATGAGAAGTCTTTCGTCCATGCGAGCGACTGACTCCATGACCGTAGTAAGATCCGTCTGATCAACCTTTCCGGTTGTATATTGCATGACTGCGGAATCGAGCATCGTCTCTTTGGGTGTACTGCAAACATGTAAGTCATGAGTAAAAGAGCGAGAAGGCTTGACTGACTTCCCGATCTCATCCCTCCACTCAGGATCTGCTCCCATGCTTATAAGTTGCTTGTACATCTCATGGGCAATTGTCAGACCGCGAGCGCGAGAGCAGTAGTATGACGCGTACTCCTCGAGTTAGTGCTTACTAACTAACCAGGATTGGGTTGCCGTACTTACATATAGCAAAGGAAGACCATAGGGGTCGACCGTGTTGATGTGAGCTGATGCGCTGCTGAGGAGTTCCCGTGTATGCTCTATGTCACCCTCTTGTACGCACACAAAGATTGGGGAATCGTATGGCAAGATCGCTGGCAAGGGGAGTTCCCGAAGAGGTGAAAGTCCTTGGGATGCCGCAGCAGTGGATTCGTCCCTGCATCGCGCACGCCTCCTGGTGATCTTTGCACGGAAGCCGATTGACGCTCGGGTTTGGTCAATCCTACCGGTGGTCAACCATTTTTCTGAAGTGTTTCCGGTTTTTCTACTTACGTAGTGTCGGCCAGTCGGAGGTGCTCGGAAGGATCAAGCGAATATGCAGAATCTATGGTTTGCCATCTCTTATCAGGATGGACAAGTAGTTCTGAGGCGACACTTTCTCCTTGAGCCAAGCATTTGTCAATCGACAACTGACCGATATCACGAAACGGTGAGCGGTTGACGTAGCTCGCTGAGAAGTTAGCTTTTTCAAATGCAGCTTGATGGCGTTCGTCTTACCAGACATGGCAGGAATGACCTTGAAGGCCATCTCGCCGATGGCATCGTAAAGTGAGTCCACAAGACTCAGAAGATACCGAGCAAGTGATTTGCAAGCCCTTTCGTTTGCAATCTTGATACGGTTGTGAACGTAATTATCCCTCAGGAGGGAACAACCCAGGAGGAAAGATGCTTGCCAGCTGCGCCTACCAGTAGCCTGAGCATACCGGCTGAGGGACATGACGAGATCTGCCCCTGATCGTGGCGCCTCTTCGGGTTTCAGTCTCTCTAAGTCACCTTCCCAGCTCAGTTGAGCATCTGTATCCTTCAGGAAGGCTTCCGCGCCGTCCAGAATCAGAGAAACGAGCGTGATGGTCAATTCATCGGGAGCCGACTGTTGTCCTTGTGGTAGAGCTACTTGCAAATTGTTCGGCCGAATGGGAGCTTCGCTGTACCGTCAAAAGAGTCAGCCGAACACACATCGATCAGTTTAGTGGACATACTAACGCTTGTAACTGCCAGGGATCGGCGGGTATCCTTTGCGCGGACGCACTTTGTTCGCAGATAACTTCTGTATCGACACCGAAATGCCATGAGGATGGAAGAACTCTTTGATCACTGATTGACTGTGCTGTCGCTCTGGCCTGGGAGATGACTCCTACGATATCACTGTTCGCGCATAGGGATGTGATGTGAATGGTATATGTCCAGAATACCTGGTCAGGATACTGATCCAGCTGGAACTGACCGCATGATAATGTAATTTTGGCGCCCGAATGATCCCATCGTATTGACATACTCTCGTCGTCGAAAAAAGTGCCGATCGGCCACGCTCTCAGTAGGTCAGGCCTGAATATACTCATGTTGATTGTGCGAAAAGGTGTAGCTTGTGATTGTCGGCTGGGGCTATCAACTGATCAGGCCGCTTTTTGACGTGGGCTTCGTCACGTGGCAAGCCCCGCACGCTACATCCTACTCTAGTATCCACCCGGGAAACGCGTCGCGTTTCCCGCTACCCACAATTCTACTCTGGTATTCCGCTCTGGAACGTGTCGCGTTCCAAAATTGCACCCTGCGGGGGTAAAGTTGCCGCGCCGGGAACGCGTCGCCACCCCAACGCAGCGTGAAGAAGACAGCGGCGCAGCGGCTCATGAGGACCATGCAAGTACCACCAGCACCACAAGTAGAGTAGAAGAGGCTGGAGATCTGGGACGAGTTTCGCAGATGGAAACGGTGAAGAGTGTAGAAGACGGATTATTCGATGGTCTTGACGACCTTGATTACGATGAGAGCTTGAGCCAGGAATGAGCACACGCCGTCCAGCGCAACTACGCGATGTATTTGTATTTGACTAGCATTGATCACACACTTCTATTCACGTTCAATTTTTTCCTTAGTAATGGTATTCTGTAGCGGCGAATAGTAGCATTACAGTTACATCGCAGACGCCGCGATGTGCTCGTTAAATTTGCATTACAAGGCGTACCAGTGTCCGTAACAGCCAACTATTAGTTGGCTGAGCACCTTTTCGTAGTTGAGTTGATATAATCAAGGCCAACTCAACTAAAAGTTGGGTGACAGTGAGCTCCACTAACTATTAGCTGAGTTAGTTGAATAGTTGATGGTATACGAGTCTTGGCATCGAGGCGACTTTTGATTGGTCAAGATAAGAGCGACTTGATATCACGTGACATCATGTGATCTGATGAAGTGATCTGCGGCGGCGATCCGACGATCCTATTGCCTATTTCGATAGGGTTAGGGTTGGGGTTCGTAGATATCTATGGTCATCAACTACATCAACCAACTCAGCTATTAGTTGGCATAATTGCTTAGTTGATTTGATCAAGATCGAGCCAGCTAATGTTACCGGAGGTATACATACCTCTAGAATCTACGCCTACTACGAAGCGTAGAGATTCTATCCTTTTAGCCTAGTAGTAGGCTGGATCTAATCCAACGCTGTAACACCACAATTCTTAATCGGGATTGTATCAATCCCATTTTATCACTATCCAAAATACCTAATGGGTTACAGACCTGTGTGCCATTTCCCGCTTTAGTGATGAAGTGTACGCACGTGTCCGTATACACAATCCTGGGTCTGTAGGTCATTAGCTATGTGTCATATTCTCGCGCACTACATTCCGGCGGTCAAGACCGTTTGAAAAAAATACAGGAGTGTTCACACGAATAACAGATGTCGACACGAATAATCTCAGAATTTTAGCTACGATAGTGCGGCGACAGCGAATTTATAAACGAAGCCGTCGACACTCAACAGTAAAGACCCCACAAGCCACAATCACAGGCTTAGGGTTAGTGATAGGGTTCAGCTACTCAGGTGGAACGATGTAAACATGTAGCGCCAACACTGCGAGAGGCGAAGTTTTGAATCCTAGATGTCATCGGTGGCATAAGGAAAGTATTGCAATAGAAATTCGAACGAAAGAGTCGATCATGTATCGTGGACTGAGCGTTGACGGTGCGTCGAGTTGAGTGTTGAAGTCCCATGTAGCTGACCAGGTTCGATGCAGCCCGGCTGCGGCGCCGACCTGACTGAATCGCAAGCCACCATCACGGATTGCGCGCGAAACAAAACCGCCGACATAAACTTACGGATAATATGGAAAGTTGATGCTAATTAGGAACGAAATTCAAGAGTATAGACAATCAGCTAGTGTTGATGATCAAAAGACGGGTACCAAACCCATTAATCCACGCCTGAGCTGTCGGACGAGTCGGGGACGACATGGATTCGAGGAACACCTCTCTTCAAACCAGGGGTTGCCTTCCTCGGGGATACGCCATGATCCTAACCCATATGATACTCTACGAACACCGAAGGGGACGTCCGAAATAGGTATAGCGCACTAAAAGAAGACAAAAATCGCACCGAAATGAGTGAGTGAAAGGAGACATAGAGAAACTAGTGTTGTGTATATTCGTTCGACAACCTGGTCTTGTAAGAGAATACTAGGCTCAATAAATTCATTTGAACTGGCCTAACCTAGAGGATATCCCAATGACACCGCAAATGTCGACTTAAAAGGGTATAGCGTGATCCAAAGTAGACATTTTGCCGGTGCAAATGACCGGTGCAAATGTAGATTGAAAACATGATAATAAGGTCTCTATGTCAGGTCAGGATACAGCTACGAGCTTTGAAGTGCTGACTATAGGTTCAAATAATGTTTAATCCGCGTAGGAAGAGGCAAATGTGGGACAGAATACAGGCGTAAGAGCTGAACCCTAACCCTCAACCCTAGTTTAAGCTTCGACTGCCTGAGTCTAACACGTAAAGTGCACTTATAAAAAAACTCATAGATAGTAGAGTTGTAAACATGGATACTAATGATATCTATAGTAATATCACTCTTGATCTGAAGAGTCTTCGATAAGTACAGACGTATGCTTCCTGACCAAACCGTGTTTGTGCGGTGAGATGTTACTGATCTGGCTCGTCTCGACATCAGCATCGCCGTAGTGATGAGATTCAACTTCCTCGAGATCTCCTGCACATGGAAGTAACACTTCTTCGAGGATTTTGAAAGCTCGCAAAGCCTTTGGTCGACAAGTTTCGCAGCAGCGGTGGTTTGCGTCAGGATCGCTGTCGAGGGAAGGCATGTCGCGGAAAGCGTCGATGAACTTGTGCAACAGTAAAGCCACGGCAGGTCCGTCACAGGTAGGGAAGGGGCGTTCTGACTGACGCTGCGATATTTTCGGAATTGAAGTCATCGTTGATAGCTGCATGGATGCAGAGTCGTGCCCCGACGATTGAGGCTCTGCTGGAGTGATCTCGACCGGTTTACGCACTAAAGAATTCTTAACTCTCTTCACCATCTCTTTCCCACCGGACACGACTCGCCAGCCGTCACCCTCACGCCCGCTCTCGTCTCCTGAAGACTCCACTACGGCCGCTTCAGAAGTATTCTGCTTTCGCTTTCTTGGAGCCTTAGAAGGGCGCGCTGCAGAAAAGTCGGGTTTCTTTTGGGGAGGCAAAGTGGACGCAAAGGCCGGGACAAGTTCCACTCTAAGCCGATCGTCTTCGGGGCTATCGGGGAGCACGACTTGGCGAGCATGCGCAGTGTCGGACGAGTCGTCGTCAGGATTTCTCTCGTTCAACGAGCGCACATCGTCTAGGATGATGTGACGGGAGCGTGGGAGGCTAATGCGATGTTCGCGTCGAGCACTTTCATCAGTGCGACGCCGCATTGATTGAGTCCAGTGGTCGATTGCTTTTTCCAAAGAGTAGCCGCGTCGCGCGTTCATAGTCACCTGCGCCAGCAAACGCTTCGAGCACTCTTCCGCTCGCACCCATCTGGGATCACGGAGCTCTTGCGGGATCTTGTCGAACCAATCCGAGCCCCAAGTCTCATCGATGATCTTCAGACTTCTCTGTTTCGACAGGTCTGCAGAAGAACCGATGACGATGTTTGCTTTAACGTAGTCAGAGTTGTCGAGGGAGTCGAGAAACGTCTCAGCGGAAGTGACTTTCGGGTCTGGGTGGCCCTTCCAGAGTGAGTGGGCTTGGATGTAGCGGTAGACTAAAGCAGATGTGAGAGCGGCTTGTTCGGTAGAATCGGCGAGTTCTTCGAGCACAGTAGACGCGGCTCGATGGCCAACTAAAGCCTCGTCTCCGCCGCTTAGAGAGTCCAAGATGGAGCAGTTTGGTTGTGCGACGCGGAAGCAGCGGGAGAGTTGATCCTCGATCACATGTAGCGGGATAAGATCCAGGCGGGCTTGTAGATCTCCCGCATCCGCTCGAGCCCGTCGCTCACTTTGAGATCTTGTGTCTTGTAGCGCCGCATTGCGTGGTACGATCTCGCGCGTATCTGGGAGCGGAGGCGGGGTGACTGAGGTGACCATCTCGGCTGGGCGTGGATATAATCCGGGAGATGCAGGGCGGAAGCGCGAAAGTAGAATGTCAACAGGACGCGTGCGACTTGAACCGAGCATGTTAGAAGTGGTAATGTAGGCAGTGCTGGAAGTGTTCTCTTCGGGGTGGGGGGGCGACTTGACAACGCGTGTGCACTCAAGGTGTGACAGTGGCTTGCGTCGCCAAGACTGGACCGGATCCAGTCTTGGCGGTCAGTCTCGCCCGTATCTTTTACCAGAACAGTTTTTGAAATCCCGCGAGGGGGTGATATCGGATGACTAGTGATACATCTAATAACTCACGTAAGGGCAGTCTGTACTAACTTCGCTATCTCATTAGAGGTGAATCGCGGAATCGTTGTCAAGCTGCTGCTACCCCGGTCGAGTTGTTTCTACAACCCCGGTCAAATCTAGTTGTATCACTATCACACGCGTGGGATCCGTGACGCGAAACGCGTGGTCTGCCCGGGCGCGCCGAAAGAGAAGCAATTGTAAACACGAGTCTTTGGACCAAGACGTGAAGACTACGACACAAGCGCTGACGACATGGAGATCATCTGGTCTCCGCAGAACGAAGAAGCAGCCGCTATCGAGACGTTCCAGTATCTACGGGAGTGCGAACTGATCGTTTGCAGAGAACACGGCTATGCTCTCCGAAATCTCGACCGACATCTGCGAGAGTATCACACGTACCCGCGAAGCGTCCGAAAAACTATCGCCCAGCGGTTCAGCGGCGTACCGTGGGTCGTACCGGAAAACGCTACACTCCCAGAAGCATACGGTCCGCCCGTCGAAGCAATTGCGCCGCCGAGAGTAGGGTTCTTATGCGACGAGGAAGACTGCGGATTCATAAGCGTTAGCCGGACACGAACAGCGCAGCACTGCAACGGACACGGATGGAGGTCATCTCGCGAGGAGAAAGAGCATTGGACGAACGTCTGGGTCCAGTCGTTCTGCTCAAAGTCAGGGAAGCAACGGTGGTTCATCGTTAGCGTCGAGGGAGGGCAAACGACAGCGGATGCAGCACCCATGCCCGACGACGTTCTAGCCCAGAAAGAGGCGATCTTGCTCGACTTTGGTGGAATGCGTGCAGAGAGGAGACTACAACTCGACGTTCTGGACGCTGAAATTGCTCAGACCGATCAGACGGGCTGGTGGAAACGGACGGACTGGGTGACACATCTTGGGAAGAGTAACTTGAAGCATCTCGCCCATGCCGCCAGGCTACCAGGAAAAGATGAGCCAGAACTGAAGGTGGTCGCCGACTCGGTCGACGAAGTGATCGAAGATTGCGTAAAGGGACTGGCGTCGCTGCCGCAAGAGATTCGCCGATGGTTGAAAAGCGCTAAGATGGAAGAAGTGGACCAACGCCCGATGGGCCGCTTACAGAATCAAAACAGCCAAGATCGATACGCGAATTACTGGAAGCGACTGATCTGTTATTCGCTCAGGGTCGCGCAGAGCGAGAGATTGCATGAAGCGGAAAGCCCGTTACTATTGGAAGAGGTGGAGGGTTACGAGGAGCATAGTGATGAGCACGACGATGACGACGACGAGGAACGCAGCTCAGTAGAAGATGACGATGACACGACAACCCCCATCGTACGTGATGACAAGATGAGAGACGCCCGACGACTGTTCCCATGGAGAGACGGACAAAAGGAGCAAGCGGAAAAAATACTCGATTCCATCGAATCGGGCAATGGCAGCGTGACAAGCGCAATCTTGGACTTCAGCCAGTCGTTCATCTTTCACAAAGTATATCACAAGCCATTCGAGAGCCCGATGCTTCACTTCATGGCCATTCTCGGCATCGACGAAGAGAACAACCGACTGAAAGAGGCGAACGACTACTCTTACATGC
>Ga0265797_10003017_pt1 | contig 27444 bp, 33 predicted proteins | sample P2T30metagenome_FD_192433 | JGI IMG/M metagenome (GOLD analysis project Ga0265797, IMG submission 192433) | Plant litter microbial communities from East Loma Ridge, Irvine, California - P2 T30 | ecosystem: Environmental > Terrestrial > Plant litter > Unclassified | place: USA: California... | reverse complement strand
ACGACATGCCCGTGCGCTGGCGCGTCGAGAACTCGTGGTCTGAAGCCGCTGGCGTCGGTGGCTACTTCGTCATGAGCGACAAGTGGATGGACGAGTTCGTTTACCAGGCTGTCATCGACAAGTCGGTTCTCGGGAAAGCGGTCAAGGATGTGATGAAGCAGGATGCGAAGGTTTTGCCGCTTTGGGATCCCATGGGAGCTTTGGCTTAGGCCAAAGGACGATTGTACGGTTTTCTTGTTTCATCTGGCTCATGATGATTTTGGATGCATATTATGACATGTCTAGAGTCTCTCACAGTATTTTCCAACACGATTTTACCACGGTCCCATTGCGCCATGCATTGTACAATCCCACAGTTTCTCGTACTGCAAGTGTATTGTTACGCCACCGCTGACATGGAATTTTACATGATCAAGGTATTGCATTGGGGTCAGTCTCCGAGGTGCAGTTTTTTCGAAGATCATCTAACCAGGGAAGCCTCGCGACTGGCTGTCTTGATTGATCAGTGGACGAACTTTTGACTTCTCTTTGCCTTAAGCTGTGCCGTTTGATGGTCTTTGTGGAATGGTATCGAATTATCTGGGCACAGTGGACTATGTTTGAATGAAGACTGAGCATACCGTTCGCTTTGTGTCAAGAATGACGGGTGGCTATCGACACAGCGCAAATCTTGTCACAGATTCGATAACGGCAGTTGGGATACGGCTCGCGATTTTGAGTGCTCTGGCAATAATAGTACAGTACATCGATTAGAGACTGCTTGGGGCATGTTGGACACTGTTTCTTTTTGGGACATATTGATCAAGACCAAGATAGCTGAGAGATCAAGATAGCTAAGAACGATAATGAGATAGAGGAGGATGATGAGGCTCAGGTAGTATCCTGCTGCAGCTGGCAACAAAGGATCCCGGAGCCTCGACAAGCACAACATGTCTTAATCTCTTGTGTTCAGCAAGAATCGGTCAATGAGAAACACTCTTTGGCATGGGCAAAATTTTTGTGCTATATGCAGTCACGCTGACCAAGACCAAGGCTTGTGCGGTGGTCTCAGAACCTCATCGCCACGATTCCATATTCTTCAGCACACAGGCTTCATCGTCTTTTTTCACCAATTTGCCAATTTGTACTGGCTGTTCACCAGCCTCTTGCAAAACAAACATAGCCTCTGAAGCCTTGTCAGCAGAAACCACAAGGACCATCCCAATGCCGTTGTTGAAGACTCGAGCCATCTCCGTGGTCGCAACGTTGCCAGCCTTCTGCAACCACTGGAAGACAGGAGGCGCCTTCCATGCCGTCACGTCGATCTCGGATGCTAGCGAATCAGGGAGCATCCTGGGAACATTCTCCAGTAATCCGCCTCCGGTTATATGAGCCATGCCCTTGGTGAGTCCACGCCGAACCACCTCGAGACAAGGCTTGACGTAGATCCTGGTCGGGGTCAGTAAAGACTCGCCGACAGAAATGCTGTCGTTCCATGGCGCCTTGTCCTTGAAATCCAGATTCTGCTTCTCAAGGATCTTCCGGACAAGCGAAAAGCCGTTTGAGTGAACACCATTCGAAGGCAGCCCCAGAAGAACGTCGCCTTCGACCATCGAATCTTTAGCAGGCAGGATTGGGTCACCGTGCTTGATCGCCCCTGTGGCCGTACCGCCAGCGTCATACTCGCCGTCCGCGTACATGCTAGGCATTTCTGCCGTTTCGCCTCCAACCAGTGCGCATCCTGCTTGTCTACACCCGTCCGCGACACCTTCCACGAATACTGTTGCAACCTCGGGGTCCAGCTTCCCGCATGCGAAATAGTCGAGGAATGTCAGAGGTTCTGCACCTTGAACCACAAGGTCGTTGACGTTCATGGCTACCAGGTCGATTCCGACGGTATCGTGCTTGTTGAGAGCGAATGCAATCTTCAGCTTAGTGCCAACGCCGTCCGTAGCCTGAACTAGTATCGGGGCTTCCTTGTAACCTGCTGATTGCAAGTCGATCATGCCTCCGAACCCACCGATGGTAGCATCGGCCCCGGGCCGCTTGGTGGTGGCAATGGCGGTTTTGATGCGATTGACAAGCTCGTTGCCGGTGTCAATGGAGACACCTGCTCCAGCATAGGTCATGCCTTGGTCTTGGGTTGCAGGCATGGTGATATCGCTGGGAGTGAGCAGCCAGTTCTGTGAAGGATTGGATGAGTGAAAGTTCAGCGCTAAATAGCGTTTTTTAATGATCAAGTGTGATCTTGCCAGTATGATTAAGAGAATGTATGGCGATCGGACCAATCTTAATGCCATGCAAAACAAAGAGTAATGGTAAAGCGCCGTGATGGCGTTGTACGCGCAATCGAGCAACGTATCTAGAGCCCTGGCAAGATGCACCTGCGAATTGTAAGTGTAGTCTCGCAGGCTGCTGTGGCACCAATAAAGTCCTGCCACAAGGACTTCGCATGGACGATAGCGCATGGCGTTCGATGGCAAAAGCATCTGCTTTCGTGTCAGGAGTCGATTGGTTCGATTGCAACAAACCGGCGAGCCTTCTCCCGATGGTGCATGGTAAGCGAGCAAAAAGCAGGCTGCCGCGACTGCAACTAAACGCCACCAATGGGTTTGTTCCTCCAATTGTTAGACGGTAAAGCGGCTCGACGGAAGGGACGGCTTAGCAACCGGGATGCGGCCTTGTTGAGCAGCGAGGCAAACAAAGTAAGCCATTTCTCCCCAGCGATAAAGATTCCTTGACATTACTGTTCCTAACTTGAGAACAACAGGACAGCTTGTAAATGAAGTTGTCATGAGCCAGCGGCTTAGTCACTTTCTGAATTCCTGTTGATAAGCTCATAATCATCTGAAAAGCTGCAAATTGAAGTACAGTACTGATTGATACACAAATCTTACATGTACGAATCGCCAGCCTCTAGCCTCAACTCTTCGTTGGATGCTTGCGGAGGTATCATCTCCACGCCCGTCGTTTTAAGGTCTTCTTCCAAGGGACGGCGCGGTACCGCTGCAGTTCATATATTAGCATTTGACGGTAACTTGTGACGTAATCGCTCATAGCCTACTAGAATCACACTCGTCCTCGATCTCATCTGCCCAAGGTATAGCGTCCTGGGCTCCCAATTCTAGCAATGTCCTGGCAGCTGCTCGGCACCCTCGCTGAACCGCTTTCTTGATGTCGAATGATGAATTCTTGCGCCGTTGTCGGACAAATTCAAGCGCATACGTTCCAACAAAAGTGTCACTATGTTCTCTATTAGTTCATGTTTTTGCTGTGAGGAGTATCATGCCAGAGCCAATGCACCTACCCAGATCCTGTGGGGTCAACAACATCGTCGTCGTGAATCTTCACAGCCTCCACAAGGCCGTGGGCACCCTCCGTGGCATAGTAGGCGCCTCTCTTACCCATAGTGATGACCACGTGCTGTACGCCTCGTTCCATAAAATACGTGCACGCTTCCAACATTGCATCTTCGGTCGGCAAGTCCTTGGACACTCCAGCAAGTTCAGCTACCTCAACCTCGTTCAGCAGCAGGTGGGACACATTTCGATAGGTTGAATCAAGGAGGAAATAGGCGGGAGACGGATTGAGCAAGGTCTCGACACCATTCCGCCCTGCCATGGCTAGCACTCTTTCAACGGCTTTGCGGTCGTTTTCGAGATGGGTGACAATGAGGTCAGGCTTGTGCCCGTCCGCGAGACACTCGACAGAGTCCTCATCTTTTGGATGCCACTTGGTGTTGGCTCCAGGGTACCCAATGTCTCTGCAATTTCGCGAAAAGCTCTCGACAAACACAGCACAGGTGCCGGTCTGGCCGTCGCCAAGGATTGTGATGCCTGAGGTACCAACGCCGTTCTCCTGCAAATTTGCCATCAACTGCAGGCCAAACTGATCGTCTCCGACCGATGTGTTGAGATACACTCTTGCCTCCACTTCCTCATCATCGGAGACAACCTCGCTCGGCTGTCCGTTTGGTGCAGCCAATTTCGGCTTCTTATGCTGGCCGCGGTAGATGGTGACGGCGGTGTTCGAGCCCTTGCCGCCGGGTTTGTACACCAGGGATAATGCATCGATTGACTCGTCCTGTTCTGGCATGCGTTCCGTTTCATACACCAGGTCCATTATGGCTCCACCAATCACGGCAATTACTCCATAGCTTGCGGGTTGAAGCTCAGCTGGAAGATCCATCGAGGTTGCCGAAATGAGGTTGGTAAGGTAGCTGGGGAACAAAGGGTTGGGTACTGCAAGAGTGTGCCTTTGTGCGGCAGAGCATTATACATGTCTCTTGAAGTGACTGTTTACACGCCACTGAGTCACTGCTATGCACAAACCGCCTCAGCCTGCACGCAAGCACTCAGCCCATGTTCAACACGTCATTCGTGCTAGCTGACTACACCGTTGACGGCAGGCTGCAGCCTCGCGAACGCACCAAGGCATTTTGCCGCCGGCCAAGTGTTAGATACCTTGGTAGATAGTGTAACCGAATCCGGGAATCGGGATCGCGAAGTTCTGGCAGAGATGAAGAGGTGAGAGGTGGCGGCCAAACTAGGCCGAAGAAACATCGGGCTGAACATGGTATGTCCTATTCCGACTTCGTTTTTATTGGTCGTTCAACCGTGGCATGCAGCAAATGGGTGTCGTGACCTGCCGAACAGTCGTGAAGGCAGGCAGCGAAGCAGTGAGGCTGTGAGCTGAGGACAGTGGCGGAATGCGGCACATGGAACAGCCTGATCGGATCAGTACAAAGCACCTTCCGCTCGCCAACCAATATTTTCGTAGCTGCGGAGGCACAGCGTGACCTTTTGGCGCGACCATGGACACCCGACGAGGCCTGCTAAGTTCCCTTTATACCTTCCTTCTTGGAATACCGTGGCAAAATGTGCCAAACACGACGTCACTGGAGGAACGGAGAAGCATGGCATTTCTACGCGTGGATGCGTACGTGCAACGTGAAAATCTTGACGAAGCTGAGCCAGAGAGCTATCATCGAGTTCTGAGCGCAGGCGAGAAATACTTTCAAGACGACTCTGCTCAAGAGGTAGATCCGGTAAGCGCCCTCCAGTGTATATACAGAAACTCGTGCCTGTTGGCATCTTGGTCTCTCACTTCGTGTATACTGACGGTATTTCGCGAGACAGGCCTCCCAACACGAGCAGTATCCGAAGCTTCGCAATACGATCGAGAACCCGAACCGCGATCCGCATGGCGACTTTCGCACTGCCATTCGCGCTGGCAAACGCAGCCGGTCATGCGAGAAGACATTGATGGAAGAGGTGTCGCAGTCGCATGATCCACATGCGGCAAAGAAGCGTCGGATTTCGCTTCCCGAAGAACCAACAGACCAGGATGTCGAACTTGTGGTGCTTATGAGAACACATCTGGCGTCCTTGGATCATGCATTGCGAAGCTGTTGGATCTGTAAATGCCTGGAATGCTCAGGCTTGAATGTGAGACTGTCGCTGCCACAACACCAGAAAGAAGATCTCGTGGCTCGGGCGATTTTCGATGTGTTCTTTGTCTTGAGAGCAGGGGTAGCGGTCAGATTGCAAGAAGCTCAGATCACTGTCAAGTAAGCGCTCGAAGCGTTGCGAGATCACTGTAGCCTCGTTCCTCCGCTAATGCCGACAGTATAGAGACCCACAAAACGACACATCAAGACGCTCATCTGAACCTACACGCACAGGATCACCCAAGCTTACCGACGTATGCGAAAGCATCACCGAGTCCATCACTAAGCAATACTGCTTGCAACTTGCACTTGAGAATGGCAAGTTCCGTGGACTGTATCCGCACCGAAAGAGATTTGTTGGAGAACAGATGCCTCGCACGCTATCCTTGTCGGACTTGTTCGATCACCAGCAAAACCTGACACAAAATCAATCGGTACTGTCAGTCAAAGGAAAGCGAGTATTGGCTGTGGTATTGGCTTCAGCACTCCTTCCATTTTTGGAGACGCCGTGGCTGCAGTTATCCTTCACCAGCTCAATGATTCATTTCGTTGGGTCAGAGGAGGTCGGAAAGCTCCCCGACATAACGAAGCCGTTCTTGGCTCTGAAACACATTCCCATCAATTCACCTCACAGTGAAGATACTGAGAACAATTCTGACATTTCGGAGTGCCCCTGGCATCGTGACTCCAGTGTGCTGGCGCTAGGGATCCTCTTGTACGAACTTCACTATTGTACGTCTGTGGAGCCGATGAAAGACAAATCTCTGGCCCAAAGGTATTACAGCTGTATCGATAAGGTCGAAAACCTTAAAGACGATGTCGGGGATGAATACTATTTGGCTACGAAGGCATGCCTTGGCGGTAACGAGTACTACCCCTACGTGCAAGAAGAGCAGGAATTCCAGTTTGAGGATTCTAGTGTTCAGCGCCTTTTCTACCAGAACGTGGTCAAACGACTCGAATCCGTGCTATTCACGGGATGGAAAATCCGACCAGAAGACCTGGACTCATTCGATTCTGAGGAGAACGAAGGCTGCTGGGGAACCGTCGGCGCAGATTTTGCCCGTCGCCAGACGTGCAGAACCGATGCCTCAAGCCAATACATGGCTGTACAGCCAAATCCGCATTGGTCGATGTCCGACACGCCTGTGAACTACGCCTCCTCTCAGAATGTCACACTTCGTGTGATGGCGCAACCTTCTCCGGGATCTACAGCCCACGATCACCTCGTCGGGCCGTTCTTCGATGCAAGTCATCAAAAACATGAGTAAGTTGTTTCAAACTCATCGCTGCATCTCTTCGCGCTAATAATGAGCTGCCAGAGATCCACGTTCGGATACCTGGATGGAAAATTTGTTGTCTTCGATCAATGCCTATGTCAGCCACGATTCAACCTTCGCTCATCCAGTACGAATAGCTATCCTGGATTCTGGATACGACAAGAACAGCCTCTCGTTGGAAGAAGACCATCGAATCAGGGAGGCGCAATGTTTTGCACACGGAGCAGAGGCGGGCGACATGCAAGACGAGATAGGGCACGGCACTCATGCTCTTGGTCTCCTTCGCAGTGTCGCACCGTGCGCAGATATTTATGTTGCCAGAGTGGCGCGACGGAAAACTCTAGGCCCCAATACCTACGATGACATTGCCAAGGTGAGGACGTGTCTTCACGATGAGCCCTTTGGATGAAGCTAAATACTCTTCCAGGCTATCAACCACGCGGTTGATGTGTGGAAAGTCGACATCATATCGATGTCATTCGGAATCCGAGCCTACCACCAGCTCATGAGTACAGCTATTTCGAACGCCTTAAGCAAGCGGACTTTGCTATTTGCGGCAGCATCGAATGACGGCGCAAATTATGGTAGAACTTTCCCTGCTAGCACTCCAGGCGTGTTTTGCATACACTCGACAGATGGAGATGGCAATTCTTCTAAATTCAACCCTACAGCAATCGGCACGGATGCCAATTTCAGTCTGCTTGGCGAGAATGTCTGTTCTAGTTGGCCGGCAGGCGTGGACAAAATACAACAGTCGGTGAACATCATGTCGGGAACGTCGGTCGCAACACCAATCGCCGCTGGTCTAGCCGCCTCGGTCTTGTGCTTTGTTGACCAGCAGGACCAGCACGTTGAAGCAAGTAAAAGGCTGAGAACGTGGCTGAAAGAGTACTCTTCCATGGAGAAAGTCTTCTTGAGCATGGCCGCAAAGAGGGGAAAGTACAACTACATCAGGCCCCATGTGCTATTCAGTAGCAATTCGACACCTGACTCGGTTTATGGGGACATATGGAAACTCAAAAGAAATATGTACCAGTAAAGAACTGTCGACGCCCAAGAGGCTACTGTAAGATCGAGTTTGTCCAACGCCCGTCACGCATGAGCCATTGGATTATGAGGTACCTAGGTTGCAGCCTAAGGTTTTTGTTACATCATCATTGAGCGGGAACACAGTAGACGTTGCCGTTCTCGGCCACATCGGGCACCGCCTGAGCGCCTTGGACATGGGTCTCGTTTACTTCCTCGACCAAAACGCACCTGTCGTCTTCTTTTTGCCCACCAACAGCCATGAATGCACCTTTGTTGTACTCTTCTACCTTCAGCCTATGCCCAAACTTGAGGCGCTTTACACGGAAAGCAAAAACAAACTCCGATGCACGACTGGATTCCATCGCATCATCGATCGTGCTTGTCCAGTGGCCTTTCGGGCCAACAGTCATGCCGAGCGGAGCAACGTCGACGCCAACATTCCCACTGACCATTGTGCTTTTTGAAGTCGAGTATTTGATCTTGGCGCCCTTGACGAGCTTCATGCCAGTCACCAGGAAGAGCTCACTCGTAAGTGCAAATTTCTGTTTCGGCTGTTTCAACCATACTTGCGCAGCTGGTGCCTTGATGGCCTCTTCCACGTATTGCTGAGCCGGCTCGAACGCCAGCGTGGTGACCGTATCGAAAGCGAACGTGTTTGCCGTTCTGTTCGAGTTTTCGAAGTTCATCTCGGGACCGAGGGAAAGTCCCCCAGTGGCCAGCTGTAGAAACTGCGCATAGACACCGAGACCGAGCCCTTTCTCGGCCGAAACAGTCTTCGTCCAGTCGCTTTCTACAACAGGCGGGAACGCATCAGGGATTTCAACAACGCTGCCTATGTTGAGAGGGTATTGCGGTGTTGAAGTCGAGCGGATGATAGACCCAAGACGTAGCGGGCCTGTTGGTGGAGGGAATATGAAGTCGGAAGTTGGGCACAGGAACCATGTTTTGGTGAAAGACATGGCTCAAAGGTACGGTTGTGCGGAGCGGTCTGATCGGAAAGCAGAATGAAAGCACGCCGAGGGGGTGTTCCTATAAGTGAAGCCTCTCCGTTCCGCTGGACAGCGAACATGCTCGTCTGGCTGAAGGCTAACGAATGAGGCTGTCTCGGTCAGCATGCACATGCGGCTGCATTAGCTCCCGCCAACCTCGTTACACAACACTTAGGTGTGCATGCATCAAATCTGAGGCGGGGATGAGCTCGGCCTCATCTCAGGTGCCCAGTACTGAAATCCATCAGTTTCGTCTGGCAAGGTATGATCCTTTGACCTCAGAACACGCTAAATTGCAGACATCGAATATCAGCTTTCTTGATCTCACGAAACTCGGAATTGTTCGCAACGGACTTCTCACCATGGGAAACCCTGAGAACGCGGAAGATGAGTCGAGAGAAGATGTTTTCGCCCACGACAACCCGAACTCGAGGATCGCGAAGCACGCAGCGAAATGCCAGAGCCTCTTGCAGGAGTACATGGCCAGGCCTGAGATCGTGCCGGATCCTGCAATATTGGACGAGCAGCTGGCAAGATTCTCTCTGTGGGCATCAAACATGGATGTTTACGGGCATTCCAACGTGTCGTTAGACTGGAGACTCCGATTCAGTCCCACACCTGCGGACATTGTACATCAGCTCCTGAGTCTCATCTGCGATACGCTGCTGTCTCGTGAATATTACCCGGACCATAGTTGGCTAATTCGAAGTAAAGGCTGACGTTTGTTTCAATGTTAGTGAAGCCACTAGATGACCGACCACCCAAAACCTCAAGCATCAAAAGGCAACGTGTCTACCAACTAGCAAATTCGGTGGCCGCGAGCAGAGCAAAGGCGACCGCGCGCGCTACAGAGAACAAGGCGGATCCAGCAGAAGAGAATGTTGTGATGATCAAAGAGACTATCGGAGGAGCCTTGACGCGACTCTTTCGTCTTTCCAACACGATTCGAAAGTCCTCCCGAACCAACAGGGCTCGAAAGATCAAAGCATACAACGTTGACGAAGTGACAAGCAAGGCCGTTGACGGGTTACGTGACTACACCAGAATCTTCATGAAGTTCCGATTCCCGTTGGCGCCGGAGAAGCTCTGCTCTGCACTCGTAGAGGCCAACGCAATGCGGCTCAAACGGCTTCATTACCAGCAATCTCATGGGAATCGGATTGACTTGGGCAATGTGCAGATCCCAGACAGACCTCCTGCCGTCATACCCAAGGCCATGATGGGTGCGTCGACCCTAACACCCACGCCCAGCGTCCCGCCAAAGCTTTCGACGACGAGTGCACTGTCGACATATGCGCCGGTACCAGTGACCAACGCGACTACTGCTCAACAGAGTAGATTCGCAGCGATGTACGCCGACTCCACAACCGACCTTCTTCAGACTCGATCTGTTGCCGTGAACAAGAATTTGTCGTATCCGCCCATACCGCCCGGCAAGGAGTGTCCGTACTGTAAAGTCATAATTGAGTTTAGTCACAAAGAATTGTGGGCGTAAGACTCTCCTCCCGTTGAGCCATTGACCTTGCTGCTGATTTCGCGCCAGACGTCACATCATCGGGGACCTGGAGCCTTTCATTTGTGTCTTCCCTCAATGTCTGGAAACTACTTCCAACGAGGACGAGACCGCTCCAGTCACATTCGAAACATCGAAAGCCTGGCTCAGCCACATGCGGAATTCGCATAACACGCCCAGATGGGAGTGCCGAGCGGCTTCTCACAACCTGCGAGTGTTCACCGTAGAGATCGAGTACCAGCAGCATTTGATCACGAAACACGGAGTACCCGAAGAGCACGTCGGTAACACGAGCAGTACTGTACGGCGATCTGTCGTCGACAAGATGTTAGCGTGTCCATTTGGTGATGAGTTCAAGTCATCCGAGAAGGTGGAGGCCAGTGCTGTCTTCTTAAGCAAAGAACTCCAGTCACACGTCGCTAACCATATGGAGGAAATTGCTATGCTCACGCTGCAAAAACTTCCTGGCAATGGCGATGAGGACGCAGAGGTGTTTCGTAGCGATCAAACGTTGGACGATGAGGGGCCCTTTGGCAAGCGTGCATCAATGAGTAGCGTGGTGGAAGAAGTTGACAAGGATTATTGGAAAGATTGTTCTATGTGGCGTCATCTGCTCCAAAACAGGGTGGAAGAACTGACAACAAATCACGGGATCCCTTTCTCGGACTTCGTTTTAACCGAGGATTCGTTCAGAGCCCTGTTCGAAGCGTTCGCACGCAAAATGCGCGAGTCACGTTACACGGCACTGATGGTCAAGCTTCGCTACTATCGGGCTATTCAATGGGCCGATGGATTCGATGAGCTTGAACCGCAGACGTCTCAGTATCGATTCGTCCCTTTGATATGGACCAGTCTCTATGTCTTGGTGCAGGTGTGAAGCTCTTTCACGATGCAGCTTACAATCACGCTGACTCAATGCGCCAGACAAGCAAAGACTCTCGCGTGAGTCTCGCTCGCCAAAATCTCGCTGAGGTCGTCGAAATTCTAGCGAAGCTCAATAACACCGTACCTCGCTTGCCTCGCATTGAAGTCGACGCAATAAATGACGAATGGCGTAAGACGCTGTGTCGTGTCGTTGTCAAGTATTCTGAAACAATACTCGCCATGATAACTTGTATCGGATTGGCACGGACTGGTAGGTGGCAGTTTAAAAGCCCCGATGGCGAAGCTGATCATGCTGTCAATAGAAAAAAAAGCCATACCGTCTGAGATTGTTGATCACTTGCTGGAAGATGCGGCTCGAGTCTTTGTTGAAGAAGGAAACATCGCGAGTCATTTGGCCGAGCAATCAACCCAGCCCAAGAAACAACACACACTTTCGGTCTACGCCTCGGCATCACGAATGCAGAGTGGTGACAAAGTGCGGTCTTGGCTTCGGGATTTGGAGAACGTGAGGCGTGGCGTACCTTGAATCTGAGAATCTCCTACTTCTGAGAACCATGGCACGTATCTGGTTGTCAATCATGGCACTTGACACTCGAGTGTTCTGGACCTCGCACATCGAATGTCATTCAGGCGTCAAGTACGGTCGTTGCGCTTCTCAGGCACGAGGAGTTTACATTGAAGAATATCAAATGGTTATTGCGAGTCTCACTACATACGACCATAGGTCAGTGAGAACTGGGCATCCCGTCCGAAATCCCCTATTCTCACCTTCGTTCGTAGTTCCAGGATCCCAGCGTGTTGTCGGCTGCATGCTTCGGAAATCCGACAGTTCCGACTTCTGGCGGACTTTCCTTAGGTCGGGACTGGTGAGGCTCAATAATCTGCAAATATTTAAGGCTGGAACTCGACTATCAAGCTCAAATCAAATCCGATCTAGATGTCAGTGTTGAAAAAAGGCAGGATACGAAAGCTAAGTACTAGGTTTCTATTCTGTGGTGGACTGGGAATCATTTCCGAATAAAGTTTTCTCGACTTATTATGCAGTTAGCATTAAGCCAGGATAGTGCCTTTCCCATCAGAACAAACAATAAATCTACAGTTCCAGGTTAAAGATCCTAGAATGATTATGTATAGCGAAATCGCCTAATTAGAATAGTATATAGAAGTGTTTTCGCAAACCCGGACGCGTGTAATATGCCATTCCCTGGTTCTTTAATTCCTGGACCCTGACTTATCTCCTTTATCTACTACTGATATATGATTTCGAATGCTAGACTCGCGATCCTGGCTCAATCACGTTTTGACACAAGCCTAACGCAACTCGCGCGCCTATCGTTAGCGCAACAAATTGGACTGCAGGATCCAGGAACTAGGAATAGGGATTTGGACGGCGCCGGCGACGCGCCGTTCCTATGCTTTGACTTGAGCCGCAGCCGCACGGAAAGGACGGTGAATTTGTAGTGCGGCGAGGGCTACTAGACCAGCCGCTTCACACTCTGATTGTCTTTCAGGGACCCAAGATCCCGACGTTCCGATATGTAGCTGCCGCCTGTAGCAACCGAAGAGTCTCGTGGCATGCTTACTGCTGCGAATGTACTGCACGACAGCAACTTGGAGGTCGTTATATGCGAAGCACACGATGATCAGGGCTCTCCTTGCGGACTGTATGCTTGGCTGAGGAGGACGTATCAGCTTGGGCGAGAGAACCGCAGACTCACAGAGGACGGAGTGGTGGTTGTTGAGCACTTGCTGCCTGAGCCTAGGGACTAGAGCAAAGCTCGGAACATGGTTTACCCGACGGAGCAGACGTGAGCGCTGTGAATGAAGAGATGGGCAACTTGCACTTTGTTTTCACGAACGTCAAGACCAATCGTGGGCTGGCCTTGTTTTTAGATCTAACAATGATAGCTCTCTCGGTTCCATCATAAAACACTACCAGTCCTTGTGAGTACCATTTGATCACTGGCTATGGCGAAGCCGTGATCAGGCACCCACCAGCAATTTGCGTGACAAGAGGAGAAATACCAGGCATCTAACCAGGCATATAATACGCTGACTGCTTCTTGGTTGCCTCAATTTCTCTGCTCAAGCGTAGAGATGGCGCGACGAGACATACACCACGCTCAATTCCTTCAAGTCCGGCCTTCCCGCTCCTCCGGTACAATAATGTAGCAATGCATGCATCCATACCGGCTTTGATAGGCAATCCTGCGAAGCTGAGCTCCTCAGTGCTCGCGCAGTCTCACGCGGTGCCAGCGCTTGTAAGTGGGAAAGACTGTAGTAGTGTATGCAGCACTGCATGTGCCGCTGCGCCACCGCCGCCGCAACGAAAATAGACAAGGCTGAGCAAATCAGGCTGTAAAATGAGAACCGTCATATGAAGAGCATCTTTAACTTCCGCGTCGTCGACTGATTGCACTTCAAGGTTAGGTCGCCCATGATCATGTCTTCTTCAACAGATGCGAACTCTATAAGAACCAACGACCCCAAGAACCCTGCTACTGAGGTGGTTTCTAATGATTTAGGCTATTCTGAGCACACGTCGCCAGTGACAGAGACTGCTGGGCCTGCCGTTGATACCATCGACGTTGATAATTACGAGCTGAATTATCTAAAGCTCTTCGCCCGAGTACCGACCAATATCGCAAACATCGCAAGCAGCCTTCGCGAACCACGAGAGGATCGCTCGCAAGAGAGAAGACCGGAAGAAACAATCCGCTTACTTTCCGATACTCTGGAAGATAGCAGCGTAGTGTCTGGCACAGAATCAATGCCCTTACGCTATGCAAGTCGAGAAATCATATCAGAGTTCATTCCTGACTGCGATCCCAATAACAAGCGAGCACGAACTTGCTGTGTTATGATATCAAGAAGAAAGGTTATGCTCGCAATATAGACAACACTCGCATTCGTCGTATTCCTGGTAAATATCGCATGGACAGCATGGGCAACCAAGAGTCACCCGGCGTCTAGTGTCATCGGCAGCCTTTCCATCAGTCACTGTAGCTGCATCAAGAACATGAACATTGGTATTCACTTACTGCTCAACGTCTTGTCTAGTCTGTTCCTTGGCGCAGGGAACTACTGTATGCAAATCTTGGTCGCACCGACAGGTGCAGAAGTACAGTTAGCACACAAGTCTGGTATATATTTCGACATTGGAATTCACAGCATATATAATTTGAGGCTCATCACTTAGCACCGAAAGCTGCTTTGGCTTGGGCTGGGGATATACTTAACTCTGTTGCACCTCGTGTAAGTGTCACGGGCTAGATTGTACTGTGCATGGGCTTACTAATAGGCAAGGCAGATGGAACTCCACCGTCTTCACTTCGATACTGTTTATCGCTTTTCCAGTGGCTGGTATAACCAACGACTTTCTTCAAGTGTCTGATGATTGGGCCTCGCAACGCCCGATACTGGATCCGACAATCGCGCACAATAGTTCAGCCATCTACGCTCTTCACGAAAGTGCGCAGAACTTTATGCGCATAAGTAATTTAGAACGTATGGAAATATACATAGACCCTTGCAAACCAAGCAGCGAGCTTGTTCTTATAGCCAATATCACTACTACTCAGAATAACAGATCGTCTCTTGTCTTTGGATGGATAAGTGGCAGTGACTCTGCACAATGGGACTCAGCCACATTTTGGATCTACCGACATCGTGGGGACAAACATGATCGCTTTTGTGACACGAACTGGGCACGCGAGTTTCAGGACAAATGGACAGTCGGCTAGAACTTCTATACGCCAGACAGAGAACAGCATGGTGCAGTGATTACTATTGAGTATTATATGGTTAGTGAGCAATCAAATAAGATGACTGATCGATGCAAGTTGCTATATAACAAAGGTCTCTTATTTATGGTTTATACACTCACGTTGCTAGACTACAGCTTGATTCTTAGGGTGCTCGTTCTGCATCAGAAACACACCTTAGTGCAGGTCAGCGATGCCATTGCTGAAGCACTGGACAATCCTAGCAGTCACCACTAGCTGGACACAAATGTACTGATTACGCCAGACCAACGCAAATACGCAATCTTGATGCGCAAGAGATGGTCGTTACAGGCCAGGCCACAGTGGTATAAAGCAATCACATGGAGACTGTGGATCATTTCAATAACGCTGTAAGATCGCCTAGTCCAATATCACAAGCCTTATCGCTGACCTTATGACTTCTTGTAGTTTGATGTTGGCAATTGCTATCGGCTTCAGCCTTTTTGGGACTGCACTTTCGGCATACCATGACTTTCAATTGTCTACGAGCCTTTCCTCTTTACTAGAACAAGGCCTCGGCAAGATTTCTCTGGCGTCTTTAATCAGGGGACCATTTGTATCCTGTAGTAACCTATATGGCGCCGCTCAAATCTGGCACGTCCTGTTCGCTAACATGTTTCAACTTCTGATCAGCTTCGAGTACCTGTTCTATAACAGCATCCTGACCTGCCAAGGTCCAATACTTCACAGAGAGGAAAGCTTTACAAGTATCTTCTCCAAGAAACGCGATATAGCGCTCTTCTTATTTCCTCTCACTCCCGTGGAAGTACGCTGGTCCATAAATGCTTGCGCTCGTTATACTTCACTGGCTTGTGTCCTAGAGTGTTTTCATAGTATAGACCTCATGCTATGGTCCAGGTCTGAACGGCCAACGCATACCATCCAGCGATGCTTCAAGGGTGGGCTTCTCAGCTCTTGGCATTCCGCTCACTACTCTACTAGGTATATTGCTGCTCGCTGTATTACTCGGGCTCAGCATATTTCGCTGATACCCCAATGTACCAGACGACTTCCCACGCATGGCAGTCAATAGCACAGCCATCAGTGCTAACTGTTACAGACCTTCGAAAGACAGTGATGCCAGTCTGTTTCCGTTACGCCTTGGAGTGGTACGCCACGATATTGACCTGGTGGAGGGCTGCGACAGGCGCATCGCATTTACATCAGACAGAGAGATAGAAATGCCTGTTACAGGTGTTGAGTACAAGATGGCTAACTGGACCGTGGCTAATTGCGACCAACGCCAAAGAGGCTAGGAAGCGTACATTGGATCGGTGCAAAGCAATGGTTTCACTTGCTAAATGTAAAGCTATATGCACTATCATTGCGATTGTTATGCAAATACGACCTTAGGTCAGTGAAAACTGGGCATCCCGTCCGAAATCCCCCGTTCTCACCCTCTACCACGATTAACGGATCCTAGCGTATTGTTGTTTCGATGTCGAATGTTCTTTCCTAGTGGTTCAACTTACCACAATCTGCTCAAGTAAAGCTTCGGCGATAGCCAAAATTGTGAGCTGGGATCCAGAATTTGCAGAATTAGGCCGACTCACGCTTACTTGCTTATAGTGACAAGAAGTGCTCGCAAGAGCGTCTGATTGTTACATTACGAACTTGAAGAGACGGTTTCGAAATTGTGGCTCAAAACATTGCGACTCAAGCTATAGCCTGCTGTCTGCCTCTTATGCAATTCCTAGTCTCCGACCTTCAAATAGTTCAGAATTTTGAATATGATCTTCCACGAAAGCGGCGATTTCTCGAACGAGCATATAAATACTGTGCGATCTAAATCGGGGCAGGGTGACTTGCTAGTTACGACATGATTGTAGGCCTTCCCTCCTTCCTTAATGCTTGACTAACATTCCAGGTTCCAGGAATCAGGATTCAGACATGTGAGCACAATGTTCGGGTTCGCGTGCCACTACCCCGCACTGTTCCAGAACTAGTGTCTTGGCAAGCTCGATCCTGCGATCTGTGACTTGGGTCCCTAAAGTCCCCCGGCCTGCGATACATCTCTCCTCCATCTAGAAACGGGCAGAGATGGCGAGCGTGATGGTGTGTCTGTCATCACCGCGGTTTCAAGCAACGACAAAAAAAAACTATTTACGGTCCCGTCGGGCACCCACGCCGTGGCGTCCCCCTTAGCGCCAGGACCTTAGCCCTCTTGCAGGCTTCGACTGCCGACACCGATAATAGACAAGCGCCAGACAACGAGTACGCCGGCGTCGAATGGAGTCGTTCTTCGCTGACAGGCTACTCCAGGTCCAATTTTTCACCACTCAGAAACAGTCGGATATGGGGTTGCGGCAAGCAGATCGACAATAAGAATAGCAAAATCACATTGGCCATGCTAGAAATGTCGCCGTCGAGAAAGATCATCGGAACTACCTTACAGCGCTCGTGAAGATCTGTCATACGCTTGGTGGTGGTGGTCAATGCGTCACCCTTGGCCCCAACTTGCTGTGATGGCACTGAACATCCTCACAGTCGTACCTACGAGCGATGGACCAGAGAAGCAGTTTAGAGACGCTGGCATGATGATCACGAATCGTCGCAACCGCTTTCGGAGTGATACCGTTGAGGCGACCATATCTTTCAAGATTTGGACGAGAGAGCGTGTGTTTGGTTACACAGATGCTGACACGAAAGCGCTCACAATGAACACCGGAAATAACGTGACCAATGCAGCCAATGTGAGCGAGCAATTTGCGCGAAGCACCAATCGACCAACCTAGCGAATGATGTCAAGCCAATCAATCAGAGTGATTCGTATTGCCTTTGACTGATTGTCTCAGTCACTGCTACTTTCCTATCTCACTCGTGGATCTGACCTGCGTGTCGGCGTCACTCACGGTCTTCGAATAAACTTCTGTGGAGGATCTCCGATCAAAATCTCCTCTCCTCACCGCATACGCCGAGCATCTCTTGAACCAGATCGCAGAGCGGATTTTCGACGGAAGCTATCCTTTTCAGATCATCACTCCCTCAGACGCGCTCCGCCGTGGCGCACAGCTGAGTGTCCTACTCCGCGAAGAAATGATAGAGGAGGTGAGCAAGTCACTAGAGGCTGCTGGCATTATCTGCGACAAGCGACAGCCGGGCTGTATCAGCGTTGCTCCTTCACCTCTGTACAACACTTTCGGCGATGTCTGCCAGTTCATGCAGACATTCGAAGCTGCGGTACGGCCACAGGTAGAACAGGCACGGGGAAGTCAGGTGGACGTGGAAGCCACGCTTTAAGCGATTCTCGGTATGACTATACGTTTAACACGGTGGATTGTGACTAAATTGCATCATGCTTTCCTCTCCTTTGCACAACTCTGTAATAGGGGCTAAATCAGGAGAGTAGGCTGGCCACCAGCCGAGTAGGTTGTTATTGTGATCATGGTGCCAGTTTTGGGTGGAATTAGCCGTATGGATAGGAGCGTTATCCTCCTGGAATTCACTACCATCGTAGATAGGTAGGATGCCTTCCTCGAGGGTCTGTATATAGGAGGCAGCTGTGTATCCCCTTCGTAATGCATTCTCATCGCGGCCCATTATAATAAGCTCTGACCTCCCAATACTAAGGCCAATAGCACCCCAAACCATGACCTTCGGCTGCATCCCCTTCGGATAGGTAGTGATCTTATTAGGGTCCCATTCCTGATGTCTTTGTCCCCATGCCCACTGCCTCTTTTTCCCCCTACCAAACTCGATACTACACTCGTCTGAAAAGATAACATTAGACCAGTCATGATTACGATAAGTAAGGCACCATGCTAACCTTTCATCCGCATGGGCCTACGTAAGCCGTGGGCGTGCCTTTGCACGCCATCGAGTGAGGTTGTACCTAAGTAGGATCCTTCTGAAAGTGCTCCTAGACCAAGCACTTCCTATCTGTGTTTTGGCCTGAGTGAAAGTGGCTAAGGGCTTCGTACGAGTAAAGCGAGTAATACGACGTTCTTCTCGTATATCGTAGGTACGTGGCCGGCCTGATCGTGGTTTGACTTCGTTATACCCTCGCTCCTTAAACTTCTCACAAATGCCTTGAACTGTGCTCTTAGGAAGGCCATTTTGTGCTCCGATTTTGGCGTACGATAGCCCAGCCCTACGGGCTCCAATTATTTCCCCTTTCTTTTTCAGGTGAAAGCTGAGTTCCACGCCTTCGATTTAAGCTAATCGGCGCGAGAATAGGACGTGTATCCATAGTATAATCGGTGGTTGAAGTTGAGGGTAGGAATATAAGATTGAACTCGGGGGTGAAGGCGGGGAAATCGTACTTAAACTTGTGACCAGTCACTGTATATCGCTAAATCTAAGTCTGATGTGGAAGGTTGGGTGATCGCCTCTATATAAGCTGCAATACCGCCGCTCTGTTAGCCTAGTAGAGCATAATTTAGAAACTCAATCTTTCGCTCGAAACATATTCATTTCAGTCTTACATAAGACCACGGTCCTCTATTCTACCGTCTCAACAGCGTCGTAGAAAACATCTTCGGGCTCATCAGTAAGCGAGGCAATGTTGAGTACAGGCCGCGAAAGAAATGCCGCATCATCTACCATAAGGCGTCTCCACGCCACGCGCCACTCGCTGGTAACAATGCTATGACCCGTGGCCCGAAATTCTTCTGGATCTTGCAAGAGAAGATCACTGCATTCCGTAATCGCATGACGAAGAGCTTCCTTGTACCCAAAGAGAACCTGTAACATATCCGCGTCACCGTATTTTGCTGCCAGCAGGACAGCATTAGATCCCAGACTGTTCTTCAAAGAAAAGTTTGCCCCAACATCCAGCAAAGTTTTGACGCAGTCGTGGCGGCCAAGAAAAACCGCGAGATGGGCAACTGACCACCTAGTATCGTCCGATTGCAGATTGGGGTCCGCTCCAGCGGCCACCAGGGCTTTGACAGTTGCTGCGCCATTGCGTTGGCGAACGGCCCATGCAAGAGGTGGCGCTTTGTTACAATCCAACGCATTCGGGTGAGCGCCATGTTTGAGAAGGGCGTTGATGATATCCGGATGTGTGCGACCAGCTCGAGCAGCAATGTGCATAGACGACCAACCCGATCGGTGTGACGCGAGATTCGGATCTGCGCCTTGCTCGAGCAGGGTCACGACCGCCGGAGCGTCATTGCGTTCGATTGCCCAGTGGAGCGGAGTTCGTCCGAATGCATCGACTATGTCAACCCCATCGCTTACATTCGTTGTAGGGTTATCGATAGTTGGGGACTCCAGGCCCAAGACTCGCTTATGGATGTTCGAGAAGTTGAACTCATTCAACCTGTCGGCATCTTCGAACATCATTTCCAGGATATCCGAGTCCTTCTGGTCAATAGTTTTGCCAAGGATGAGCGCCCATGCTGTCTCGAAAGAGGGCAAGTAACCATTGCTAGTCGAATCTCAGTCATTTGTTCTGGGGATCGTATTCGACATAATGTGCGCCAATGACGTTTATGACACTCACCTATTGGCAACCACCTCGTGAGGATCAGCACCCTCTCGAATCATCAGTTGACAGATGTCCAAAAAGTTCGGAGTAGGGTTATTGAGGGTAAACTAATGAACTTTCAGTGCTGTAAGAAAAAATTGATATTCGACACGTCTACACACCCATAAAGCCGAGAAACCATCTTGATCGACATCGTATGGAGAAGCAGTCCCTTCAACAAATAGGGATTTGATGCCTTCGACATCTCCATTTTGAGTCAAATTGAATATGGCAGAACCAGTCGGTATAATCCTTGGTGCTCGTAGACGATGGATGTCAAGACCGTCGCGCGTACTCCAAGCGAGTGTTGTAGTTATCATTCGGCTCAACAGCCAGCGTGGGAAGTGGTAGTTTATCTTGAAGAGAGGTAGACGGCGTCGGGTACTGCAAGAACCGATGTTGCATCGCGGCGTGAGCTGTGGAACATCAGAAAAAGTAACCAGCATGCTTCCCAGGATACTACTGAGGAATCGAGGACTTGATAGTTGTCCAGAGCTGTGACAGCTGCATGTACACCAGCGTTTGGTACAGGAGGCTGATTCTGGACGGATTGGCTTTGCGCTGATCACGATCCTGGGCGAAGTATTCTGAGAGTTGTCCGTGACGAGCAAGTTTGCAGCTGTCTGAGTACCACCGGGACTTCCAAAAGAATTATTGAGAGCATGTTGCGTACCCATACAACGCACATGTGGTTGTATCATCTGCTGCATCAATTGGAGATGCGAACCCAAGCGTGCACCGAACCCTTCGACTGTCTCGTTACTGCGGTTAACGGCATTGATGATTTTCTCTGTATCCTCTTTCCTTTCGTTCGCATCCATCCGACACTCGGCCGTGATCTGCTCAATCTGTTGCCCGATCCGATGAGTCCGGAACCTGGTTGTTTTGTCAGGGTTGTTCTTTATAAATCTTTATCAACTTTGAAATACGGATTATCGGGTTGTCAGCAACATACAGATCGCATAAGGTAACGTTCTGCGTCAGGTCTTGTCTCGCTGCTTTGAGGTTGTTCCAAAGATTGTCCAACTTGTGGCGTTCAATAATCCATGCCTTTTTGTTGATGCCCCTCGAATTGGATGAAGGCAAAGCGGGTGGCGTTAATAGCCTGTATTGAACGAAGCAATCAAGCTCGAGAAGTGCTTTCTGGGACCTGAGCAAGGCCTGCTCGAGAAGTCCTATGCCTCCTGCCAGCAGTGGCAATCTGTGAAAGTACTCAGTTTCTCCAATCTAATCGATCATCAAGCCGTCTGGTGGAAGGTAGACAACAGAGAACCTACTGATTGTTGGCTTCCAATGATGACTCTAAATCAGTGATAGCAAGACACATTAAGCTGCAGAGGGATTTCATAGCCGAGATTTCAGAGGCCAGATTTTCAACAAAAGTCTGCGCCTCACTGAGCCTTCGCAGTAGTTTTAGGCCTTGCCCGACACTCGTAGCAGCTTGCAACACAGCGATGACGCCCGCGGATATTGACAGAGGATCCATAGCAGCTTCGATGGCCTCGCAGGTTCGGAAAAATGACTTGAACGCTTCAATCCAAGTTGAGGACGTAAGCATCGTGATGAAATGGGCCCTGATCACAGCATATTATAGAGACGCGAGTAGATGGGTTTGGCTGCACATGCATGTATTCGTCAAGCGAGGTACTGCGCCCCGCTGCGCCTCTGAGCAGCGAACGATCGAGAAGGCTGGACCGGTATCAGGCGTAACACACTATGTGCATATGATCACTTGCTTTTGCGGGCTCTGAAGCGGCAGTCAGGCATCGGTGCTTTCTCTTGTTGGTCATACATGCATGGAGGCAAAGACGTGGTACTAATCACTGTGGGTTCCCCGCACATCTACAGAATTTGTGAGCGAGCGAGCTGTCGCTAGGCGACCAATCACGATACCAGTGGCTGATGCGAAATAAGCCTGGGCAAGCGCAGTTCAGGAGGGCATCTAGAAGGGCATTTGAAGGCCTGATAGCTGATAACTTCCCGTGCTCCTACGCCGGAGAATCTTTCGACATCATCCATAATTTGGCAGAATCAGGACCAAATGGACATCCCGGGATACTCATGGCGACCGTATTTACCCGACACCATATACGGATGGCTCGCTCATGCCTTGATCTTCATGGATTTGATACTTCGTATCTTTCTGGCTGAAAGGAATGCCGCTGACAATCTGAGGCGACTTTCCTCGTGGAAAGCTCGACCAGGAGAATCTCCAAACACTCAAGTCATTGTTTCTATTGTCGGGTATCGAGAAGATCCTCTGCTATTTAAAAACTGCCTGGAACGATACCTCAAATCTGGCTCTAAATATCTTGTGGTCGGTGTAGATGGTAATCAACCAGAAGATGAGAATATGGTCCGCGTATTTCGAAATGTAGGCCACATGAAATCGTGTTTTGAGTCTATACTGACTGGTTCCACCATGAAGGTCTTTTCCCATCACGGAGACACCATCGTTTTGCGATTGGAATCTTGCATCGGCTGGTCTATCGCTAGGGACGCCAGCGATCCCAGCACGCTTGAGTCGAGAGAGACGCTGGAATCGTCTGCGTTCGCGAAGCTTTACGCTATCACGCGTCACCAACTTGAGAAATCGATCTTTTCCAGGGGCATTTCAAGAAACGAGACACCCCTGTTTGTCTGCTTCACTCAGCCTCACGCCGGTTTGAAAGAGATTAGATTGGCTACACTGATTTTGTCGATCGTTTTGGCCGATCTATACGACACTGAGTACATATGGTCAAGTGATTCAGACACTCTAGTCTGTGACGAGACTCTCCCCAGCATTGCAAGGATCCTGTCCGCAGAAGCAAAGGCAGCGGGTGCATCCGCACTTGTGCGGCTGAATAATGCCCATCAGTCATCTGTGTCGAGCATGGCGTCGGCCGGATTCATGTGCGATGCCTTCTTGAACCGGGCAGCACTCAGCGCTCTCGGACGCTCTGAATGCTTGAATGGACCTGGATCGATGTTCAAGAAATCAGCCTTGCGCAAAGTTGTAGTCCCATGGTATCAATATTCGTATCCTGGGTCTGCCAGTTGCATGGTATGTAATTAGCGCTAGCAGGTATATTTGAACCTTTGACTGACTGCCACAGTCTATCAACGAAGACATCCAGCTTACCATGCTACTCGCAGAGAGAGGTTGGTACCGCCTATACGTAGAGCAGGTCGCTATATACACAGCCGCACCGACTACCCTTAAAGGTTGGTTGAGCCAACGAGTAAGTACCTAACACGTACGGCAAGCCACGATAAACGTCTAATCAACTTAGATAAGATGGAGTCGCGGGCTATTGTTGCATCGTCGATACGACTACATCTACATACTAACTCAAGGACCTCTGTATACGGCCTATTTCTGTCGGACACTTTTATACGACATTGGTTGTCTTCTATGGATCCTCGCATTCGCAGCGACCGGCAAAGTGCTGTTCCACTTGCCACTGAGCGCTTTCGTTATACTGGAGATCTTCCCACCTCTCTACAACTATTCGAGGTCAGCACCATCGGAAGCTTGCTTTCACGAGATTGTTATCTTTTACCTTTCGTACCGATTGACCACACCGGTGTACCGTACCTACGCCCTACTCACACCGTTCGAATCGAACTGGTCGATCTCAGCACAGAAATTGCCTTATCGGAATCACACAATGCTCGGTATTTCAAAACATAGCCGAGAGATTATCTTCGTGATGGGATATTTTGCAGTGCTTTTTTGTGTAGGATTTCGCTCGATTGTGGCCTTCGCAACGGTTCAGGATTCCCATTGAGCAAGCTGATATTTTCACGATAGTTCGTTCAAGATTTGCCCTTATGGCAGGCTCCATAGTTGAACTTTCCTCGAATACTGCTGAGCTTAGCTCTGCTAAGCCCTCAATCCAGGCTTCCTCATTCGTGCTTCCCAGTCATCGCTACCCAATTCTTCCTCTCTATGTTTTAATTTACCTCGTCGACTCTTGGTCTGTTATCATTGACAAATGAAATCTCGATCGGAGCTCAACAACACTTCAATCGTCTTCTGAGAAAGCGTCATCTAAATGTAACCTTATACAAATATCTCTAGACCAACGATTCAAACTAGTAGCTTCAGGATCCAGGATTAGGATATAAGGCTGAGCTCGAGATGCGTCTTCTCATGATCTAACTAGAGCTGCAGTCGCGGGAAGGACAACGAATCTGCCGCTTTACCTTCCTTGATATGCGTTCGGCGATTGGACGGCTCGGGCGCAATGCATGGCAAAAGTCGTGATATGCTGTACGTCAGCATACTGAGAAACACTGCAAGGCCTGGAACCAGGATTTCATACGTGAGAACCGGGCATCTCGTCCGCTCTGCCATACATAAGCACTGAACCGGGCGACTAGTACTAGAGTGGGTGACCATCTGGGAATCCCGCCTGTTGTATGTTTTTGTTTTTGATCATCAATTTTTGATCATCAATTTTTGATCTACATAAATCACAATGGATGGCAGCTTCTGTGTTCAGGATTGATTTTGCGCCACAGTAGCGAAATCATAGCTCGTCTGTAAATTGAACATCGTACGCGGATCCCTGTGCCGCCCAAACCGTTTGAGCTGTTGCTCGAGAACCTGCGAATGCCGGATCGGGCGAGAAGCTTCGCACACCTGACAAGTCCACGGAATCACCGTTGGGGAACTGTTCTCCCATCACCTGTCGGAGCGCGACGAGCATGGAGTCGTCGTCGGCACGCTCTCCGAATATCAACACGGAATTGACCTCCTCGTGTTTCCCGCGGCGCCTGTCCTCGGTCACGCTGCGGAGTGCGGACTTGAAGTTTTCTTCGCAGATCGTCCTGTTCTCCGCGGTCTCCCTGCAGGCTTGCATGGCGTTGTGGCCGAGCTGGGCGGAGTTTAGACGATGGGTCATTTCCATCACACCGCAGTCTTCTCTCCAAAGGCCCGCTGTCATCGAGTCTCGCGTGTACTCGATAGTGAATACGAGCTGATCTGGGTCCTCGTGATAGGCTGGATCTTCGGGAAGGATGTATGGATCAGAACAGTTCCCTCGAATCCCAAGTGCCGGGGCAAGCAGTGTTGCGGTATGGTCGAGACGGTAATGGTCGTCAACACCCAAAGCGCTCAATGCGTCATGGACATCGCGTTTGGCTAAAACAGATTCGATGGTGCCTTTATCATAGACAGACACGGCTGCGTGCTCGATGGTCGTCTCAAGCGTAGACTCTGCGGCGGCGACAAGTGCTCCCAGTATGGGTGCCAGAGGGTTGTGGGTTTGGACTGTCTTCAAGGGCCAGTGTTGACAGATCCGTTGTGAGAATGGGCAGTATTGTGCAGAAACGATGTCGGCCTGTATCTCTCGCGAGCCGAGCATGTACGCCTTGTAAGTTGGGCCGCCTTCAACTTTGGCGATGTCGGTGTAAGTCCCATTCGCGAGGAAGGCGCTCACGGTTCTGGGATTCTGGAATCAGCGACTTGATGCCTTCGTCAAGTGATACAGTCTTCATCAAGCTTACGCGTAGCCGGCTGATAGAGATATTCCAACAGCAGGTTGTTGTGGAGTGTCATCGTACGCTGCAACACCGATGCGAAGCAACGCTGAAAGCGTGATCAAGATGGATTGCAGTCGCATCGTAGTTGATTTCGCTGTCGACCGGAGTAATCACATGTGGTGAGAACAAGTCGGTTATGGAGTGTCAAGTATATGCACCGCGAAGTCCAGGACATCTGGTCAAATGTCCATGTAAATATCAAAAGGTATAAATACATATCGTGCACCTGTTGACCACAGGGACCGTGCGCCAGGCAACACAACAGAACCCATGACTCATGCGTGATTGATGTCGTGTACCGCACAGCCTCCTCTCCTCCTCTTCACACCAACACCAACAGCAGCCACCAACTACCAACATCAACTCTAAACCCCCTGACCGGAATCCTCCATTCACTACCACCAACTTCATCACGTTGGCGCTTTAGCGAACCTTGCAAATCAGTCGCCGTGAAGCATTCACCCAGTGCCTGGAGGCCGGAACACCTAGCTGCATCCTTCTGCATCCTTATGGATCCTTCATCATTTAAAGAAATGCTTAGGGCTTACTGTGGAAAACTCCTGGTTCTCATCGATCAATCACACAGCCCTGGTGGATCTCGTTGGAATATCGTTTCACAAGATCCGTGATGATCTTTTCATCTGCGCCCGGTATCAATTGACGCCCTTTCATTACGGCTACATCCTCCCTGCGTTCTATCATTAGCACTTCGCCGTAGTTGGTGCATCCTTCAGTGCCTACAAGCCGCTTTTGGACCAAGGTACGTCAAGGTTTGTAGTCGGCTTCATTGGTGATCAGACAGCATATCGTGCGACGTGGACTATATAACAGTGAGTATGTGAATCATGTTCTACCGATGCACATCCCTCCATCACATCATTTGTACATCTTCGAAATGGATCGCCTCATAGTCTCCTCGCTGGCGTTCTTTGCCATTGCGGCGAATGGACTGCCTCAGAATCAACCACCCATCGACACTGCTGATCCCAACGCCTCCGACCCAACTACGGTACCTGACGGCGATTTCGCACTTCCAGATTCTAGAACTGCCGAGCCATTCGTGGACGGCATCCCGACACTCCCAGACGTTTGTGATCCCTCCAACCTCACAGAGGACTGTTTCAATGCCTTGGACAACGACGAGCAAGGCGCCTATCTATGGTTTGAGAACAATCACGGTCAGTCTTTGTTGAGCTTTGTGAAATTCTCTAGATTGAAGTACTGACACCACAGTAAAGGTTGCACTGATGATCAACAAGACAAAATCAAGAGAGGTAAGTCAAACCTTCCTTATTATATGGGTTCACACGGCGACTGACACTCAACAAGGACTCTGGGATGCCCAAGATCTGCTCAAATACTCCTCAAGGTGGTCAGTCGAACGGTCTTCCCGTGATATTGTCTCAGCAGACTATTACATTGGATCCAATTGGAGAGAATATGAAAGTCGCTTGAAGGGAAACCTCGGACGTGCTAGTGGATTCGTGAACAGCAAAGACAACAAAAAGAGCTACATCACCATTACCTGCCAGG
>Ga0265797_10003015_pt1 | contig 27449 bp, 25 predicted proteins | sample P2T30metagenome_FD_192433 | JGI IMG/M metagenome (GOLD analysis project Ga0265797, IMG submission 192433) | Plant litter microbial communities from East Loma Ridge, Irvine, California - P2 T30 | ecosystem: Environmental > Terrestrial > Plant litter > Unclassified | place: USA: California... | reverse complement strand
TATCTGGCAAAGCAAAGACAGGAGGGCGCTATCAGTGGTCGATATTGTAGTGAGAGACTGCGTCCATCATGGCGTGATCCTCGGCCTTGGTCATGGGCGAGAAAGAAGCTCGGCGCCGTTCCTCGGCTTCTTCAATCAGCGGCGCATGTGGGCCGTCGGACGGGCGGGTCCTGAGAGGACGCTGGGCGTGTTGGAGGGTAGTGAGAATGCTGCTGGCGTCCAGCTCCATCGCGCTGTACATGCCGGGTTCCATAGTGAATGTGTCCCTGCGAGTTTCCTGGCGTCCGAAAGCCTGCGGAACAGGCTTTAGTTGGCGCCAGTCCATGGCGTTCGGGTCCGTGGAAACTCGACCATCAAGTAACTTGAAGGCATCGCTGCAACCGACTGTCCTTCCAGTACCCACAGGCGACGAAATGCCGGCGCTAATGTCTATGCTGGTTGATGCCTTGGGTTCCATGATGTCGAGCGAGCTGCTCTTGCTTGAATTACGCCGTGAGCTCGAAGGGGTTTCCTCGCTCCGGAGCTGAGCGACTCGCTGACACCAGGCTCGCTGCTGGGGGTTTGACTGACAGTCGGCACAAGAGCCAGGCCCGGTCATGGCCATGTTGGGCTTCGCTTCTTCAGCTGAAGAACCACTCTTCATGCGCGTGAGTGAGATGCCCTCGTCGGCGCTGTCAACACGAGCAGGGGGATCGCATATGCAAATGTCCTTTTGTCCCTCACAGAAGCCACAGTCTGTAATCTTGTTGTCCTCCGTCGATGGTGCGAATGTAGATGCGCTCTTGAACTTGTTGGTGAAGTCGACTTCGAACTCGACGTGGGGATGCTTCTCTTGGTCGAGCTCTCCTTGGCCGCCGCGAAGTGTTCCAGTCATGGACACGCCGTCCATACGAGCCGAGGCCTCGTCCGGGAATTGCATATCATTGGTGAGGTCGGCGAGACAGGCGCAATGTTCAGGCGTGCAGCGATCGCATCCTGATTGCGTGCTCTCGAACGGTGCGTCGTGGCGTGCGCTACGGATTCGAGCGAAGTCCGGCATGGGAGCATAGTCCTCGAAATTTGGCGTGCAGACGTCTTCGCCTGCTCTCGCTTTCTGGTACATATTCCTCCACATAATCGTTTGGGCGTCACTTGTGCGTAGACGCTCTGTCAGTATCTGGATTTCTTGTGCTTGAACCCGTGCTCGGTCTTCCAGAAGCTGTTTCTCCCGTAGCCATGTGTTGCGGGCATCGTTGAATTCCGTACTGGTCTGGTTGACCTGTTCGAGCAGCATTTGTACATTCTTCTGCTTGCGTTCACGGAAGTTGCGCTGCGAGATGCGATTCTGGGCCTTGCGCTTGGTCTCAGGCTCCGCGGTGGCAGGCTTGCGGCCGGGCTTGGGTCGGGGCGGGATGGAATGTATCATGCTCGTAGGCCCCCCGCCCGACTGGGAGGGGCCATTGGCGTGCGTGTTGACGGACAACGTGGCGGCGACGTGAGGGCCTGGTGGGGACTTTGGTACGAGTTCTGGGTTGGTGTCAGTTGTTGAAGTGGGCAAGGGTCGATCACGCGGTTGGACAAGTCTGGCAGCCAACAGCCGCGGCGAACTGCTGGTACGCGGGACACGCGGAAAAAGCAATCACGTTACTCACGGCGGATGGAGCTGCGGCGGTCTTGTTCAAAATCGGCAGCGGTACAGATGGTGCTTCCCGAGGACTCAGCAGGCGATGGTGCAGGGCTGCAATCGGACCCAGGTGTGGCAGCGTTGTTGGACGAGGCCATGTTGCGCGGCGGAGCGTAGGGTGCGTACGGGATCTGGTTATCAGATGGAGATCCTGAGTTATCAGATCAGCGGGCGTCTTATCCCGAGCAAAGCCGAGTCCGGAGCGGAACGGATCAACTTACCGGCGGCGCTAGGGTGGACATAGTTGAACTTGCTGGGGAACGGGAACCACGCGTGGTACCCGTTTTCTGTAAAAGACTCGCCCTCCATAACGGGCAATGAGCTCGAAGATGTTAGAAATGTTAGCGAACAAAAATGAAAGAGATGGGCAGTCGGTCTTTATAAGGCATCTGTCTCGCTTAGCATTCGCTACTTCCCTATTACCAGTCACCCAGAGTTAGTCGCTACTATCATAAATCAACGGTTCGCACGTGGTTTCCTCCCGAATTAATGCCTCACGAATATGACTGAACTAGGGTAGTCAGTGCAGTCAACCACGGCATGGTCCAGCCCCCACTCCAAGCATTTGAGCATATTTGCCAGGCCTCCCTTTTGCAATCTAGAATTACAGGTAATTGCTTTGGGCTTCGTCACCCTAGGAATAATTAAACACCTGGAGCCTACATCGCCGTTAGGTCAGCGACCTTGCATGTATTCAGCTTGATGTAGTCTCCAGACATGTTCAAGTTCAGTCTGGGCTATCCAAAAGGTATCATTACAACTTACTCACATCATATGACCACATGGCTATGATCTTAGGCAGCAACACAATTAAATGACGAAAAAACTCATTGGAGACATATCCAGGGAGTACGTCACAGCAGCAAATGCAAAAGATAACCCCTTATAAATCCGCAAGCATTCTGGCATGGTGGGCCGCACCGAGAGCACGCAACACGATCGGCAAAGTCATGCTCTGAGAAACTGGTGACGAGTTACTGGCTACAGCTTTCACAGATCCACTTAGCGCTCTACGCCCTAGCGAGAACCATCGGATAACCCTGCAGGCCCGTGGCTTTGGAGAGAAAGATCGAGTCACAGGAAATTCAGGGTGCATTGGCCATATACCCAGGGCTCCAATCAGCGACTTCGTCTTCTAAGTCGGTGATGCCGACCCAACTAATACTTGGAGGACGGCGCTCTCGCCGTCTTTGCAACTTAGTAGATCCTGAGACGATGGCGGATGCGAATAGGGCTGTGCAGTCCGAGATGCACACATACTTTATCGAAAATGCCGTCACGATCACGGTGTTACGAAGGAGAGATTTGAGCCAGCATGAATTATGAGATGAGGCTATTCTTAGCAGACACGTTCAGACTGATCCTTAGGCCCACGTCCTCCACTCCCAGAGAGATCATCATAGCGGGCCTCCGAAGTGTGTCATACATTGGTACGGTGCGGGCCGACGCGCGCCCCCATATAATCAGCCATAGCTGAATGAGTCTTACCCCTACGTCAATTGCAGAAGCAGAAATTTCTCCGCCGCTGGTTTCCAAAACTGCTGACGTTCCGATATCATACCATGGCTGATGTGGAATGGGCGTGCGGTGCCCATGAGAGGCCCTGTCCGTCACTGCCGCAAGTACCCGTCTGACACTGTGCGCACCTATCCCTAGGTACATGAACGGGAAATTAGCAGAATGTAGGCATTTATCGATTGGCACATTGAGCATCATCTCATCGGTTCGAAATCATCAAGATGATATTCACCATGTCGCAGTGACCAGTCCATACCATCACTGCCTTCAAATGACACCACCCAAGGCACCCACTTCCCCTAGTCTCCAACCCGAATGTTCGACTAGCCATTCTCAAAGCAAACTCTTCTCGTCACGAGACAAACATTAACACAGGCCCGTGGACCCGCTTCTCAGGCACCATAAAATTTAGTCCGAGCTTTCAGAGCCGCACTAGCCACACCCACAGTACTGAAGAAACATCGTCCCACGGAAACATCCCCCTTTCCAGTAGCGTACCCGCCAGATATTTATACTCATCGCGCTCCTGTGGAGGGCATGGGCTAGACTTGATCGTAGTTCGTGGAGGACTGCCTACCCTTGTAGCATTCACCTTGAAAGCTTAGATCCCGCTAGCGCCCGCTGCAGCCCTACGGGACCCTGGTTCCTGAGCGACCCGACCGGGGTATGAAAGTATCGATCGTACATCGTCTCATGAGCCAGAGCATTGTCATTGGCCATTGCGGAGGACGGGTCACATGATGAGGCGAAGAGGTCTCTGTGTGTCTGGGTGGGGCGATGCGCTGGGCTGCCTAGGCAGTATGTGCACGAGTTTCGATCAGTGACCGACGGTGGGCTGCGTAATGGCGCGGAGCTGTTCTCCGCCGGCTGTTCAGGCCGAGAAAGAGAAAGAGAGAGAAAGGAGGAGTTGGAAAGGTGCGGATGGCGATTGCGGCATCTGCGGCCTCTCGCTGTAGGATGGCCGCTGCACACCGGCATAAGAGCGTGTTGCAATATTGAAACCATCAGACACAGCAGAAAGCGAAAAAGAACTTTTCTGACGGGGAGTAAATTCAACATTACATTGCTAAGAAGACGCTTTGATGCAGCTCTCCGTCGTGAACGTTTCAGTGTACCTCATCACGAAGCAGCATCGGCGTGCCTGCCCGCCCAAAACCACGCTCGAAGCACCCGCGGCGCATATGCAAACACCATCAACGCTAGACGCCGTTATGCCAATCCAAATCCAGCGCATCGCTTATGCGCTTGCTCTAAACACTACACTACCACCATGTCTCCATCTGATCGTCTCGCGGGCGTTCATAACGTGAAGTGCGCGAGCGAGTGCTTGTTCCGAGTAACCCTTTCCATCGACCATCTCACGCTTGAGCGTCGACAGATTGACTTGCCAGCCGATGGGCATACGTCTTCGGAGTTCCTCTTCGACTTTGTTGACCTCGTCCATGAGCTCCTTTGAGCTCTGGCCCTCGCCCTGATTCACCGCGTCCATCGTAGACGCGAGGAAGAGACGAATGGCCTCATCGACGTGCGACTCGTCAGCGATAGGCGACAGCGATAATTTGGCCAGCGACTCGGTGATACGGATAATGGCTTCTAGTTGACGGACAGTAATCGGGATACTGGATCTTTGGTTTGCGTTGATCTCCGAAGCGTGCACTTGCCGCCTGATGCTGACGAAGTGACTGGACAGCTTCTCCGCAGCCTCAGGCGAAAGACGCGGCGCGCACTTTTGCCGACAGTATGTGATGTAGCGCTTCATCTTCTCGATCGGAATCTCGGCTTGTACGGTCTCCTCGACACCTCGACCACCCATTGCGATACCCATGACGTGCTTTGCTATTCGCTCGTCACGGCCGCGATCGTGTTCATCGCGCACAATGAAGATCATGTCGAAACGCGACAGAATGGTGGTCTGGAAGTCGATGTTCTCGCCGGGTGTCTTCATATCGTCGTAACGACCGAAGATGGGGTTGGCGGCCGCTAGTACAGATGTTCGCGAGTTGAGAATTGTGGTAATACCTGCCTTGGCGATGGAGATGGTTTGTTGCTCCATGGCTTCGTGGATGGCCACTCGGTCCTCGTCGCGCATCTTGTCGAACTCGTCAATGCATACCACGCCACCATCGGCCAGGACCATAGCACCACCTTCGAGGTAGAACTCTCGTGTGTTGTGGTCGCGCTGCACAGACGCTGTCAAACCAGCTGCCGAAGATCCTTTTCCTGAGGTATAGATGGCAATGGGTGACACTTTCTCGACGAACTTCAAGAGTTGCGATTTGGCGGTACCGGGGTCACCCAAGAGGAGTACGTTGATGTCTCCACGCAGCTTCATCCCGTCCGGCAGGATCTTCTTTGCGCCACCCATCAGTAAGCAAGCGATAGCCTTCTTGATGTCCTGGTTTCCGTAGATAGAGGGTGCGATGCAGCGTGCGAAGACTTCGTAGATGTCGGGCCTCCTGCTCATCTCCAAGAATTCTTGTTCCTCTTCCTCGGTAAAGACAGCGTTGCCTTTGCTGCCGTGGTCCACCTCAGCGTGTATGCCGACAGCGCGTATGTATGGGTTGCGAATGGCTACTGCGGCGTTGCCTGCACGCCTCGAACCCTTCTGCTGGTAGATAGAGAAGACACCCATCACTGAACACCGTGTACCCGGAACAACGCGATTCGCCAAATAGCGGTCTGCGGAGATCATGATGTGTCGTGGTAGTTCACCGACCGGAACCTGATCAGGCGCTTCCTGCAGCTTGAGCACCTGCTGGTCAATGAACTGGCAGCGCTCGTGCATGACATAGTAAGGGTCCAACGGGCATTGTTCTCCCTGCTCGCCCTCTCCCTTCTTTCTACCACATGTCCTCGGGAGGGAGACACCGGAGAAGCCACCCGATACGGGGAGGATCTCTTCATGCTGGCAGTTCCTGCAGCGTATAGCGAGTGCGGTAGATTTGGACGAAAGTGTAGACGCGCCGATGATTATACCGGGTATACGGACGAGTTGCGAGACGTTGGTCGCAGTCAGGTCGCGAATGGAGAGTTCTGAGGCGTTCGAGTGGAGGAGCAGCTGGTGTTCTGGGAGCTGGATGTTCTTTTGTGAGGGGTAGACGATGCGTTGTGTGCACGTCTTCAATGCCGACTCGAACTGGGAGGCATCAGCATGCGCACGTAATTCCAGAGGGTACAACGTACGAGGGGTATAATCTCTGCCGGGTTCTGTCTGAGATCATGCGCAAGCTCTGGGCTGTAGCTGATCAGATGCGCAACGTCAATGTCGCAGTAGTATTGCTTCAAGAGAACGTTCTCGCGAATTTGATCTCTACAAATAGTTAGACCGCTGCATATGGCACGTGCGACTGCCTGCCATACCTGTAGACGAAGATGTTGTCGAGGGTAAAGTCCATAATAAAGTCGACAAGCGCTTGGTGCACGCGCGAGGGCGCAGCTGCATCCCCGGGCCCATCGCCGGCTTGGCTGCCGAAGAGACTGATTGAGAAGGGAGTCTGTCTGTCCGCCATTATGTGTATCGTGCGTATCGTCAGTCGTAATGGTGGTTGTAGAGGGGCAAACACACGCTGTCGCTAGGGGGACAAGGACCAGACGCGCTTTCCTCGCGATTTCGCGCTAGGCCCGCGCGCTTTCCATTTTACACCTGTCTTTGGCCTAGCGCATCCCTCGAGGATCTCCGGAGCCTACAACCCTTCTTCATCCTTCAACGCGTGCTGGCCGCGACAGCCAGCAGGATACGCCATCACTTGTGACCATAGAATTGTCAGTCGAAGGATGGTTATACGAACCACCTGTATCACGCTCTTGACGCATCTCTACTGCTGCCCGCACTTTCGTCAACCGCAAGGATTTTGTCGCGTCTTTTTCCGCCATCGAAAGTGTACATCGTTCAATCTCTCAAGCATACGATCTAGATAGAGAAGATGATTCGTCTTTGCTATCGCTCCCAGCTAGGCGATCCTACCAGGTACGAGCACGAAGCTCACCACGTGAACTCAAAGTCCATTATCTGGTCCGCCTTCGTATCCAACCTCATCTTACCACCAGGTACTCCCTGAATCGCCCCAGAGCTAGCCGTAGCAACATCTCCAGCTACCGTGTTGTTACCCGACCCAGCATCATACTTGACCACCACACTACCACCAACCCGACTCATCATCTTCATCTTGCTAATCCTGCCATCTGTCCACTCCAAATCGAACACAAAGCCACCTCTAGCCACCAGTCCAGACACACTTCCCGAACTCCATTGCTCAGGCAACACGGGGAGGAGCCAGACCTCCCGTACACCCTCTTCATCCACGATATGCGACTGAAGTAGCGCTTCCGCCACACCACTCACGAAGCCCAGATTGCCGTCGATCTGGAACACGCCTTCATTGACGTCCATCAGGTTATTGTACACACTGGTGTTGAAGAATTGATAAACATTCTCAGCCAGCGCTGTCTGGTTCTGCAACCGCGCGTACCAGTTGATTGTCCATGCGCGCGACCATCCTGTCCCGGCGCCATTGTGAGAGAGGCGGTCTTCGAGAGTAGCACTCGCGGCGTTGAAGAGCTTGGCGTCGTAGCCTGGCGCACCTGGTGGGAAGATCTGCGTGCCTGGATAAAGTGCGTATAAGTGGCTCACGTGGCGATGGCCTGGTTCTGCTTGCTCGTAGTCCTGCATCCACTCCTGGAGAGTGCCAGGGTAGCGCGTTGAGTAACGGTATGGCGGAAGTTTCGCTTGGGTGTCTCGAACTCGTTGCAAGAATGACGAGTCCACGGTACCGTTATTAAGAGTGTTGACCGCCCGGAGGTAGTTCGTGAAGAGCTCGTTGAGGATCTCGATGTCGCAAGTTGGCGCAATGTCGAAATAGTACGTCTTTCCATCTGCGGCAATGTAACTATTCTCCGGGGACACAGAAGGATTGGTGACGAGATATTCCGTCCCATTGATGCTGTATGTCTGTAGAGTATCGAGGTAAAACATAACAGCGCCGGACACTATATCAAGCCTTGAGGCTAAGAACTCCTTATCGCCTGTGTACCAGTAATGCTCGAGTATATGGGTAACAAGCCAGCCAGACGACAATGTCCAGTAGGTAGCCGGAAGATAGCGATCCACAGGCGCAGTATCGCCCCACAGATCCGTGTTGTGGTGGCTCATCCACCCGGATCCAGACACATTATACATTCTACGGGCGGTATCCATGCCATCTTTGCGCATGAGGTCCAGATGATCAAACAACGGTGTGTGCAAGCTCGACAGACTGGTGACTTCCGCGGGCCAATAGTTCATCTGGAGGTTGATGTTGACGGTATACTTCGAGCCCCATTGCGGCATGAATTCTTTGTTCCAGATACCTTGGAGATTGGACGGTAAGTTGTCAATGCGCGACGATGCGATCAACATGTAGCGACCATAGTTGTATCCTAGAGCGGTCAGCCCTGGGTCGACGGCTCCTTCGCGTGTTGCGTTGATGCGCGCGTCTGTTGGAAGGCTACTAGCGTTTGCGTCGGATCCGGTGAACTCCAGGACGCTGGCATTATACAGTGGTGCATAATCTTCGATGTGGCGCTGTCGAAGCTCTGCATATGTGTATTGACGGGCTCGTTGGATAGTGCTGTCCACAGCTATGCGCGTGTCGTTGGCTCTGTAAGAAGTGGAAGCCGCAAAGTAAGCCGTTGCTTCCGTGGCATTGTCGACGACGATGAATTCGCCAAGCGTCTTCATGTTGCCATCGGTATTGACTGCCAAAGCGGATGTGAAGATAATGGGGTCAACACCGCCAGTCCCTCCAGTCATGTACGCAACTCCATTCGCGTTCCAGTCTTGATCTGACGCCTCGTTTAAGCCGTCCTGTGGTCTGTGTACGCGTATCTGGAATGAGAGTTTCTCAGGTCCGGTGGCTTGTAAATGTTGTACAAGTACGTCGTCTGGGGTTGACACGAATATCTCGCGCTCGTATAGTGTATCATTCACACTGAACTTGACGCCTGAAGTTGCGGTGACCAGATCAAGCCAACGCTCGTAAGTCGTATTGTCGTAGTCGCTAGTACCATCAAAGTAGACTTCCATTTCTCCCAGCGGTTGGTAGTTCCTAACGCTTTGGGGCGTGCCCATCATACCCAGGTTCGCCAGCTTTTCCGCTTCGCCTGCTTGATCTTGTGCGAGCAACTCTCTTACATCCGAAAGTGTCTGGGACGCGTTTTGGTTCACACGATCTCGAGGGCCACCAGACCAGATGGTCTCTTCGTTGAGCTGTATGCGCTCTTGTACGGGTATTCCGAATACCATGGCACCGAGGCGCCCATTTCCTATTGGGAGTGCGTCTGTCCAGGCATCAGAAGCGGCGGGCGCTGTGTACCAAAGGCGTGCATCGCTTGCTGCTACCAAGGGAGCGAGCCCTGAGGCGACTGTCAAGGTCGCTAGAGTTAGCATCTGGACTAATTGCTGCTTCTGTAAGTCCTGAGCTCCTGATGGTGGACTGTGAGGCATGAGGACACCAGGAAAACACTACGACTATGTACCTGGGATCGTCGCTTCAGCCCTGCGTCGATGTAGATTCTCATTGATGGACGATAATATGCCTGTCTACTGCAAATCCCATTCTGGGTATGGCGCGCGATCCCCGCATTCCACGCCCAGTTCACACTTTTTGCTTTGCAGATCTTGTACCCATTGCCTGATGTCTTGCATGGTCTCGCATGTCGAGTAGCTTCCCTACACTTCCTGGCCCGGAGAAGATCCGGAGAACACCCTGTCGCATTTAGCCTCGGAACATAAAAAATGCATCATGATGTAGTTTCGATGCACCAAAGACATGTAGCAATACGAGGTGTACATTACCCCGCACGTGCGGCCGATGTCCAGGTATGGAGCACGCTTCTCAGTTGCTTGGGAAGCGCGAGTTGGTCGCAAGTGACGTAACGCGTATCTGAAGCTACATCAAGCGCCTAGAATTGTGTCGCATTTCTTAGCCTACACGTCCTTAAGACTCAACATGTAAGTACCTCTTGAGGCGGTGTATACTTCCATTTCGCGAAAGAAAGACGGAAGATTGCGACACGAATTGTAGCTACACCTAGCGAAAACACGTCAAAACCACGACGCGTCGGATTCGCGTAAACCATCGCGTTGTCCTTACAACTGATAGTGCGACGCGCCATAGCCAGCATCGCTCGTCTCAATGAGTCGGATAACCGCGGTGTCATGCGACTCAACAACTGCTTCGTACCGTCCTTTGAAGTTCCCCTGCTCTTTTCCAGTCCATGAGTCGAACACGGTGTATTCAGCCTCCGCATCCAACTCAGGCACCTCCGCGAAGTCGATGGCCTTGGTCTGGGTCGCATTCAGTGTGTTCAATGCAAATACATGTACACCTTTGGAAGACCGCCCACTCCAATACTCGGCGGGATGCGATTGGTTCCAAGTCCAGTCGGCGTTGATACCCCATTTGTAAGGTTTGGCTGCAGCACCAAAGACTGGGTCTTGATTGAAGTCGATGAGCTCCTTGTTGCTCAGAATCTCCAAGATTTCCGGCTCGATGCCGTGAAGAGGGGTGCCGATGATTAGAGGCGACTTCAGAGCAGCCCAGAGGGCGAAGTGAGATCGACTCTCTTGTAGGGTGAGGTTTCCATTGCCAACTTCAAGCATGTCCCAGTCGCCATGACCCCAGAAGTCGGTATCGTTGTTAAAGAAGGATGCATGGTTGAGGATTGGCATGATGCCCCAAGAATACTGATGTTTGTCGTACCACTCTGGGTAGATGTCTCCCCACATGCGCCAGCTATGGCCAGTCGCGTTACCCCACTGCTCGATGTGGGCATGGCCCCAGGCACATTGCGAGTATTCAATAGTACGATTTGTTGCGAGGAGGGCATCACTCATGGTCTTGTAACGCGTGAAGCTCTTCGAGGTCGTCCAATCGTAGCCCGCGGGCGCTGGGATCGGCCGAGCTTCACCATCTCCGCCAGCGCTCTGATCTTCAGCGGGAGGACCTCCTAGCCAATTCTCTGGCCACCATCGGTACTCGTCGTCCCATTCATCAGCAACGGCGCAGTTGTCGTACTTCAAGTCTAATAAGGGTGAGCAATGATGAGGAGTGTACAGAGTATGCAGCTTACAGTCGATGCCCCAATCGGCGAAGGTTTTTGCATCTATTTGCTCGTGTCCCAGTGAGCCAGCGTATCCACCGCATGTTGTGTCGCCAGCATCACCGTAGATGCCGACTTTCAACCCGAGCTTATGGACCTCGTCTGCTGTATGTTTGATGCCACCCGGGAACTTGGCATAGTCAGGACGGATCCTTCCTGTGCCGTTGTCGCGTTGGTTAGATTTGTCGGACCAACAATCATCTATGTTCACATAATTGTAGCCGAGGTCTTTCAAACCAAGAGAGATGAGAAGTTCAGCGACTTCCAGGATGACGGTCTCGTTGATGGCGCATTCGTACTCGTTCCATGTACTCCATCCCATAGCTGGTAGGCGGCCTGTTTGCCCATCTTGCGACACCAGCGAAAAGCCTGAGCCGGCCAGTGCCAATCCGATCAACAATGAACGCAGCGACATGCTGAATATAGATGAAGGGTGTATTGAAGAAGATTACCAGGCGACAAAAAACATCCTTATAAGATATGCTTCTTGTCCAAGAAGGATTGAAAGGAAGGACTGCCGTTCTCGAAGCGGAGGGAGGCTCCGCGACCGCTTCCGGAAAGCACTGTAGGAAACTGCCCAGTTGACATAACGATTGGGGGATTGAAGAACAGCGAGGAGATCAATATAATTCTTCCGAAATGCGGACATTCGTTGGGGTAGACCGACTCATCAGCGCAACAGCAACGTGAGCTAGGCGTTGCGGGGACCAGCAACCGGTTCAGCCTCTGGTATCGGCACACAGATTGACGGCCTGATTACCGTGACCAATGATCTCAGGATTTAAAAGGGTGCAGATAACATTGTCTCATTATAGAACAAAAGCTCGAGTAGCAATTGCATGTAGGAAAGAAGCTAAGAGGAGACCCTTCATGTTGTCCTCCGATCGGTCGGATGGCTGTCGCGCGATGACGTCATGACTAGCGCTTCTTGCTCTTTCCGCAACTGGACACCACCATCGTCCATATCATCGCTCAATGCCTGTGGCCGTGATGATGATGGCCATGGTCATGAGAGTGATCGTGACCATGGTCGTTTTCCTCTTCATCCTGCGCCCGCGGCCACTCGGCCCAGTAGCCGTCGTCCCACATTTCCTGCAGGGTCTCTTCCTTCTCGTCATCGTCCAATGAATCGTCATGCATGACCTTCTCCCACTTCTTCATCTCCTTTTTCGTCAAAAGGCAAGCGTCAAGCATCTTCGTCAACCCGTCAACGTCAAGCTTCTCTCCGATGAATACCTAAAGATTGGTGTACAATGTCAGTATTTGTCTCACATGCAGTTCGTACAGCGATATTCCTTACCATTTCTTGTCTACGGTCGCCCCACTCTGGATATTGGCATGCGAAGTCAGTGGATGTCTCATAAGTACTTCGTGAATGGGATACTTACCACCCTCGAAGTCGTTCCTGATAGCCTTCAGCGTGTCTTCGTCGGCGCCCCAGTCTTCTTCGGACACGCAGCAGAACCACGGCATCTCAGAGCCGAGTGTCAGCATTGCGCCTGCAGTACTCCACGAGCCCATCTGATTAGGACGCGTGGCGAGCCAGAAGAGACCCTTGCTTCGGTGTAGGCCGCCGAAGTAAGGGCAAGCCTTCTTGTTGGCCAGAATCTCCTTGTCATCCATTTGGGGAATTTCTTCATCGTCGTCGCTGACCTTGTCGGAATCGTCTTCGGACGCGCTGGCCTTTCCAGATTCGGATGAACCATCGATGGCGTTGTCGTTGCCATCATCATCGTCTTCATCTTCTTCTTCCTCATCCTCTTCGGCATCGGCGACGTCTTCTGCCTCGTCTTGCAGCAAGATGAACTTGCCCTGGATAAGCCGGTACAGCTTCATTGGGTCGAATGGTCTGCGAGCGCGATATACGAAAGAGCCGATGCCATATCTAAATCCAGGTCAGCATGAGCGAAGCTTCCGGTATCGAGTGACTTACTCAAGCGTCTCCGGCTTGGGTGCGACACGCTTTCTTCCCGAGACGTCCATGACGGTCATTTCATGCAACGACTGGAGCCATCCAACGCTTGCGACAGCCTCGCCGAAGTTGAACACGCCCGTATTGAGCATCTCGCGAACGTCCACCTTGGAGTACCTGGCTTCAATGATCTTCGCCTTCGGGTTTAGTGACTTGATGTATGCTCGGACGCGCCCCAGGGTTGCCTTGTCTGCTCTATCGATCTTGTTGATGATGATAACATTGGCAAACTCGATTTGGTCCGCGAAGAGATCGGATATGGTTCGCTGGTCCTCATCCGGAACTTCGTCGCGCCCGAAGCGGTCTTGCAGGAACTCGGCCGTGTCGAACTCGGAAAAGAACCGGAACGCATCCACCACAGTGACCATCGTATCGACGGTCGCAATGCTCTTCAGCCCACCGATCTTCGCGCTGTGAACACTCGTAAGCTACTGGATTGTACCACTGCCTTGGGTTTGACTTACACTTTAGTAAAGACTTCCTTCTCCTCAGGTTCCAGTCCCTCGGCGTCGATCATTGCCTCGGTAAGCTCGGTCGTGAAGGTCTCCGCCACTTGTTGCGGCTCACTGATACCGGAGCTCTCGATGATTACATGGTCAAATGCGTTCTCGGACCAAGCCAGGCGTGCTAGTTCAACAAGTAAGTCGCTTCGCAATGTGCAGCAAATGCAGCCTGGATGAGAGGTTAGCGTATGTCTTGCATGAAGTTCGTACAGTCATTGTCTCACCATTCTCCATTTGCACGACCTTCTCTTTTAGACGTATCTCTCCATTACTGTTCTTATTGTTGCCACGACTAACGAGGTTCGCGTCGACGTTGACTGATGCCATATCGTTGACAATGACGGCGATGCGCAAACCATGATCTGGCGACTGTAGAATGTGCCGAAGCAAGGTTGTCTTCCCACTGCCCTACTGTTGTCAGTCTCAACCTTCACATTCCTCAGCTGTTACTTACCAGAAATCCGGAAAGAACGGTCACTGGGAGCGGCTTTCGCTCGGTGGTCTTGTTCTTCGCCTTCATCTCCGCACCGCCGGTCTTTCTACGCTTCGCAGCTGGCATAGGGAATTGCTATAGTCGTCTTTACGTCGGTAACTGTTTTGACACTCTCTGGAACTTGTTTTGGTGGTTTTTGTATCTGTCTCGTTACCGTTGTGCGCGTCGGCCACTGAGCACCAAGATGGCTCGGTCGCATCAGCACGAAAGTGACGCATCTCATTCGTCGAAAACGCGAGAGACACAAAAACCGGAACTACCAACCTGATAGTAGTAATCCGTGTTCATCTAGGTGTTAATATGGTAGATCGAGCAAGGTTCCGCACGAGATTGACCTCGGGGGTTGGCTGCCTCGCGAACTAGACCCTGAATAAGCATCTCCGCGCATTATCCTACAAGACTGCAAATGCACAGTAAGATGCTTCTTGCAGAAAGATTTCGAAGACGCGTTCAGACGAACGTTGCAACACTCTGCTTAGTATTGCCAGCTCGCATCGGGCGACGAGTTTGGACGATTCCCGGACGAACTTGAACGAACCTAGATTCCCAACTTGAGCTCTGCCTCGAACTGAACTATACTGCTAATGTAAGATGGGCATTTTGGCATTTTATGCATCATCAGGTGGGCAAGGTCGCTACATTGTTGGAAATATTAATGTATTGATGTAGACGTTCACGTGGAGGTGTTGAGAGAGCGACCTCAGGAGCCCCTGGAACTTGCGACAGTAGCGTGGATTATGTCATTTAGCTGGCATGCCGCGACGCGTCGCGTCCTTTGCCTCCCTACAATACCACACTCCTGCTCACAATCGCGTGGCTGAATGTCGTGTTCGCGATACAACTACCACTAGCCTTTCTGCTGGAAGCCTGCGCCATATGCTGTCGTCGCGTTTAACCTCTCCAGAATGTATTCTCCCGCTCGGATTGGCTTGTAGGGACTCTCCTCGCCCTCTTTCAGGCATGTCGGCAACGTCTCAATCACCGTGTCATAGTTCACCGAAAAGAAGAATGGTACACTGTACCTCGCCTCCGCCGTTCGGTTTACGACGCGATGCACCGTGCTCTTATACAATCCATTCGTCCAGCGCATGAGGAAGTCGGCAACATTCACAATGAGGGTACCGGGGATGTGCGGAGCAATATACCACTCGCCAGAAGGTTCCAAGATCTCGAGGCCGGGCACGGTCGATGCGAGCAGCAATGTGAAGCACTCGTAATCTGAGTGCGCACCTAGGCCGATCTGCGCTTCTTGAGTCGGCGTAAGGTTGTTAGTGAGAGGGGTTTTGGGGGGCGGGTAGTACAGAAGTCGTGCAATACCCCCAGGGTGCGTCGTCATGGAGTCGAAGTAATCTTCGGGGAGATCGAGTGAGAGCGCAAAGAGGCGAAACAAGTGACGGGCGAGATCAAGGACCTAGTAACGGTGAGCATGTCTACCTACTACGTAAGAAGCACCTCTGGTAGATTTGACTCACAGCACCATAGTATGTACGGACGTTTTCATAAAAGCCCGGCAGGTCTTGTTCATCAGGCCACATGTTGCTCTTCTCTGTTGACCCGTCAAGATTCTTGTATTTGCCATCGCCACCAGACAAGTCCAGGCGCTCTTCGTATGCGAAATTGAAGACTTCCTTTTCCTCCTTGTCACCAGCGATGGATGTATACTCGCTCGGCTCCCAACCCAAGCCGAATTTGTTGTTCTTCAGATGCAAAGTCTCTTTCTTGCTCAGCGGCAGTTCGTGCATGAAGCGATCAGCCTGATGCAAGATGCCATCACAGGCTGATCCTGGTATGCGATGATTGCTGATGTAGAAGAACCCGGAGGTGGTGCAGGCTCGACGAATCTGTGCAGCTACCACTTGCCGATCCTCAAGAGAAGCAGAGAATGAAGGGGTCAGATCGATAATGGGAATCTCGAAGTTCTCGTCGGCAACACGATCTTGCGCCAAGAGTCGCGACTGCAAATAAGCGGCGGCGCCATTTCGGGCTTCCTCGTATGTCGTCTGGTCCGGCACTTGCACTGTGGTAGTCGCCATGGCTGCGCTTAACGATCCGAGTTCTTCTCGAATCTCAAAGCGATATCGGGAGGGAGAGTCAATATCAAGGCAAGGCGCGTAGGGCGCGAGGTGATAAGGCGTTCAGAAGTGGGGGCAGCTACGGCGATGCATCGGATCTAAGACTCGAGATGCATGCCCATCTGATACTGTACCCCTCATTCCGCAACACAAATCCTCCCGCCTCAAACATCCAGTCATGTCTCGATCTCAAAACACCACTCTCTTCACCAACGGTCGGTTCTTCAACAGCGCGACAGCGCAATCCGAAGCACCATTCCATACTACGTTAGCCGTTCAAGATGGCAAGATCAGCTTCATCGGAGGCCCCGAGGACTCCGAAGTCCAAGAACTCTGCAATGCTGGTGCGAGAGTGAGCGATCTTGGCGGTAAACATGTACTTCCTGGATTTATCGATTCTCACATGCATTTCCTCATGCTTGGACAATCATTGCACAAAGTGGACCTGGACCACGCGAAGGATCTAGAGGAGATTCGTGCCCGCATCTTAAAGTACGCAAAAGCGAATCCTGATAAACCGCGCATAATGTGCAAAGGCTGGATGCACTCAATGACCAATGGGGAGGCCAAAGCGAGCATGTTAGACGACCTAGATCCCAGACCGATCTACATAGACTCCAAAGATATCCATTCTTGCTGGTGCAATAGCGCGGCGTTGAAAGAGATGGGGGTTCAAGAAATGGAGACTCCAGCTGGTGGAACGATTGAAAGAGATTCGGATGGCAACGCGTCGGGGCTTCTTAGCGAAGCTTGCGTATTACTTATCGTTTGGCCGTGGCTTGCAAAGGTTACACCACTCGATGAGAAGATGGCGGCCTTGAGGACTGCAATCAAGGCGTATCATGCTGTTGGCTGCACAGGATGCATCGACATGGCGATGGATGAGAGTGCATGGGAAGCTATACTTTCCCTGCGATCTACCGAAGGACTACCAATGCGGGTGGCTGCGCACTGGTGCATTATGCCTGGCGATGGCGAAGAACATCGCCTGCGACAAGTTGAGCGAGCTATCCAGCTGAGCCAGGAGTTCAACAAGAACACTAGCCCTGATTTAAGGGTCGTTGGCATCAAGGTCATCTGTGACGGAGTGATCGATGCTTGTACTGCAGCGCTGGCAGAACCCTATACCTCAAACGGCCATTTTGAGGGTCCGATCTGGACACCGGAGATGCTCGATCCTGTCGTCAAGAAGGCAATCGAAGGCGGACTTCAATGCGCATTGCACGCAATAGGTGATCAGGCTGTTCACAATGCTGTCAATGTGCTGGAAAGATATGGAAAACAAGACCAGAGGCACCGTATCGAGCATCTCGAACTTACCGCACCGGAAGACGCGAAGCGACTTGGTCAGCTCGGCATAACAGCAAGTATCCAACCAGTTCACTCAGACCCTGCTATCCTCCGTGCGTGGCCGAAACTTCTTGGTCCAGAACGCGTGAAGCGAGCCTTTGCGTACTCTGACTTCTCAGATCACGGCGCGACACTGGCTATCGGCTCTGACACACCTACCGCACCCTACGCACCGCTGCCGAATTTGTACGTCGCTACCACGCGAAAGTCGGCGAGACAGCCGGATGCTGGAGACGCGCCCGTCAATGAGAACTTCCGCCTTGAGTTGACACAAGCAGTGACTGCTGTTACCCAGGGCGCGGCATATTCCTCATTTGCAGACGACCGTGTAGGTAGTTTGGAGGTCGGCAAGATGGCAGACTTCTGCGTGGTAGACATGGAGTGGAAGGGGGAAGAGTTGCTCAAAGCCAAGGTCTTGGAAACATGGTATGAGGGAAAGCAGGTGTACAAAGCTTAAGTATTGATCTGCAGAGGTAGAAAGCTTTCTGTAGATGTAGCCTCGAGAAATGAAGACGCGAAACGGCCGATGGTGCCTGCTGTGTCAGCCGCATCGGGACGTCATCGTGACCCACCTGCACGTGGTATTAGGCGATTGCATCACATACACCAAACAACACTACCAACTGCACTCTACCCAACACCAACGAGACAACGAAAGACTTGGCCAAGGTTCAGCATATCAGTAGATTCCATCGCTCGATGAGCAACCACACCCTCTGGTAAGCCTCGGTAATGACCAAGAAGGCTTCAAAGAAAAAGCCTCGCGGAAGCCTTATCCATGCACCGCATGTGGCGATAAGGATCACACAAATGCGCATATAACGGCATTGCGCACCGAGATACGAAGAAGTTCTGGCATTGTCAAGATCGGTGTTCACGCATCATCCATGTATCAGCGGTGCATCTGAAACCAGAGGTGTAGCCCCGCAACCTTGCATGTTTCATACCTCGACTCGACCTGCCCGAACCTCATCGCGAACTTAAGTGCGGAATCCCACTCCGCGTTTCTATAGCCAGAATTCGGTCGCGAAAGACGGTTTAATCTCCGCCACCTGCAGAAATTTTGCTGGACGGCATTCCAGCCCGTCTTAGCAGTTGTTTAGCAGCTGTCATGGTGGCTTAGACGTCTAGGAACTATGCCTGGATGACAGCCCATGGGGAGGCATGATCCTCAGGTGTTTCGCAACCCGATGGACGTCATTTGAGGTGCTCTTCGGATATATTGATCGATGGTCGCGCCCTGTTCTCCGCTGCGCACTTCGAACATCACGTACTATACAAACACAAATACACCAGCTCCTAGTTGACACATACATCTTGAGTCGTATCATATACCAAGAAAGCAACTTCGACTTCTTCTATTACCTTACCACATCGATCAACAACATGTTGACCAACCGTCGCTCCACCATGATGGTCCCTCCCAACCGCATGCCCAGTTGGCATCCCCACTCAAAAGGCACCATGCCTCAGCAGCCATCGTCAACGCCTCTTGCGATCGACACCGAAGCACCTCAAAGCCGCACACCCGCCATCTTAACATCAACAACGTTCGATCTGCCCGGCCATCGCGTCATTCGCGTCCTCGGTGCCGTCCACGGAACTACAAGCGCGACGCGCAAAGACCCGAAGTCTTTCATCAAGAACATCGCAAGCAGTTTCAACAGCAGCTGGGGAGAGGCAAAGAGTGTGACGAGCATCGTATACCAAGCGCGCGATCAAGCCATCGACAGGCTTGTGAAAGAGGCGATAAGCAAGGGTGCGAATGCCATTGTTGGATTGGAGATTCGGGAAAGCGAAATCATGAGCTGTGTGGTGGTGAGCGTCAGCGGCACGGCGGCTTGGGTTGAGAAGGAGAATCAGGTCAATGTCAAGAGGGATAGCGCGCAAGAGGCTGACCCTTTTCGATGACAATGTACAGAGGGCGAAGGGCATCGGTGCGCAATAAGGCTAAACGGATGTTATTTTGAACGGGTAATGGGACGATGCAGCACTGGCTTGCGACATCACGATTTCGACTTTCTAGAGAGCGCGATATTGGGATCAGGTATTTACTGTGTGTTTAGAAACTTCAGCATGCTTACCACAACTCTTCATTTCCTGCGTCTTTTTCTTTTGTTACTAATCAGACTGATCGAGCAGATAGTGCTGTTGCGCGAGCAAGTGTCGGTGCACTACCCCACAGAGCAGAATCTTTCACAGCGGAGAACGCTCACCCGAAAGATCGAAGCGCTGACATACCCACCTCGGACTACTCCATCACTTCACATTGGAAGTTCCCGCGCTTTACTGTCGTGGGCATCTTTAGTGTTCAGACAAGAACAGGATCCCTGGGCGCCAAACCGTCTCATCTCGTACCGCTCGGAGGCTGGGACACGCTAGCGCCAAAGTAGCAATTTAGCCGCGCATGAGGCCGACACGACATTTGACGGCGAAAGCACCGAGCTGCGATTGAGCGGAGACCCCAGCCTGCCCCAGGTTCTTTCCCTAGCCTCGGCAAGTGGAGACGCCTTATGGCACCAATTCAGCTCCACAAGCAGCTGGACAGCAGTTGAAGACGATGCAATTGCTCTTGCGGACGCCGCGACCGAGCATCTGCAATGCCATGCGCGCACCGTGGATAGAAGTATTGGACATGCGCCGCCATTTCCATCAGCCAAGATGTCGGACATCGCATAACGTCACTCGAGAGGGGTCGCTGCATCCGCCGGCATGGATGCATGGATCGTCAGGAACTAACCCTCGACTTCATCCAATTCTTCCGCTCGTCTACGCCTGAATCCTCCAATGACGGGTGGCGCTACACAAGCTCTTTCGCCTACACGCAATCGATCCGGGAAATATCATGACGATTGTACCGGCCCATGTATGCACACTGCTCTTGATTCTTCCCGTGGCCAAGGCCTGGCATGGCTGGAGACCCGCGATGTTGGGGAACGGTTAGTGAACCGGGATATGGGTGAAGGTATAAGGTCAGCCAGAGTGGACGTTTTTTTTGGGAGATCAGCAATTCATCGTCTTTTGATCGCAAAGATGGTGTTTCTCAAAGGGATTGCAGCTGCGGCCTGCGCCACGTCTGCGCTTGCTGCCGACATTATTGTCCAGAACTCTGGAGGCAATCAAACCGGCGCGTTTGGTCACTCTTACGGCTATGGCTTCCTTCACGAGGTAAGCTATCGTCATCATCATCCATGCCAGAATGCCATGTACTGACATTTTCTCAGGATATCAACAACTCCGGTGATGGTGGCATCTACGCTGAGTTGATCCAGAACCGTGCTTTCCAGTACAGCCAGAACTACAGCGTTTCCACGGACCATTACTTCAGCGTCAATGGCGCTCAACTTAGCATTCAAATGCTAGACGAGCCGCTGTCTGAGCAGTTGCCGGCATCCATGCGCGTCTCAGCTGGAAATGGAAGCTATGCCACCGGAAAGATTGGCTTCAAGAATGAGGGTTACTGGGGTATGGACGTCCGCCCGCAGACCTACACCGGCTCTTTCTGGGTTAAGGGCGCGTACAGCGGTGTGTTCACTGCATCGCTGGAATCGAACTTGACCAGCGATGTATTTGCATCCGTTGAAGTGCCATCCAAGTCCGTTGCAGACGACTGGACTGAGCACACTTTCGAGCTCGTTCCCGAGATGGCTGCACCCAACTCCAACAACACTTTCTCCGTCACTTTTGACGGTGCCGCAGCCAGCGCACTCGACTTCAACCTCATCTCCCTCTTCCCACCAACCTACAAGGGCCGCAAGAATGGTCTTCGTGTCGACATTGCTGAGGCTCTCGCCGACATGAACCCTAAGCTCCTCCGATTCCCAGGCGGTAACATGCTTGAGGGTCTCAGGAACGATTCTTACTGGGACTGGAAGGATTCGCTTGGTCCTCTGAGATACCGCCCTGGTTTCCAGGGTGTATGGGGATACCAGCAGACTCACGGTCTTGGTCTCATGGAGTACCTTGAGTGGTCTGAGGACATGGGTCTCGAGATCGTTTTGGGTGTTTGGGCTGGTCTTGACTTGGATGGTGGTGTCACACCCCAAGGAGACCTCGCACCTTTCGTAAAGGACGCTTTGGACGAGATTGAGTTCGTTTGCGGTCCTACCAACTCTACTTGGGGTGCGCGCCGTGCTGAGCTTGGACACCCTGAGCCCTTCGAGCTCAACTACGTCGAGGTCGGTAATGAGGACTGGCTCGCTGGCTTCCCTGGTGGCTGGGAGTCTTACCGCGCATACCGTTTCCCCATGTTCTACAACGCCATCAGCAATGCCTACCCTCACATCCAGGTCATTGCTTCAGCCGCATCTAGCGACCCTGCCGGAGACCCTCCGATCCACGGACCCAACGAGGACAACGGCCAGATTCTGCCTCTCGACGCGCTTGGTGACTACCACCCGTACCGCGAGCCTGATGAGCTTGTTTACGAGTTTAACCGATTCGACAACGACGCCGGCCACATTGTCGGTGAGGTTGCCGCTACCCACGTCAACGGCGGTATCCGCTGGGAGGGTGACTTGTACCCCTACCCATGGTGGCAGGGTGCCGTCGGTGAAGCCGTCTCTCTGATCGGATACGAGCGCAACTCCGACCGCATTCCCGGTACCTTCTACGCCCCCGTCTTGAAGAACAACAACCGCTTCCAGTGGCCCATCACTCTCATCCAGTTCGATGCCGACCCGAAGCGCACCACCAAGGCCGTTACCTGGTACTGCTGGAGTCTTTTCGCCCACCACCCAATCTCCCACACTCTTCCCACACACTCCAACACCTCGTACGGACCCCTCTACTGGGGTGCCGGTTACGACGAGAACCGCAACGGCGCCATGGTCTGGAAGGGTGCTGTCTACAACACCACCGACCACGCTGACGTGCCTGTAAGCGTCCAATTCCAGGGCGTTGCTCCGGGTACTATGGCGAACCTCACTTACCTTACCAACTCCGTTGGCGACCCATACATGTACAACGATCCCTTCACTGGCATCAACATTGTTAAGACCAACAACATGATGCTCACCGCCGGAAGCGATGGTGTGTTCCGCTTCAACCTGCCCGAACTTAGTGTTGCTGTGTTGGACACCGAGATCACTGGTGGAAACAGCACTGGCCACTACCGAAGACGGTTGTAGGAAACTACTTTCGAACTCGTAGTTACGTAGATAGTGTATGAATCAAGTAATTTATATCACGACATCATTTCGACAACTTGAACACGAGGTGAAATTCTATGAGCATAAAACTCGTAGATTGATATGTCTTGTCCACGGGCTTTTTCTAACGCTTGATCTTATGCTACTGAGGTGGCTGCTCATTGGCTGGTCGAATATGTCCTGTCTGTCAGGTCGAACACGGCACTGAGAAGGTGATATCCAGTGCGAAAGCACAGCGACCTGCTCTCTTCCTTTCCGATGAGCTCAACACAACTCCGCAAAGTGCTGAGTACCCTTGCGCAGTCAGGGGGCGGAACCGGGGCGAGGAGCTGTACACAAGTTGACAGTGCAGCTGCGAAGAAGTCCAACATGTATGGTTGTGCAACTAATGCCAGATCTGTACCTTGCCCCGGGAGCGACAAGAAAAGTTGATGGTGCCCCATCGTCGCAAGGTTGCACTCAAGAAAGGACAAATATGAGACCGGGTATAGACACTGAGCATCATAGGCTATCGCATACTGTCCGTGAAGAACTGATAGCGCACGACGAAGGAAAAGATCGAGCGCTAATCGTAGATTTTCGTTACCAGGCAATTCTGACGTTTGGCGCATCAGCTGGCGTATCTCAAGTTCATATTGCGCCGCTTCGTCGTAGGTGATCTGGTCGTGCGCCGAGTTGATCCGGGAAAGAACGTGACGTATGATTGAAAGCGAACGCGGCAGAATGGATTCGAAGCAGTCTTCCAAGTTCGCTGGTGCGCAATGTTCTGTCTCGTTTGGAAAGTCGTCCTGTGGAAGTACTGACTGCTGACCTGTGATCAATGACAGTTGTATGTCCATATATACCACTACCATCCATAATTTTCGCCGAGCTTGTCTCTCGTGAGCAATTGCTGGCTCATCGAATCCAGCCATCCATTCCTTATGTAGTACCATCATCATGGACAAGCGAACGACGAGGCCCATGACGTTCCAGCTGGTGTCTAGAGCCCAGCAAGTTGCATAAGCCACCGACTTTGCAAGCACCATGAGACATAGTGTACTGATGTTTGCGGTCGTTGGACGATACATGTATGCCGTCTGCGCTAAGCAAGCTTCGCTGGCGTAAAAGTATTCCGATGAAGCTGAGTCACTGCGGGTGGTGGCATAGGCGCCAAGGCCGAGTACTACGAAGTATTGGGCGAGCCAGCTGGAATCCTCTGTTGTCTGGGTATGGTGGAAACTCTCCATTTTTGACATGAATGTGGACCGGTCAAGGACCGGTAGACAAGGGTTATATACCCTGAAGTACGCATCGGCGTACAGCACTGCAGAAACAAGAGAGTTTTGCAAAAGATCTTGTATCTTATCAAGCGAAGCGTAAGCTTGAGACTGCGGACTTCCGAAAGGGAAGTTCCCGGCTAGAGCGAAGTCGCTCGAGCAGTTTCCTGCAATGTGTTCCCGCATAGCCATAGTAAACGGGGGCGCCGCGAGGCCGGGTAGTGTTTCTAGCTATCCACGATCAGAAGCCAGGGACTTGTGAGGAGCAGCATGAGAGCAACTCACCCGATCTAAGAGAGCCCTAAAATGGCTAGAGCTTCGTCTTCTCAGAAACCAGGTAGCTACGACAAACTCGGGGTCCTCAAGCGCAAAGACAGAAGACGGTACAACCGTCTTCTCGGCTATCTTGACTCTGTGCGTATAGAGACATGTTGTCTCATACCCGGAACGTGCGCATCTGCTACAAGGAGATCTTCTGTCGCACTTGATCTTGAGCCGGTGACATCTCGTGCAGGAAAAGCAAGCTCGAGCGCGTCTCTTTACGCGCGAATGAGGTGAAGAAGATGCAGATGTGCTATCGAAAGCTTCTTCCGAGCGATCAATAGCCCCAAGTGGTGGCGTTTCTGGAGCCTGTGCTTCGTAGATGCAATTGGCCTTCGCCTTGTTGCAGCGCGAGCACGCGGGTTGGAGTTTGTCGCATTGACGCTTGGCTGAACGGCAGCGGGTGCATGTCTGCACATCCCGAGCATGTGTCATGGTGGTTTATGGGAGCACCTCATACGAGGGAAAACCTGAAACCCCAGGAGCCTACGTCGCTGTTAGGCCACCAACTTCGCAAGCTTTTATCTTGATGTAGGCTCTTGGGTGTTCGGTTTTTCCCTTGAATGGGGTGGGAGGGTGGGAGAGGCGGTCGGGCGTAAGAGGGCAGATGCGGCCGCAACATCCCGAGGTCTTTATGAATCCTGTCTGAGTCAAAGGCGCGACCTATGAATCCTACGCGATGGGGCTTGAGAGCGGAGAAGATGCGGGCGGGGATAATCGGTAGTGTCGGCCGCACGCTAATCCCATGGAGAACTAGCGTGTCAGACATCTCGCGCTATCCCTTGCCGTGCCCAGGTGGGACCCGCTGCTTTCCACGCGACTAACATCTGCCAACACGAACGCGTACCGCAACCAGAATGCGAATTCGCGGCCCTGCTGTCGTAAAAACGAGTTTCAAAATTTCGCCGACATGAGATCGATGAACACATACACACATAAGACCGCGAAGATGCCTAGGTACTCAAGCTTGGCCACCTCGTTCGACATCCGTCTTCTTCGTCTTCTTCGGCGTGAGCATATCTTGACATGGCTTCGAACACTGGAACCTAAGACCCGCATTGGATTCAAACTGGTTCTCCGATTTGACCCGACCGTTCTCTCCGCCTTGCCTCCCGTTGCCTTGGCCTCCAAGTATAGATAGGCGACTATCGGTTATATGAAAATAGGTGTAGAAGAGCATTGGACGTTGTCGAAGTATAAGATAGCGATGTACTCGCCAGTCAACATTTTTGCATACCCATTAGTATCTGTCTACGTCTATTCATCAGCATCGACTTAGTTCTCGCCAACATGTCTATCACCGACGGAAATACGAAAGTGAACGACTCCATCGATACCGAGTCTCCTGGATCATTTCAAAGACAGGCTGTCGTTCTAGCTTATCAAGAGCTACTCACGGACCAGGCCTCGCAACCAGACAAGATATTCCTCGCGGGCCACGAGATCCAGCATCTTGATCCCAACCTGGTGGTACTGGACGAAGATACACAAGAACACCCTCGCGTAGGTGTCAACACCCATGCAGTGCATCTGCAGCTAACACGTTTCTCAGACCTGGCCAACCGCCAAGAAAGTGCGCGCCACCGCAATCGTGGGAGGATGTTGTTTCATCTCTCCCTTCGCAAGCACCATATTCGCCCCGTCCATCCACCTAGTCATGAACGACCTAGGTATCACAGACAGTACCGTCGGCGCCTTGCAGGTCTCCATCTTCCTCTTCGCATTGGCGATCGGCCCACTCTTTCTTGCCCCACTCAGCGAACGATACGGCAGGGCAGCGATTATACACTTTGGCAATTTGGTCTTCGTTGCCTTCTCTCTTGGAGGTGGCTTCTCTCAAACTGCTGTTCAGTTCTCAGTTTGCCGGTTCTTTGCTGGACTCGGCGGGTCTGCTGCCATCGCGGTAGTCGGTGGTTTCGTATCTGACGTGTGGAATCTTGCTGCCCGTCCGAAGGCATCTGGACTCGTAATGCTTGGACCGTAAGTTTGTGATTTTATAATTTTTTGAGTCCTTGCTTACAAGTACCAGCGTCCTAGGCCCCGTCCTGGGCCCCGTATGTGGAGGCTGGATGTCAGAGCGGGTCTCGTGGCGATGGACTCTTTGGATACCCGCCATTGCCAGTGCCCTGCTTTCGATCGCCGGAATTCTCCTCCTCAATGAGTCCTACGCACCCAAGGTTCTACAGAACAAGCTACGAAGAGAACAGAAAACGAGGCCTAGCGCTGAGCTTTATACCGTACTGGATCTTCAGCCCCGTTTTACCGGCCCTACTGCGCTCGTCAACGCTTTCGTCCGACCCCTGGTGTATCTAGCTCTCGATCCAGCGCTGCTGTTGGCCTCGCTGTTTTACTCAGTGGTGTTTGGTGTCGTATATTTGATCATCGTTACTTACGCTGATGTCTTTGGTCGAGGATATGGACACAGCGTTGGCATTGTGGGTACCGACTTCCTGGCCGCTGGCATCGGTATGCTCCTCGGTACATTCGCTACTATTCGCGCTATGGAAGCCATCTTCAAGCGAGACACAACATCCGGCCAAATGAAGTACAAGCCTGAGTCAAGGCTCGTCAGCTGTCTTGTTGGCGGAACATTGCTGGTTGGTGGGTTGTTCATGTACGGGTTCACGGCCACCAGAACGCACTTTATGGTGCCACTGGTAGCCATCATGCTTATGATGGCCGGAGGCATGAACATTCAACTCGCGCTGCAGCTGTACGCTATCGATGCTTTCAAGTATCCCGCTTCTGCAGTCGCGGCCATATCCTTCCTTCGCTGCATGTTCGCCGGCGCGTTTCCGTTGTTCGGAGAGAAGTTGTTCGATACACTTGGCCTTGACTGGGGCGTGGGATTGCTGGGCTTTTTGGTGTTGGGTTTGGGGTTACCACTGGTATCACTGGTATGTGCAGATGCTTTCGCTTGTTGTTTAATATTTTACTGACATTGTCACGCAGCTCTACATCTATGGTGTAAAGCTTCGGTTGAAAGGCGCCGATCGCATGGAGCGTTTC
>Ga0265797_10003014_pt1 | contig 27457 bp, 21 predicted proteins | sample P2T30metagenome_FD_192433 | JGI IMG/M metagenome (GOLD analysis project Ga0265797, IMG submission 192433) | Plant litter microbial communities from East Loma Ridge, Irvine, California - P2 T30 | ecosystem: Environmental > Terrestrial > Plant litter > Unclassified | place: USA: California... | reverse complement strand
CAGCACAGCACAACCAACGGTGCCAGCCAGCCAGCCAGCCAGCCAGCCAGCAGCAGCACGCAGCACGCAGCACCTAGGCCCAGAATTGGGGCCGGTCCCCTAACCTTAGACTAACCTAAGTCCACCCCAGAAAACGGCGAGTGTGATGGCGGGCGGGCATGAGACGGACGAGGTGGTGATGCTATTGGCGCGGTGTCATCGTCTGCGGGATGGTGCGGTGTGGTATATGGTAAGGTGGGCGAGTAGTGAGTAGTGAGTAGTGAGTAGTAGTGATGTCGCAGGCGGAGCAGTAGTCGAGCAATAATAGTTAGTGGTTGATTAGTTAGCAGCGGACGGACAGGCCAGCACAGGCAAGCGACTCGCAACCGGTCTGCTACGGAAGTTGCTTGTGCTTGCTTTGACGATGCCTTCGAGCCGTCAACTAGGCTGACTAGGGTTGCGCCTCGCGGGCGGCGGAGGAGGAGAGGCGGCGGAGAGGCGCTGCCTTGGCACTGAGCCGCCGTGTGGTTTTGTGGGCGGTGGTGCAATGATGCTGCGTGGGAGGGAGTGTGGCTGTCCGTCTGTCGGGGATACACCTTGTTGTCTCTCGCAGAGCGTATCTCTACCAGTGCCTACTGCTTTTTCTCGATTAGAAGCCACCACCATGCACCTACTACTGCCTTATGCTATTATGCTCTCAGGGGTGTCTGTATTTAGAATACATCTATCCAGTAATACCCATTCCCATCAGAAACTTCCCCTCGGTTGGATCACGCCGCTCACTGCAGCAAGCAGCTCCTCCCCCCCATGACCTAACCACCACTATACATCACGCACACCACCAATCAAACTCTCATCCGGCCTTGAAGACCACACACAGACACAGACGCCTGGGAGAAAGCTCGGTGATGACGCCGATGGCGCCTATGCACGCGCGTGTGTGCACAGCAGCACAACCTAGCACCATGCATGTCTTGAAGATTGTTCCGGGTGCTCGCAGACAGATGATGATGATGATGATGCTGCTGCAGCCCAAGCCACAGGGCCGCATCGTGTCTGTCCCCCTGCTCGGCTGCTCTGCTCGTGCCAGATTAGCATAAAGCCCAAAATTTTAACGAGATTACCGCAGGGCTATGCCTGGATCTTCTCGAATTGCTTATGGAGGGAGCTTCGCACAGGGATTACTTCGATCGTGCTAGCGTTTCTGGTACAATATGTTATGGGTTGGATTTTACGCGAGGCATGTTTCGTAGGGCTGCGCACGTTGGGCAGTAAAAGTTGTCTTGCTACTTGTCGTTTTGGTGTTAGACACTGCATCCACTCTATGACGCTTGAACTGTTGCCAAACTCTATAGTGTATAAGGTGATATACAGGGCATGTTCTAGTCGTTCCAGGAATGCTCGCGTGTAAATGAGGCAAGTTTTCTTGTTCATCACCTATTGTGGTCACCGACTCGAGCGACTTCACACCGCTATCGCTGAGGGGAAGCAGACAAATCATTCCAATCGAATTTCGGTCGTCGCTGCTGCAGCCATTCAATTCGTCTGCAACGTGTACGTGCGCTGTTAATACAACACGCGAGTGGCGGAAGAACCGATGTTCTCCGATACACATTCGGGGAAGTTGAGATGTCGTTTGACATGCATCACGCCGAGCTCACGGACCATGAATCGTCAGTGTCAGTAGTCGACGCATTCTGTTCCATGCAAGGTATAGCATTACCAAGCTGACCGTTTTCTAACACTACACGATACACTCCCCTAACGGTGTTTGACAACAATAGATCAAAAGTAACACTTCACCTCTGTGCATCGATGATGAACCCGGACGAAGCTCTGGCGCTGGTGCAAACGCATCACTTCACAAGTGCCATGAAGCAAGTGTTACCAAATGATATGCGAATTCGCCTCAACGGTACGATGACAACCAAAAGTATGACGGACCAAAATGCAGACGCCTGAATACAGGTCTGTGTGACGAGAACTTTCCATGCCTCCAAAACTGTACATTTCCTGTCCGCTATGCCCATGATCGAAGATACATACACATATATCCACAACCAATCCTACAACTTCTCCGTAGGTTCTTCACCAGTGCCCTCTTTAGGTCGTTCCCACTCACGCACATGTGCTGTAGAAACATAAAAGTCAGCATAATGATCCCATCTAATGAAGACATGCAAAGTTTCCCACTCACCATTATCGCAAGCAGTAATAATACAATCCTCCTGGAACTCCAGCCACGACACCGGATGCTTGTCGACAATCTTGCTCATGACCGGCGGCAGCGTCGCCGTGCTAGCTTTGGAATCCACAGCGTGCACGCGTGCTTGGCCGCCATCAGTCGCGCCGTTCGCGCCGTTGATGCTTTCATCCGGTTGTGTGGAGAGGTTGCTCTTGCTGCGTAGCCTGCTTCCCATGCTGACCGAGTGGCTCTTCTCCCTACCCAGAGGTGTACCGTTGGTGATGCTCGGGCGGTGTTGTCCGATCTTGGGCCGTCCGAGCATGCCCACTGAGAAGTCCCAAAGCAGCAGTCTGCAGTCCTCGCCTACGGATCCGAAGCGGTAGGTGCGCTCGTCACATCGCCATGGGTCGAATTTCACGTCGCGCACCCAGCTTTCGTGGCCCACGCAGCGCGCGACCAGCGCTTGGTCTGCGACGCTCCAGATACTGACTAGGTCGTCCTGTCCGCCGGTCAAGACGTAGCGGCTGTCGGGCGACCATGTGACGGTGAGCATGGCGCCGAAGTAGGACCTGTGGACGTCAAGGACGCGTTCGGCTAGGTAGTCCATGATGGTGAGGGTGCCGTCTTCGGCGACTGCTGCGAGGTGGCGACCGTCTGGGCTGAATGCGACGGCATTGATTTTCTGGTTTGAAAGCTTCCATACGCTCACGGGGTTGGTCTTTTGGTTCCGCGATTGGACTGACTTTTTTATGTTGAGTTTGTGCCGTCGAGGAGTGGCGTCGCCGTTTGTGCTGCCATCTGGTGAATAGCCGTTCTCGGCTGGTGGTGGTGCGGACTCTTCTGGTATGAATTCGGCATCTTCTTTCTCCTTGTCGTAGACGATGAGAGATCCATCCATGTGCGCCGCGAGGAAATAGTTCTCTTTGTTAGGCAACCACCAAATGGCGCTTATTGCTGAGTTGTTGATTATGCCGTTTTTGTTGATACGAGCGTACTTTTGCGATATTGGCTCGTACCAGATCACATCACCAGTGTTGAATCCTAGGATCACATCAATGTGACTGCCTGATTGTGTGAATCGATTGACATCATGGCAGATAGCATGCGCTTTCGTGAAGAGCACTTTTGTCATGTTCTCTGTCTTCATGTCTGAAGGTGCCGAGAGGTCCAGCCACATGAAAGCGCGATTCACGTTCGCAAATGCAAAGATTCCATCCGGCTGGTGTTCGCCGAGTCGCTTAGCCATCGACTCATGTGGAATCACTCGTGACACGAAAGACGAGTTGCTTTTTACGATGTTGTTCTTTGGCTTGGGTCGCTCGTCTTTCTTCTTACCCTTCACGGCGACAGGTAATAGCGCTGGATTGCCGTCGCCAAAAGTGGTTCTTGAGCCAGGTTGTGCTGTGTGTCCATACCCGTCGATCGAAGAGCCGACATCGCTTTTAGAAGCAAGCGATTCTTCTTGTATAATTTGGAAGTTTGACTTTGTGCTTTGCGATGTGATTGTGCGGAACAGACTTTGCGATTGTGGTGACCTCTTAGGCGCGAACACAACAGTGGAGAGTTTCGTGCCAGCTGTCGGCGGTCCTATCGTGGTCGCCAACGGATTGTTATTCGGCTGAGGCGCATCGCTAGGATGAGGCGGAGGCGTCGCTAGGTGCATATCATCGCGCAGGACGTATGTGCCTTCTCCGACCACGAGCTGGTATTCTGGGCCTGTAGGGTGGTCGAGGGTGTTGTTCGTCTCTAGCAGGGCGCCGCCTGGCATGCCAGTGTAGAGCTGGCCATTGGGATAGCGGGGCGGAGGCGGGAGGACACTGTTTACAGGCGCCCAGACGGGCTTATCGTCAGCGAGTCGCAGTGGTGTATGGCAAGGAAGTTGTGATAGCGTGCTTGTGCAGTACACGGGGTGATATCGGAGCGCATGCAGGTGCTGCGATTGGGCGAGTGGGCGAGAGAGGGCAGCTTACAACATGGCGGCGGCGAGGCAGGCGGTTTATGAGTGTTGTTCAAGGCGAATCGCGCATGGCCTGGGCAGGACTACAGGAAGACAAATATAGCAGGGAACAAGTAGCAGTGAACAACTGGGAGAAGACAAGGGCAGTGGTTGTAATTAGTGCAGGTTGGTCTGGCTGCGGCGCCATACGGCTCGCTCCCATACGAGGGCCATCTTTACTCCGCTTCAAGATGGCGCTTCCCCACAAGCGAAGCGAAGATCGGGAGGAGATTACCGTTGCAGAGGCGGGTAATGAAGCTGGTGGTGATGGTGGGAGGGGAGAAGTGTAGGATATGATATGTGTAGGAGGTAGAAGTAGAAAAGATATGCAACAGATAATGTAATACTACCAGGCTGTATGCATGGCATGCCTCGGAGGCACTCGTCACTCCTTGCCTGCTACCTCAACCCCATCTTGCTTGCATGTGAAACGGCTGGTCTGGGTCTCCATCAAGGTTTAGCCACGTGCTGCTGATCGCGGAGTGACATATTTTATGTAACGCCTGGCCGCGGCACATCGGCTTCTGCCACCGCAAACAGCAGCAGGGCAGCTTGAGCTGGTCTCTCAAGCTGCAACATGGCTACTGGTATGTCTTTTCTATCCCTCGCGCTATCATAGCACCACCAGACACTAACTACCATCCAAGTCCGAATATGCATCTGCGGCGACGAGGAGGTGGGCAAGTCCTCCCTGCTCACCAGCCTCATCAAGGACACCTTCGTCACCACTCCCCTGCAACCCGTCCTGCCGCCCATCACTCTCCCACCGACCCTAGGCACGCCTGAAAATGTCACCACCACCATCGTCGACACGGCCTCTGTACCACAAGAACGCGAAGTCCTCAAGAAAGAGGTCCGCAAGTGCAATGTCATCCTGCTCGTCTACAGCGACCACTACAGCTACGAGCGCGTCGCCCTCTTCTGGATGCCATACTTCCGCTCTCTGGGAGTCAACGTCCCCGTAGTGCTATGCGCGAACAAGAGCGATCTTGCGCCTGTGGGCAGCAGCACTGCACAGGTCGTGGAAGAGGAGATGCTGCCTGTGATGGCCGAGTTCAAGGAAATCGACTCCTGCATCCGCACAAGCGCCCTGGAGCACCACAACATCAACGAGGTCTTCTTCCTCTGTCAGAAGGCCGTGACACATCCGATCGCGCCGATTTACGACTCAAAAGAGGGCGCGTTGAAGCCCGCGGCCGTGGAGGCACTTAAGAGAGTATTTTGGCTGAGTGACAAGGATCAGGATGGAGTTTTGAACGATACAGAACTGCATGAATTCCAGCGTAGATGCTTCGACAAGGATCTGTCGGAGGAAGAGCTGGCAAACATCAAGAGGACGATTCAGAGATGGTCACCGGAGACTGGCGATGAAGTGGATCAGGGAATCGATGTGGATGGGTTCTTGCTATTGAACAAAATGTTCGCAGAAAAGGGACGTCATGAGACCGTTTGGATCATTCTGCGAAAGTATCAGTATGCGGACAGCTTGTCGTTAAAGGACGATTTCCTGCATCCGAAGTTCGATGTGCCAGCATTTGCTTCCGCAGAACTGGGTCCGGCTGGGTATAGGTTCTTCGTCGACCTCTTCCTATTACACGACAAAGACAATGATGGCGGACTGAGCGATACAGAGCTCGCAACTCTCTTCGCGCCTACACCTGGAATCCCAGCCTCATGGATCGACTCTGCGTTTCCCAGCTGCACGGTCAGAAACGAGGCCGGCTACATCACACTCCAGGGCTGGCTCGCTCAATGGAGCATGACCACCTTCGAAGAACCAAAAACAACACTCGAATACCTAGCCTACCTCGGTTTCGAGTCCCCCGATGCAAAGAACACAACATCCGCACTCAAAGTCACCAAACCTCGCAAGCGCCGCAACAGACCAGGCAGCAAAGTCGAGCGCAGCGTCTTCCATTGCTACGTCCTCGGCGCACCCGGCAGCGGCAAGAGCGCTCTGCTCAACGCCTTCCTCAACCGCCCCTTCGACGCAACCTATCACCCAACCATCAAACCCCAGACCGCAGTCAACAGCGTCGAGCTCCAAGGCGGCAAGCAATGCTACCTCATCCTCTCCGAGCTCGGCGAGCTCGAACCCGCCATCCTCGAGAACCAAGTCAAACTCGACGCCTGCGACCTCATCTGCTACGCATACGACTCCTCCGACCCAGACAGCTTCGCACACGTCCGTGAGCTACGCGCCCGCTACCCGGCTCTCAATTCCCTGCCGTCTATATACGCGGCGCTAAAAGCAGACAGCGACCGCGCAGTGCAGAGGACGGAAGTGCAGCCTGATGCTTACTGCGAGGCTCTCAAGATGCCCAAGCCATTGCATGTCAGCGTTAGGTGGAGGAGCATCGGCGATTTCTTCGTCGGGTTGGCGGAGTGTGCGACGCAACCTAGTCTGGGCTTCCCTAAGAACGAGGAAGAGGATGGGATCGATTGGAGCATGGCGGCGATGGGAGTGGGCGCTGCTGTTGTGGCTGTTGCGGCGGGTGTGGTTGTTTGGAAGAAGATTGTGGCGACGAATTAGGAAATGTGTTGTTTTTTGGAGTACGAGGATGGGGGGAGGGAATGAGAATAAGGAAAGGGGAATAATTGGGGATGTTGTGCTTGTAATGATACCCAGCTCAGCAAATTTACGTATAATATATGATACTGCAACATGGTTGTGTCGTCATGTCTTCCAGCAGAAGCTATCCTTCCGTCCACGATCGCCGTAGAAATGTGCTTTCACGAGAGCTGCTGCAATCGCCGTAGCTCGCACAGCCAGGTATAATATACTTGCATGAACAAGGTGTTTATCACTGCCATACAACATATACACACACATGCGGAGAGATGTGCTCACATATGTGCTCAATGCACCATTCACTGGCCGCAACGGCGCTGCCACGAACCTGGCACAAACACAGTACGTCTTGCTGTGCTACCACCATGAAGTCCGAGGATCGACCTATCCCTCAGATGACTGTTGCAAGACTGGCAACAATCATGTACGTGTAACATCTGGTTGTCTGTAAGTAGCCACCCGCTAGCGCCTGTAAGGTGCGATTGGCCGATTGATGGAGGCTGAGGAAGACCCCTCAGGTCTCTCCGAGATTCAGAAGCAATGTGTAACATCTGGTTGTCTAGATGTGGCGACCCGTTAGTGTCTGTGAGGTCCGATTCGCTGCACAGCAAAAGGGTTGCACTGTGCTCTGTACATGCACCTCGCGAAGGCAGCGTTCGTTCGGCTTTCGTTGGTCGTTGCTTCCGCAGTCGACTTGGTAACTGTAAGGTATATGAAGGTGTACGCTGCTGCATTCTAGATGGTTTGGACGTCGTTTGAACATTCACATATGTACATGTGTACATGTATTGAAAGACGATACATATAACAAAATGGACACATGCATGTACGATGCCTCTACAGGGTTAGGGTATAAGTGTTCGAAATCCATCTCAAGTCGTCCACCGACACCAGAAATGCTTGCGATCAGCAAGTTCAAGCAATGTTGACCATAAACTGTTGCGATGTAGCGATCTTACTGTGTAGTTTGACGATCGCGAGCGTGGACGGATCATACATTCTATCGTGCGTACGTCGAGACCGCAGAACTCCTGAGTTGCTATCGCACGTTGGAAGTCGAAGTCGAACTCGATTCATGTTGGCAGTAAAACTACTCGAAATCGGCCGGCTCCCGACAACACGACAACAACGTGAACGGCCGACAGCTATCTCACACCGTAGATGATGCGGCGAAGCCCAAGAATTACCCAACGCAGAGCCCAGACCTCTCTGAACGAAGACTCACATGCCAATTTTCTCGCCACGCCGAAGAGTCGTTGGGCGTCTTCACATACGAGCACAGGTGTTTTGGGAATGCGGGAACATAGGTATATCTAAACCCACGAGCAAGTTGGGGACGACATTTTGGCACGTGCCAGCTGCTCCCTCGAATCCTCGACGCTGGAGCTATATCAATGTCGCTGGCTGACGTTTCCTGCGAAGCTTGGTTTCGGTGGGCCGGTGACTCTGCGGCGTTGCTTGGTGTTCGGGTGGAGGCGCCTCGGGATATGGGCTGCCTTCGTGAGCGAACGATGAGAAAAAATGGGTATGTTTTGGAGATTTGGAGATAGGAGGGCCGACTCAGCAGCGGAAGTGGAGGACATACCGTCGCCGTGATGTTTGCGCGTCGCCCGTTTTCTTCTTGCATGATGCGCATTTTGTGGATGAAGCTACTATTGCAGATCTCCGTTTGGGACAAGGACTTGCCAAATTCGCAAGAGTTGAGGGAGAAATTTCTGTGGACCTTTCTTGCAGCAGTCTGACAGAGCCTTGCGTGTCTCACGACGTGTTAAAGCTTTTCGCAATCGATAGAATACGCGTCTGATTGTTATTTTCGGCGCCTGGCCGATTGGTTGGGCGGTCCTATCAGATCACTGTCAAAGATACACACATACAGACCTTCGAGCTTCTCTTCACATGACACGCGGAGGACGTCGGGTCCTAGATTTTCCATCGCAGGGCTGGCATCTAGGGAGATATCTCGCCCGTGCTTCTGTTTCTCGTCCTAGTGGTGGCGTTTTGCGGCGACACCACGGCAGAACAGTCTGCCGTGCTTCTTTGCGGGCCGAGACGCGCAAACAGGGTCTGGCGATCGACAGCAAAAGAGCTTCTGTCTGATCCACCCGAGACTTGGTTGCGCAAACCTTGCTTGTTGATGGCGTGTGTCGTGATGCTTGCTGCGGTCGTGGCCGGAAGCGGGCGTTGTAGGAGATAGCCTTTGCGCGATAGCCTCGATAAGTGTATCCGATGGCGATTGCTTTTTCGCTGCCGTGATGCGGTGCCACGGAGGGCAGAGAAGTTGGTCAGGTCCAAGTGTGCATGTGCGCGTGGGATGTTCGGGTGGTGGTTCTGGTTGGTTGGCTGGCGCTGGCGTGGGCGGGACGGTGGCTGTGGTGGACGCTTTCGAGTTCCTCCGTTGAGAGTTGAGACGATCTCCCGCACGTCATCTTGAGCACGCATGCCCTGGTGCAGTAGTGTCTAGCCTCATGTGAGAGGCACAGCGATAAGCTCATGACTGTGTTTGGCGCCAGTGTCGCCTACTGCGGTTTCCTTGACCAGTAGCTTTGACTGACGACCCGGGAAAGTTTCTGGGCAGTAGCAGCATTTCTTTGTACCCAAGTATCTACATTGCATGCCATCTCCCTCTTTTCGCGTCCCATACCATACCCTACTGCGCTATACCATCCCGAGGCACTCACTATTCGATCACATCGCTACCACCACTAGCCCGTGCCGAAAGGAAGCCCAATCCATCGCTCGTGTCAGATCGCATACCCATACGCCCGGCTTAGCCGGTGCTGAGCACCTATTCTTACTCTTCTAAGAAGAGTTTCTTTAGGCACGACCCGCCAAACAAGGCCGATCTCTCGACCACATCACACACAATGGTGCATACCCCGCGCCCTCATATGCCTGGCAGCCGTCCCAAGGCCACTCTGGAAATTATCCCGGACTCGCAATTCATCGTCTTCAATGGCACCGAGCATGAGGCCACACCAGTCAAACTCACAGGTGTTGTGCGCTTTACTGCGCCCGAAGCCATGTCAATCCTCAAGCCGAAAGTGCGGCTTGAGGGCAAGCGCAAGATCAGCTGGTGGTTCATGGGCGGCATGAGCGCTGGCGAGGTCGTTGACAAACGGGTTTTCTGGAACCAGGAGCACAAGATGGGCATCGACAGCACGCACAAGGTCAAGGCGGGAGTGATCGAATGGCCGTTTGAGTTCGAACTGGATCCCTCCATGCCCGAGAGTGTCGAGGGTCTGCGCGAGACTTTCATCGTCTACCACCTCCACGCAAGTGTCTCAAGACCCGGCTGGAACGCAAAGGATATTGTGGCGCAAGAGCACATTCGCATTGTCAGGACACTCGGTCAGGATAGCATGGAAATGACCAGAAGTCGTGTCAATGCGGATATCTGGGCGAACAAGATCAGCTACAGCATTTCCATTCCGTCAGACGCGATTGTGTTTGGCACTTCAATCACAGCAGACGTGGAGCTCAGTCCAATCAAGAAGGGCATCCGATTAGGAAAAGTTGAACTACGACTTATGGAGACCGTGGTGAAAAGAATACAAGCCAGCGAAGTGCCCGACGTACGAGGCGACAGATCAAAATCAGAAGAAAGCGAGGTTGCGAAGTTCGACATGGAATTCCCGGAACACTCGCGATTGACCTACGAGGACGAGACGGTTGACAACCCCACAATGGCGGACGAGATGTACAGATTCAAGGCTACTCTGCCTTTGCCGAAGTCATTAAATCAGTGCCGACAGGACGTGGACACACACCAGATCAACGTCACACATCGCTTCAAGTTGATGGTCAACATTCACAACCCGGAGGGCCACGTCTCACAGCTAGTCTGCAGACTACCGGTGAAGCTATTCATTTCACCAAATCTTCCCGTCGATGAGAGCAACGAGGTCTGCGGCACTATCAGCGGTATAACGGACGCTGAAATCAACACCGCAGAGACCTCCGTCATTGCACCACCAGAGTACGGTCGTCACCAGCTCGATCAAATCTTCTCCGGCATCGATCCTGCTGGCTACATCACTCGTGCAGGCTCTGGCTCTGCTACGCCAGCAGCAATCTACGCTGGCTCTCGTCGTGGCTCAAGCGACAATATCGCCTCTCTCAACGGTGTTGTTGACGGCCATGCATCGCCTCCAGCTCTGCTCGGCACGTCTCCCATACCTCATCACCACGGATCTGCTCTTCCTTCCATTCTGCACTCGCGTCTAGCCGATCTACAAGAGCGCGGATCTTCACAATTCCAACGCCAAGCCAGCAACCTCTCAAATCAACATTCTCCTTCCGGCGGCAACTCACCTGGACCCGGCTCGCCGCTCTCTCGCTCAATACCCAACTCACAGCCCGGCTCGTACTTCACATCCATCGGCCACTCACCCGGAAACTCCGAGCCACTGTCCCGCCGAACGTCAGACGAGGACCACACATCCGATATCCACCAGTCTGACTACGACGTCAACGATCTCTCACGAGTCCCTTCATACGGTGCCGCAATCCGCCATTCGGGCGCCATGACACCGTTCACAGAAGGCCCTCCCAGCTACCTAGATGCAACCTCTCGACCGCCCTCACCTCAACCCGGCGCCATGTCCCCGGCGTTCACCCTCCAGCGACCCGGCGCTGCCCACATTAGGACTCCACCCACTAGCGCACCCAGCGGGCCTATTACCAGCGGTCTGACCAGCGCTTTCGCGAGCCTAAATATGGGCGCACTGCAGAACGGCGGCATCGGCAGCAGCGGCTCTCCTCCCGCCAGGCAGACTATGGGCCGCAATTCCAGTGTGACCGAGGACGAGGCAAGGCTTAGAATGCTCCGCGCGCGGACTTAGGGAGACCGCATGCGTGAGAAGGCTGCCAGGCGGAGGTTGAGATTCTCGACTCCCTGAGTGTTTGAACAACTGTTGAGGAGATGTGTTCTAAGAGCAAGGACATGCTTGATCAAGCAAGAAGCAAATGCTCTCACGAGCTGGCTGCGAGACAATAGACGGAACAGACAAAAGGAGGATTGACCTGGGGATTTGGAGAATTTGAACGATAGACACGAACGATCACAAAGCATTTGGGCGGAGCATAGCACGGGTCGTCACTTTTTTTTTTTGGGTGGGTTTTGGGTATCATTGGCAAGCGAAACATTGCTTTCGATTTATTATTCCTCGATCGCTTCGGGAGGAACTTTTCATATGGGATGGATGGATGGTCTTTACGCGGACTTGTTAGTACTCTGCTCTCACATTAAGCGTTCGTTCCTTTTTGAACGCCCAATACGATTTTTTTGCTTGGCAGTTTTGCTTCACGCTCTCTTGTCACTTGGTGCTTATCATGCGTGGACACAAGACGTACTTGCCTCGCTGGAGCATTACAACGACCGCCTCGGGGTTTCGCGGTGTCTTGCGCCGAATGTCGGGCGTCCAGTTGTCTCTCTTTGAGACATGCATGTCTTAGATGGGTTGCACGGGTGGTCATGGTGTGCTGGGATGTACGCGGGGTTGTGGTGGTGCTTGGATATGCCTACATGGGAGGATCCCATTTGCTAAAGGTGTGTAGCAAGTCATCATGGATCTGTACGTGAGCGGTTCTTGATCTGATGGGAGGAGGTGTGTTCTTCAAACGTGCATTGCTCGTGCGGTGATTCATACTCTGCTTCTACATCGACCACAACAGCACTTTCTCCCTATCCCTTGAAGTCATGAAACAATGCGCCTAGCATTGTGTCTCATACTGATCATACTCCTGTACGCCGTTAATGGTGAAGGAGGTTCCGCATGCGGTGCTCCCGGTCCTGTAAGAACGCATGCAGAAAGCCTGTCCGTCCGTCGACTCGAAGCTCAGTTGAGGGAAGTCCAAGTACGTCTGAACATACAACCCGGTGAACATTTGGATTGTGATAGGTCCTTGGGCAGGAGTCTTGACGATGAAGGAATTGGGTGAGCACCAGTTCACCACGGCCACGCTGATTAACGCCGCGTCCAACGTGCACGATGTCCGCAGAGCGATCTGAGTTGCTTCACCCGGCACGGCGATGTCGAGCCATTGGGAGTTGGCCTGGTCCAAGAATGTTGGGTCATCGCCGTAGCTGACTGTCCACTTGACGCTCGAGTAAGCGGTACGCAAGATTCGGACTCGAAGTCTTGCTGCGGGCGACAGCATGGGATATGACAAGGCCAAGTTCTGTGAACCTTCCACATAGCCTAAGCCTTGGCAATAAGTTCCTTCGCACCCAATCTGCACCAGGAGTTTTGGACAGGAAGGCCCCGTGTATATGCTCAGAGGTATCGTTGTCGACATATCAGCCAGAGGCGGAGGGCTGTCCGGACAGGTGAGCTGTACGACATCTTGATCGACGATGCCCGTCACTTGAAACAACTCTGTGCCACAAGCAGTGACAGTGCCGAGAGTCCCGGTTGCACACGTGCGGTATCCTCCCAGTGGAGTGAGCACTGCTGAAGCATCTTTGACGGGAACGTTGAAGTCGAAGGAATCTCCTTCTCGAAGGAGTATCTAGTCTGGTTCGCGGGATGTGCCAAATATTACTGGATTGTCCAGAGGACAAGAATTGACCACTTTGGCGTACACATTGCTGATCGGACATTCGAGCTGGAGAGTGTCCCCAGCGGCGATTTCGCCAATCCCAACGGCATACTCACCGCAACTTCTCATGTTTGTCCGCTGGTTCATTACGCATGTCGTGTGGTCCGCCAAGTAACCTCCATAGTAGGATTGAACGAATGGGCTGCTGGATGATACTAGGATCGATGCAGTCATACCGGCGGCCACTGACGTGGACAACATCGACTCCACCTGGAAGAAAGGCTCCCGCTTGCAGGTGTTTCGGACGGTCACTGTAAAGACTCTTGGTTGCAAGGGTACATCGCACTCGATTTGTATGACCGTGCCAGCGACCAACAGGCCCTGATCGATCGTCACAGAGCTTCCTCGTTCCTGCATGTACGACACCGTGGCGCGGTTGGGGGCTGTCGCTTGCAGAGAGGCACTCGTCCAGCCCTCGCCTATGGCTTTGAAGCGGACCGGACCACGGAGCCATTTGAACGCCGAATCGACCGTGCCTTCATACACGTCTAGCATACACATATCTCCAGAAGCTTGACATCCGATCTGGCGTATGATGGCAGGGCAGGAGCCCGAGGTCTGGATCCTGATGTCGACTGCGTTGAACAAATCGGGGCCAGGTCCAGGGCCAGACGCACAATCCAGAGTGACCAGATCTCCGGGCAAAGCCGCATACGTGAAGGCATCGCGGCTGCATTCGACAGGACTGACTGTGGGGCCCGGACCAGCCCGAGTAACAGTCGGGCACAGCGCCTGTCCATTCAGAGGAGTGAAGCTGAGGCGTTCATTGCCAGAGTCCAATCCGAGATCGTACGTGACACCAGACTCGGTGATGAGCCAGTAATCAGGATTTTCCGATACGCTGACCAAGATCGGGCGGTTGTATTCGCACAATTTGATCGCTCTGATGCGCGTTGATACAGGCTCCTGGGGCAAAGGGGTTGGTTGCACTACTGGATCTGATGCGGAAATAATTGCCGATGAAGAAGTTGTTAATGCGTCCATCGACGAGGTGCTTGATGTTCCTGGTGGCTCGTTACTAAGAGATATGCCCAAAAGCGCAGTAGTAGTCGCTGAGAGCACACGATCAGGCGTAGCGATGTTGCGAAGAACAACGCGCGCCGGTTCGGAGCAGGAAATGTTGAAAATCGCTGTCTGAGGTTCGTTCGCTTTCATCCGTGTGACGAAACTAAAGGTGGACCAAGTCTCTGTGATGGCCCTTTTCGAGCCGCACGCCCCGCTCGTGAGGCAGATTTTAAGGGTGCATGCCGGCGCTGGTGTTGTAGCCTGGAGTTGTGCGTCGATGCTTATCGTCCATCGTTGAGTTACTAAAGGCGTGAAAGTTTCGCTGGTATTGCTCTGAAGAACCGGTGTCGATTGCCGTCGGTTAAGAAGCTGAGATAGGTCTCCTATCACGAGAACGCTTACGCTTATTAGCTCGGAATCATGACGGGAGTATACAGATCCGCGTACATGTTGTCGCTCGGGCTTTCATATGGCAGGGTGACAGCTCTTGGCTTCACGATGTCTCTAGCAGGCGTAGCAAACGACGTGATCGCGCAGAAGGCAGCGAACGGGTAAGGGAGCCAGGAGAAGGGAGCCATAGCAACTCAACTCAGGCTGCCGTATATCACCGAAGACCAGCGGGTAGTCCCAAGCAAGTTCTCGAGCAAGTCGCTGCTCACTAGTATCTCGGTCGGCGAGGCTCTGCAAGCATTCCTTGTGTACTCAAGAGGCGGGCCAGAAGTCTGGGCGAAGGACAGGAATGCGAAACAAATTGGCGATCCGTCAGAACGCTGTTCGATGAACCGACGCCAGGCTTGCTGCAGATAGTCTGCTTTGGTGTATGTCAGTAAGGTATCTTGTTATCCGTCCAACTATTTCCGATTGTTATATCCACTCGACTTCAGAACCATCAAAAAGCACTATCAGTCTCATGCGCAAAAATTTCGCAGTGCCTTTGTTCCTAAAGGCGTGCGAAAGATACGATCCCAAAAAATGCTGCAGAGCAGATGGCGTAAAAAGGCGTTAACGTCTCATATACGGGTACATATCCTTCTCGTTTCGTCAGCGTCGGAAATCTCGATATTCCAACGCATCTCGTCGACTCGACCGCGAACTTCACGCTCGCATTCTAGGTATCAATGAGGAACCCATATCCTCGCCCTCCGTAACATGCAAGCAAATACAACCCCTTCATGACCCGATCGGAGAGATCAAGAGTCCTTGGCCCAACCGTTCTCCTGCCGTCAAACGCCATCAACGCTCACTCCAATGCCAACAAACATCAACGAGACACACCCCAAATGCTCCTGAATTGTTCGTTTTCACGAAGTGATTTCCCATACAGCACCAGACGTGTGCAACGGCAGATGCTGCCAAACGTATTAGTTGATAATAGAAGCACCTCCAGCGATGTATAGGCCACGGTAAATGCGTGTATGCACTTTAGACATGTCTGATGTCCGAGATAGGACAGCGATGAAGTCGGCCATGTGTTGTGTGTCGTGAACCGGGCTGATGCGCAATCGATGCGAGGACTGACCTTGGCCATATCAATGCGAGCTTGCGTGCGAATCTTTGCACGCATCGGACTAGTCTGGTCCACTGGGAGGCTGAAGCCATCCAGGTGCCTCCGTATATCTCAGGTGGCCCGGGGCTTTGGCTCAGTAGCCACTTCCAAGATCTCGCTTCAGCTGTCGGTTGACTCTGATGCTTCCGTCACTGAGTCGCCCTCACTTTCTTCTTCCTGGGGCGGCGATTCAGTGTGAGCGGAATCTGCCACAGCAGAAACCCTCGGGGTCTCTACCCCAGCAGTATCCTCAACTTCAGTACCTTCCTTCTCCTTCTCTTGCTCATCCGCCATCCTCGCCTGCTCTTGCGTCTGCACACTATCGTCCTCTTCTCGGACGAAGGGATCAACACTGCTTGCGGCTTTCTGTGCTCCCTCACTAGGCTCGGTCATTGGCATTCGTTCTGTAGGCGTGGTATCGGCAGCAAATATGTCCCTTTGAGCCTTTTGGAACCAACCTCCGCGCTCCCATCCACCTGACTTGTAGAGATTGTCTTTTCTGGCACCGGCGTCGACGATGCCAAGCATGATGTTCTTGAGGCGATCAAACGAGATGGGTTTTAGAATCCAGCCGTCAAATCCAGCGTCAATGTAAGTTTGGCGTTCCTTTTCAAGCAGCGAGGCGGAGACTGCAATAATGGGAACGCGGCCATTGCGCGCGGCGCGCTTGGAGAGCAGGTGCGATGGATGTGATTTCTCGAAAGACCGGATCATCTTGGTGGAAGTCAGGCCATCAACAATGGGCATCTATATTTGAGTTAGTGATTGAATTTGCATTTAAGTAGGGCAAAGTACGAACCTGCATGTCCATCAAGACGATGTCAAAGAATCCAGTCTTCTCGCCGTATGCTCCTGCGCACTCTTCTCCGTTGACGGTCAAGTACACTTCGTGGCCAAGCTTTTCCAGTCGTTTCTTGATAATTCTGCTGTTCACAGGGTCGTCTTCTGCTACCAGCACGCGCATGTGCTCAGCAGTGGGCGCTTCGTCGGTATCGTCGGGCATATCTTTCACGTCACCAAGCACACGTGGAGCTGAAGTGGGATCATCAAAAGGACCAGGTGAGTTAAGCTCATCTGGCATGCGAACCGACTTGATCGGCACGCCCTGACCCTCGACCTCGAATGTACCTGGTCTTGATATTCTCGGCTCCGTAGTTTTCAGAGGAAGGGGTGCCGATTCGATACTCTTTGATCGTTGTGGCTTCATCGGAGAGCCTGTGGAAGTGTCCATCGGGAACTTGCCAACGGTCGTATGTCTGTGATCAAGCTTGGGCCGAGAGGCGGACGCTGACTTGATTGAACTTGACCTGTCTCCAGGTCCCGACCAGCCATCCACGTTATGTGGCTCCTGAATAGCCATGATAAGACGTTCAGCTTGGCTGTCCTTGCTGCTGGTAGATTTGAAACTTCGAGCACTGCGACCAGACTTGGCACTCCGCATACTATACTTACTGCCAAAGCTCTCGTTGCTAGTTTTGCGAGCCATACGATTGTCAGGGGAGCGCTTGCTACTGCCACGTTCAACCAGTGTGATCTCCTCGTTGTCATTAGATGGCGTCAAAGGCGGGGATTGATCGTGAGGTGCTTCAGCGATTGGTGTCGACGATTCATCCGAAGTCCTTGCAGATTCACCTTCGATTGTGCCTTGCTCTTGTCCAGTGTCAGGCAAATCGAGTGGGAAGACCAGTACGAAGCGCGAACCCTTGCCATCCTCAGACTTGAGGCGCATCTGTCCATTCATGTTGCGCAGAATGCGCGATACCACTGCCAGGCCAAGTCCGAGCGTGCGTCCTTCTTCTGGCTTGCCGCCTTGAGCCAAAGATGTGCCGGGTTCCATGAGTCCTTCCATTGATTTGCTGGCTTCTTCCTCGGTCTGCACTTGCTCAAGCTCACGGAACAGACCGTCCAGCTTCTTCGCATCCATACCAGCGCCGGTGTCCGTGACGCTGGCTTCAATCTCGATATGGTTACCATCGCGAGATGTTACACTCATATTCACGCTGACACCACCTTCGCTGGTGTTTTGTATAGCATTGGCGGTGACGTTGCTGATGGCTTGTCTGACCCTGCGGGCATCTCCAATGACTTGTGCCGGCAAGTCAGGATGTCCGGTCACATCGTAGGAGATGTTCTTGCGTCTTGCGTCCCCTGTGAACATGTCTGTAGCTTCTCGTAGGACTTCCCTGATATCGAAAATCTCATCTTTGACGAGATCGCCACCTTCTTCTGTCTTGGTAAGGTCCAGCAAGTCATTGATGACATATATCAGCGACTTTGAGGCAGAGTGCGACTTAGACAGGTTGTCTCTAGTCTCTTGATCCAAGCTACCTTCCATAGCAATTTCGAGGTAATTGATGATGGCATTAAGAGGCGTGCGCACTTCGTGCGCTGAGTTGGCGAGCAGTAGACGCGTAAGCTGACTGTTCTGCAACGCTTGCTCTTTTTGCCGCCAGACCTCGATGAACTTGCCGTAGACAAGGCAGAGAACTGCCGCAGTCTCGATCTCTTCTTCTGTCCAATTGCGACATTGTCCCAGGACGGTCTCGCTCCAAGTCCTGAAACTCTTCCTCGGTTCCAGGTATCCTTCAGTGCCTTCTTTGATGAACTTTTCGTACGGGTTACCAGCCCACTTCACTTCTTTCATTTGCGGCTTTCGGAAGAACGCGATGAAGTCCTGGCCGGCTGAAGAGAGTGGCACAAGCAAGAATCCAGCGAGATTCTTGAACCCAGGCTCATAATGCAAGTCGGGGAAGTCTGCTTGGATGTCCATCGAGGTCGTTACGTTCGTGATACCACGCAATCTCAAATACTCGAGCATTGCAAGCACCTCCTGGGATTCTTCGACTTTCCCGAGAATCTTGGTTTCGTCTCGGATTGACAGCAAGCCAAAATCGGCATCGAAAAGCTTGAGCAGATCCTCAGAAGATGCAATAATGTAACCTGATGGGTTGTCCTTCGTTGGGACAGTGTTGATGAGCTTTCGAGCCTGGAGCCGTGATGCATATGATAGTCGCTCAATGTTTCTCGATGCAGAATCTCCGACCAGGCGACACATCTTCCGTATAGGAAAAGACACGCGCATTCCTTTCGCTCCGTACGAGTGACAAGCAATCAAGCCCCAGAGCTCGTCAAATGCGTTGATGGATATCGACATGGAAGAACGGACGGCCATATTCGCGAGATATTTGACGTGGATGGGCGACATTGCTCGCAAATAGGCATGTGTAAGATCAAGCGGGTTTTCCAGGTCCTCCACTGTTCGACAGACCAGTCGAGCGGTCTCCTGATCCCGATCATAAAGCATACGCACTTTGTTGATCTTGTACAAATCACGGGCTTGCTTGGGTATGTCGGATGCAGGGAAATTAAGGCCTTTGTAGAGATCCTTCGTCGCGCGAGGGTCAACCAACTCAGTTACAACTCGTCCATTCCAAGCCTGGTCGAATTGGTAAATCATCACGCGATGGAAGCCTGTTAACTCCTTCACCACACCGACGAGCACCTTCAGGAACTTTTCGAGATTCGATGCAGCTGCCAGTTGTTCTTGTACTTGTGACATGATGTTGAACACCTCCATGGCCGCCGCTTCGCCTTTGCGTTTTCGAGCACTTCTCAATACTCGCAGTGGTTTGCTTACATTGTGTGTGCTCTCTTGGTATTCTTCTTCGGTTGGCCGACTGTCGAGTGTGTCTTCAGCAGGCTCAGGTGTCGCTTCGCCGGTTGGTACCAACGGATTTTCTTGATCATCTTCCAGTTCAAACTCGCAGATGACAAGATTTGGATGGCGGTCGTTGATATGCATGGCACACCACAGCTTCTGGTTTCTGCGAGTCGGCGATCTTACTGACATGGTGAAGACCTCTGGGCCGTTAACGACAACATCTGATTCTTCGTCGCGGATGAAATCTATGTGGTCCAGTAGATTGTCGGCTTGCTCATCCGAAAGAACATCGGTGAAGCTGTCAAGAGCAAATAGTTGTTTGGGCGTGTAGCCAATCAACTTCTTGGAATTTTCACTCACGACTCTGACCACAAGTTTGCCTTCTTGCTGTTCCTCTAGGGCAATGAGCAAACCAAACCCTTGTACCGCACCAGGGATGTGAATCGGCTCGTCTTCGCATCTCTGCAGGGTCTCGCCATCGCGTCCAGTAATGATTGCATGGCCGCCTTCTGTGACAACGTGTTTGAAGCGTGCTGTCATCAAAGGAGTAGTATCGTCTATATTGCTGCGGATGGAAGCCGCATAAACTGACGTGTTGGCCCTACTCGTGGCAGTCGAGCCGGCGCCTGTACTATGGGCATCGGTGTCTTTACCAGTGAGCACACCAGTAAGGAAGTCTGCCGAGTGTCTCGTAGGCGATTTGGGGCCAAGGTTCGACCTGATGTCCGGTGCAGTGGTGCCAGAAGACGAAGCTTTGCGATTTCTTTCATTCCTCTCGTTTCTCTCATTGGCTCGGTCCCAGTTCGACCTACCACCCTTTTGGTTCTTTGCCGATCCGGACTTGTGCGAAGATCCCGATGTGCTCGTGGAGCCGCGTCTCGATGCGTAATTGGGGAAGTAGCCCTCGGTCTGCCCAGGACGTGCCGTACTAGGTGTAGAAGTCGGTGGTGTTGGTTGGACAGACATGACTGAGCGAACGGGAAAGACTCTGTCGGCAGCTGCGGGACTCAGCACATCATCCGCACGGAATGTCGGGGACTTTGGCGACATGTCGACATTCGTGTTTTCTCGTGGTAAAGGCTCACCGGCCTCGGTAATGTCTGGCTTATCCACGCGCGCGGAAGAAGTCCCAGGTGCGGACGCGCCTTCGTTCAACAATGTCGAAGCGAGCGCATGTCCGCTCTCGTCTCCCGACGCACCTTCAGTGCCGCTGGATCGCCTAGCATTGTCATGCTCGGCGGACATCACTGCTCCAAGCAGTGACCCGGATCGTAATGTTTCTGAATGAACGCCAACTGACGGCCGTCCGTCGCTGCGGGGAGACTGCAATTCAGGTGCGCAATCTGTCCTGCACCGTCCACTGTATATCCACTAACTCTTGACGCAATGTCTCCGCCTGGAACACCAGTCTCCTTCCAAGCTGATGGACCTAAAAGTCCTGTAGTCGCCGGCACTTCCCAATCCTCTCTTTCACATCGGTATACGGTCCAAGGGGCGGCGTGAGGGGCCAAAGTCCAGAGGCTAGAGTCCAGTGTGGTTGTCGTCTGGTGTGGCGAATAGCAGGAAGTAAGTTCTCCGTGCGCCCAAAGACAAGGGACCGGGGGGTGGGTCTGTGGTGCCGTGAGCAACACTCGGGCGGGTGGCGTTGAGCGGGCGCGGGCGCGAACTCGTCTTCTACGACCTGCAAGCTGGAACTTCGAGACGACTGCAAAGCCTTTTCGGGCGAGCGAGCCAGCATACACAAAAGCGGCACAGCACAAGTCAAAGCCGGTCTGTGACGCGTAGGAGACACTGGAAAGAAGGAAATGGTGGGCACGGGGTGAACTGCTAGACCACTAAAGCCAAAGCAAGTGCGGATCTTCGATTGATGCTGGGGAAACGGCAACGAGGCCACGAGTGATAGAATACCAGACGAGACGGGCATCACAGGTCGCACACACTCGGCTGCCGTTGTATGTTGTGCATGTAAATGTGTACAACGCGACAACCTGATCCGTCTAAACTCGCGAACACGCTCACCAGATACATCCCTTACACACCACACCATAGTTGAGGTTACTTGCGATCTCTTCCTGCGAGTCAAGCCAAAATGGACCTTAGGGCAGCGCAGCGAAAGGGCCACCCTTGCGCTCCAGCGGGTCGGATTTGGCCTAATCTCCTTGCCCTGATCTGCGATGATGTTCCAAGGGGATGCCTACTGCAAACCCCAAAGTAAGCGGACGGTGCATATCAGAAGCACATCCAGATACAATAGCATCACGATACGAATCTAGAGACGACCACAATCAGAGCAGGTATTGAAACAGAGCATGGCCTGACCCGGCCTGGCCTGGCCGCCTGCGGAGATTGTGGCGCGCTGAGCAAAGCGAGAAATTGCTTATTGGCCCTTCAGCACGATGAGGTCAGGATGACGTTCGAATGAGTACACAGATACACGGACTCTTTACAGGATTTCTGCAGCAGCGGCCGTATGTAGTGTGTGGAACAGCAGTCGACTCCAGCAGAAGCATGCTATGAGCAGTAGGGACCACTTCAAATCGTATGGCTGAGCGGCGTTACTGTATGACCACGCAAATGAGACGACACGGTTCTGGGCCCTTGTGCCCCATGCTATCGGTTTTCGGCGGGGTCGAGATCGTGATGGGATTTTGCGATATGCAGAAACGCACAAGCGTTGCTTTTTGCTCCGTCAGCCACAACGCCACACTATGACCTGACCTTCGATCGAACTTCGACGTCCCGTCCCTTCCCGCACCGTCCGTTCCGTCTCGCCGTCTGCCGACCACGCCACCGAGCACTGTCTGCGAGAGGGTTGAATCTTATGGAAGACTGACGGCCATCACCTAGTGTTGTATACCCTCCCTGACATTCAGTGCCATTACAGCCGTCTCCTTGCACCAGCCATACCACCGCCCTCGATGGTTTCAGTGAGCCACCAACAGGGCGGTAGCAGAGCTCGCAGGACACCAACTACCACAGCACCAGAACTCGGCAATACCGGCCGCAATCGCGAACTCAACGTCGTTTTTGCGTCCAGCGGCTGTACAGAATCGAAAATTGTCCAAGATCTGCTACCTCAACTAGTGGATCTTCCTGACATATCCGTCCGAACCATCCTGGACAGCGGCTACCGAGGGCAGGACTTCATCGCAGCATCGTCATGCTGCCTGACACTACCGAACGTGCGGCGACAGTGTGCTGTCAGGGATGTGGCGGAGGTCGAGCAAGAGGCGGCAGAGCTGTGTGAATGGGCGGATTTGCTAGTGCTGGCGCCGATAGATGCGAACACTATGGCTAAGATGTTGCACGGCGGTACGGACAACTTGCTGCTGGAACTCCTCAGAAGCTGGAATGTGTCGAAGAAGGTGTTGATGGTTCCCGGGATGTCGACTCACATGTGGGAAAATCCGATGACGAAGAAGCAGCTCAACAAAATCAGGCTAAATTGGAACTGGATACATGTGCTACAGCCTCTATTGTGGACGTTCAAAGGAGATAAGAAGCACATAGTCTCCTGGGAAGTAGCCGATGACTTGATTAACGGCGTGCGTAACCAAATCGATCTTATGAACGTTGGACAGGATGTCGAGATATCCCCAAGCCGTCGGCAGATATCTGCTGCTGGTTCCAGATTTTCCAAGAATCACCTGCCACCGGAGCTATGGTCTATCATCATGGACCACACCGGCGACTGGGAACTTGCCCAGACTCTGCGAATTTACACCAATCTTGCACCACCAGCGCAGTGGGCATCGCATACGAGTGCACACGGTCCAAGGAACTACATGGAAGCCCTTGAGTTCACAATCCTCCGTGGTAATGTCGACGATATGAAACACTTCATTGCCACGCACAGCGAGCCCAGGTGGTTCTCAAAGCTTTGTCTCAAACTCATCATGCGCTTTGCAAGGACTGATTTACTTGCGCACTTTGAAGCGAACCACCGCGTGGTATTCTGGCACGTATTTGGCGGCTCATTCCTTCCAGTGAAAGCATCGTCTGCCTTCGGTCGCACGGAGATCCTCGAATTCTGGCGCACTTCTACTTCATTTTCGCCGAAAGAATACCATTCGGATGCTTTGGATGGCGCTTCTCGCGCAGGCTTCGTCAATGTTCTGGAATGGTGGCAGCATTCTGGTCTACCTTTGAAATTCACAGAAGCTGCTTTGGAGCAGGCCAGCAGTCAAGGACATCTACAAGTTCTGGAGTGGTGGAAGTCGCAGTCTACCACTGTGGATGACAGCAATGCTAGCGTGGATAGTTCGAAGGTTAGGCTGAAGCCGGGCAAGAGCATTGTTTTCGCTACACAGAACGGACACACTGAGGTAGTACGCTGGTGGCTGCACTCCGGCATTGACTTTGGCAATGAAGACGCAGTCGCGAAACTCGCGTCTACACACGGCCACGTCGACATCCTCCAGCTCTGGCACGAGGCGAAAGGCAACAAGATGATCTTCGACAACCAAGTCTTGGTCGGCGCTTCCAAGAATGGTAACGTCAACGTCCTGGAATGGTGGAAGCAATCCGGGCTCAAAGTCGAATACAAAACCTGTGATGTGGAAGAAGCGCTCGAGGACGGACACGAGGGGGAAAGAGGAATGGCGGTTCGTAAATGGTGGGCGAGGAACGGATTGAATCTTGGTGTCGGCACAAGTGAGTGGATGAAGACGAAGACTTTGAACAATTCTTAGATAACCTAGCGTTTTTTGTTTATTGGAGCGATGCATGGCGTCGGGGTTTGTTATCAAAGGATGGACGGACGGATGGGCAGGTTTGGAACAGCTGGAAACAAGCATTGATGTCTTTTCATTTTTCTTTTTGGCACATTGAAACCGCATCTTGGGTAGCTTGTTTTGTGGCGCTGGTCTACGACCTAATGATGCACATACTTCCACCTCATCCGCTAAAGGGCTGTTCAAGGTCTTGTCCGTAGGTGGTCATAATGCCATCTGTGTACCCGGAGCAACATACGTATACAGGTAGAGCCCGCCACGGACCTGCAGGTGTGACGACTCTCGACAGGGGCCCGTGCTGGAAGTACCCATTCCCAATTTGCTCTACTCCTTTTGGGTGTATGGCTGATTGGTCATAGAATATCTCGACTCTCTTCGAAGCAGAGTGGTCGCACTGGTGCGCTCGTTTTAGCTTCTGTGTTGCAGAGGCACAATCGACGATGTCGTCGAATATCAACCCTGCATCTAACGCCTGTGATGCCAAATGAACGGATCTGCACCACATGCCTCGTGGCCACGATCGTACGCAGACGGTAACGGCTTCGGATAAACGAATGAGCAGCGTTACGTGCAACGTTGTTCAAATCCACAAGACCACCCACACGCTGCCGCCGTCGCACATTATGGCGGAAATAATGCGCGTGCCACGCGTGTCGATGAAAGCAAGGAGCCAGACAGCTGTACGTTCAACCTTTCGAGAGAACGGAAGACTTGCGTGAGGAAGATTGCCGCGTGGACGACTTTCGAGTGGATGATTTCCGAGCCGAGGACTTGCGTCTTTCGCGCTGCTCCTGTTGTTCTTTGCGCTCTTCATTCCGCTGCAGTGATCGCAGGTTCTGGGCAGCCCACTTTTCGAGAATGGCTTGCGGTGGCACATCAGCAGTGCATTCGCCGCGTGATATTGCTGCAAGCCAGTATTGCATGACGATGCTCGTGATCGGAAGGTGGTCGTCGACTTCATCCGAGACGGCCCAGTAGCACATTTGGCCGTAGTTGCGACATGCCACTAGTGTGCAAGGCCAGCGCTCAATAATGGAAACACGCCTGACAGGTGCATCATGCTGTTCCTCGGGCATCGTGCTCTCGCACCCGACGCGTGCCAACCGAGAATATATTAAGCGCCGTGTGCCAGTTACGCATCTCTCTGGCTTGGGTTGTCGCCAGTGTAGGGACCGAGTGTTTATTGTGTAGAGCGATTTGCCACCGTTATCTTGGGTTGGGATAATTCGGAGCCAGGTCCGAATGGAAAAGTTCAAGAGGAGCTCAAGGGGCGTGGGAAAGAACTTGCCCGAAGTGAATGATTTCATTAGCGTACGTCCGTGCTTCCAATAGAGTTCAATCAGGTTCAAACAACTACCGAGCTGCGCGTGTATGTCTTTGAAAGCATAGCACAATCTCGGCCTACAAGATCATTGATGTATGCCAGCAGTTGTGCTAAATCTAAAGTTATGGCATACCGATATACGCTCGTGTGGTACGTCCCCGAGTGAGCTATGAGCCACCGCCACACGTGGATTATTTGTGGAGGAGCCGTTCTCACAGCTCTACCAGCTTTCGCAGCGCTACATATGTGTACTGCTTGGTGGTATGCTTGAATCTTCCGGATCTAGCTTTGGCTCGCAATTGCGACTTTTCGTTGGTACGGGCATCGCCACTGGACCAGTGACACGGTCACCATCTAACAGTCAGAACATAGCAGGTACCGTGGTTGTTGAGAAAACCATGAATGCGTATCAATTTCTACCCATCATCACAGAACACTTATACCCTCACATCGCTAACTTTACTCTCATCTGGCGCACTTTCAGCATTCCTGCCTCTGACAGTCCCAGTGGGCTGGCGCTCGGGACGCATGGAATGCTCCCGCATCGCCATGTAATGGCGTGACCTGCGTGGCTTGGCCAGCATCGTGCGGAAACCGACTTGTCGACCAAAGAAAGTGATGGTGTCGTTCTTGAGGCTTTGCTGTGGTCTGGTGGCCGCTTTGGTCACCTCCGTCAGCAGTCTGGAAGATGATTTTAGGCTGATGGCGGATTTTCTGGAAAGTGACCACCGGTACATTACACTCAATGCGTCTGAAAGCCGTGGTTATAACACTGACCAAGACCAGAATTCTAGAAGTTATCACCACTACCGAGAGCAACCTTGAATCACGCCAAGCGGGTATGCCAACCAAACACAACATCTCCGAAGTCATTACGCCGTTGACCACTGGGCGATGGACTGCTAGCATAGATGCTCAGCTTCAACCATCCCAGATGGACATTTCTACATTGAAATGCACACTTGCTATTTGCACCAGTCCATTGCTCTGCGGCGCAGCAAGAAGCATAGGAACGAGCTGGTCCACCTTTGTCCTAAAGGTTCAACTACGAGCTCGTGAAGCACAGACAATCTCGTTCGTCACATCATGCTCTACTCCAGCCTACGTTGCCATCAGGAACATCGTTCTCCCAGGCCAAGGAGGAAACCCAGCTACCGCCACTGCCACGCAAAACGCTACCGCTATACCGGCGAGCACAGTGACGTCGACCATGGTATCTGTGGAGACTGGCGATGCGGCGCTCGGTCTGGTGGGCTCGATTGTTATCATGAATACGTGCACCCACACGTGGATATCAATTTATGGTGACAAGGACTTCGAACACATTCCTCCGACAGGGATGGCACTTGTGCCAGCAGACCTGACAGAGCGATTTGGACCAGGAATCATTTTGCAGTCATTAGCGGATGACAGTGCGTTCTGTGTGACATCTTCGAGAGAAGGTTTGCTGGATTGTGCATGGGGTACTATCGTCAAACGGCAGGAACCTCAATCACCTTTTCATCCAACACATTCACTTTACATCAACGACAGATACTTGTCTCTCGATGGTCGCATCTTTCAGCCCATGGATATGATTACTTTGAACTGTCCGTGGGAGTATTACCGAGCGCCCGAGGGACTGCCTACTAGCATCTGGTCCATCTCGAACACCGGCTGCGATGGAGTCACGATGTTCGGTTCTGCGCTTGTAATGGTCAACTTTGAACTTTATTCCACTATTGATGTTAACATTGCATATGCTGGCAACACTTTAGCTAACGTGTCTCTGCCGATTGGGTTCTACTTGAAGCTGCAAACTTGGTCACGTAACGAGCCCGGATGGGTGGAGGGAACTTACTCCAGCGTTGACGGAG